>JACKQG010008431.1_pt1 | contig 10035 bp, 11 predicted proteins | sample 8237621 | NCBI WGS metagenome assembly JACKQG01 (sample SAMN15677084, study PRJNA649215) | marine metagenome | biome: marine; feature: Black Sea; material: saline water; isolation source: suspended particulate matter (SPM) from the Black Sea western gyre | collected 2013-06-09/2013-06-10 | depth...
CACAAAGTAAGTTTGAGTGACGCAACTTACTTCTTTGTTTAAGGTAACAATAAGAAGGGTAGTTTAATAATTAACTGCCAATTTTTGGTATACCTATCCATCTTGGTGTCCGGAGCATATATTCACGGTAGGCGTTGCCGAATTTCACGCAGCAATAGGATTCTTCTTTCCTCACCTGGTGAAGTATCAGGGAAAAAGTGAGTACGGTGACGACCAAAAATAGCCAGGAAATTGCAGCGATACTCACCCCGAGGTAGACCAATATCATCGAGAGATACCCAGGATGGCGGGAAAGCCGATAAACACCGGATGTGAACGGTTTGTCCGTAGGAGTACTAGCAATAGACTTTGTCGTCAGAACGAGTATCACGAGACCGGCGATAAACAACAACAGTCCTATCCAGAGCCAAGGTGTCCCGACTTGAAATGGCAGAAAGATGGAGTAGAGGGTCGCGACGACCCAGAGTCCGTTGGTGAGAAGCGCCACAATCCTGTCCTGCCCTGGAACATCACCAGTCCTCTCGCTGATATGTCCGGGGATTATGAGTATTGCCAGCCATTGCAAGGGGAAAACAATCATGAACCACCAGGCATTCCACAAACCTATTTCAAAAGCTGGTATGAGGGACACGGGCCACCTCCTTTTTACATCATTCCGGAGGTCAATATATACATTGCAGACTGAGTATAGTCCTCGGTGATTTTATTATCAAGAATCCGATGTTTGAGAACCTTAGAGACCGAGGATATTTTTATAACAGAAAGGGTACTACATGTCTGAGGATATCACAAAACGCCCTTTTATTTATTATTCCAAGTCACTTTATACTTGTATATTACTTCTAAGGCTAGAGAGTGCAATTGAAATCATCAGGGGATATGATAGGCTTACGGGTTCCGGTGAGGTGCACAAAATACTGGGGAGCCAAAAGCTGCCCCGCCAAAAAGAATGCCTGCCGGGTCTCAGGTGGCCCGCTTTAGGAAATTGGGGTGTCTGAAATAGACAGCCCCGCATTGGACACAAGTATGGGCAGAGAAACCGGCTAAACAAGGACCGAGCCCGAATACTGGTTAGGAGATAGTGGATGATTAAAAGCGTAGGTATTGACCTGGCTGGTGTGGGGGAGCATAAAGTACGTTGTCTGGACGAAGAGGCCCAATTATGTGATGGTTTCGGTTTTGAAACAAATCCCGAGGGATTAGCAAAGTTAGAGGAGCGTGTTTTCTGCGATGGTTCCAATCCTGTCATTATTTTTGAGCCTACCGGTTTGGCATGGTTCGTGGTAGCCGTTTATTTACGGGCAAGGCATCCTGATTGCCGCCTGGTAAGAACCCAGGCTCGGAATGTCGTTGCTCTACGTAAGTATCTACGGCGTTCTTCCAAGAGTGACAAGATAGACGCTCTTACCCTGGCCAAGATGCCTTTCGTTGATATCGAGCGGCTGAATGACGTATATCTTCCTCCGGCCAAGATCAATGCTATACTACGGCTGGCTCGCCAACGGCAACGTTTGGAGGGTGATATTGCCGGACGCAAGAAACGGATACTGTCAATCATAGATGGCTATCTTCCTGGAGTACGGCAACCCTTCTCAAATCTGTGGTCACCCCAGGGTAGAGAATTCCTGCGTACTCAACTTAATCCTCTAGCTGTGGTGCGGGCTGGTGAGAAAGCTCTAAACCGCTTTCTGACCCAGGCAAGAGTCAGGGGTAAAAAAGAGGCGAATGAAAGCCACTGGGTATATCGGGCCTGCCAAAATATAGCGACTATTTATGAGATGTCTCGCTCTTCCGGAGCGGTAGATGATGATTTCTTTGCTGATCTTCAGGATGAAATAGCTCGGGAACTAAGGCTGATGGAGGCAGAAGAAGCCGAATCGGATACCATAGCCCAACGGATAGAGATACTGTATCGGGAACTCCATCCTTCGGATAACCTGCGTACCATACCCGGTGTAGGCGAACTAACAGCTCCCGTTTTCCTGGCAGTTGTTGGGGATCCGGCACGCTTTCAGAGCCAGTCAGCTTTTGCCAACTACAATGGGGTAGTCCCGGATTCTAGGCAGTCATCTGACACCGAAGCTAAAGGATTGAGAATGACCAAAGCCGGCCCATCCATTATGAGATGGGCGCTCTACCAGGCAAGTCAGATAGGTCGCCGTTACGATCCTCAATTAGCCTCTATCTACTATCGAGAGATGGTCCATAATGGTAAGAATCACAAACAGGCTATGGGCGCGGTGATGAGTCATATAGGAGCCAGGATACTGGCGGTATTGCAAGAAAATAAGCCCTATGAACTTCGAGATATTCAAGGCAAGCCGATAACCTGGGATGAAGCGAGAAAGCTGGTACTAACGAATTATCAAGTGCCGGAAGATATAAAACAAGCTAGACGTCGGCGCAGGACCGTGGGTAACTCTGCCAAATCACAGAGAAGGCGGAGGGAGATGGTAGCCGACAGGGTACACGAGGCAGCCAAAGCTCCTCAACCTGTTGTGACTACAGCATCTCCCGGATGATAGTTTAATTGAGAGAAACTGAGAGGTCAATAAATTAACATTACTCTTGACAAATATTAGGATATCTTTAATGTTAAATTAGTTGACAGAAGACAATTTTGTCACGTCCACGCTCTAGCAAGTGATAGAACGGACTTCTGTTGCGTACATAACCCAGTAGGGTCGTTTAAACAATCGTTTGAATTGTTTGGGCGACCCTATCTCTCGATTGTAGAGTGCTTACCCCACGTACTCACTTGTGTGGCCACTAACCGACGAAAACCTCAACCTTAGCTGGATCGGCTAGTTGGTTAAGCTCATTGGTGAAGGCTGCCCAGTCGAAGCCTGACTGCCGTCGGTATTGATAATGCAAGCCAACCCTGTTGTCTAGTGTGGACATGGTCTCCAGGCTCAGGCCGCGGAGCCGTTCTTTAAGGAATATGGTTAGCTTTTTCTCAAGTGGGGGGAAAGAGGGTTGGTCAACGGAAATCATCAGATGTCCCCTTCCAAACAGAGTAATCCGGTTACGGGTTAACCACTGAATTCCTAGGGCGATGAAGACAACCACGAACAGCAGAACAGTTATCAAGAAGTTATTGGTGGCAGCACCGATTGAAGAAGCGATCAGCAGAAGGAGAAACCCTATCTCTGCCGGGTCTTTCACTGGCGTGCGGAAACGGACAAAGGAGAGCGCGCCCAGAAGCCCCAGGGAGAGCGGGATAGAGACTTGGATACCTAAAAATAGCGCCGTGATGGCCGGTCCCCCAATGATAAACATGCGATGTACCCCAGCCCCGATGTGCCTTGAACCATAAAAGAATTGGTACATAAGGTAGCATATTATTGAGGCCAACAATGAGAAGCCAACAGCAACAATACCTTCAACAAGGCTTACCGGGGATTGCAGACCTCCAATGAATTCAAAAAATTCTTCCCACATAGTCATTCCTCCTTTTAAGTTTCAGCTATTCTTCCTGAGGGCCACAAGCGTGCCATGGTACCCGGCTCCGACAGGTGTGAATCCAGGCAAGACGAATATTTGGAAAAACGGCTCCAGTCTATATCCAGCAAACTCATTCGCCGTAGTGTTACCGGTAGCTCCACTTCGTGCCCCTTAACTTCAATAACACCACCAGCTAACTTCAGTTCTCTTTCTCCGTAGCCCAGCGATCGCTTTACAATGGTCGACCGTATGTTACAGTCAAGGTTTACTCGCATACCGGTTAGAAGCTCGGTGAAGCGGTAGCGCCAGTACGATATTACAATTATGGGGTGGAGTGGCATTTTCGGGTAATGACCAAAGCTCGCTATGGTATCCATAAGCGTGACCCCGGGGATTATCCCCTTGAACAGATTAATCGGCTTAAGGCGGTCTACCGGCACCGGTAATTTTTGACGCTTCTTGCTGCCGGCAAAACCCTCTCTTGATTTAAGCTCCAGAAACACGGGGACAGTTTCCCGATAATCATCGAGCCGGTGATACCAGCGGATCCGTACTTTGTTCTTGCGGAAATCACCAGATGACGACTTTAAATGCTCGTCGAGGTCCTCGGTATCAAAATAGAGGCTGTTAATCTGCTCTTTCGGGTATTCACTATCCAGGCGGCAAAACTGCCGCAGCAATGCATAGGCAAAGTCAATATTCCTGGGTAGTACGAAGAACTTGCGCTCAAATCTTTGCGCTAGCCCAGCAGCACCGTCTATCGTCGTATGAATATGTACGCCAGCTAACAACCTCATTTCCTGTCCTCATATTAACTTACTTATTAGGCGGAGGCTTACGTTGTTGCTGCTCTCCCCTGCCAATCATCCCCATGCCACCGCCATTGCCACTCCCATCTCCCGCACTTGGCCGTTTTCCTTCAAGCTGTTGTCTGGCAGCTTCACTCCGCTCAACTACGAAGGTTTTCAAGCCTAAAGGAGTCGGCATGCGGTGTTCCGCGCTACCCAGATTCACATCTTCGGTGAGGTTATGCTCGAAATCCTCGATAGAAAAGAACTTGAGGTCCTCCTGCTCCACGTATGGACGTATCAAACCGGCGAGTTCATCTATGCGAGGCTCCATTGCCTCAAGTGAGAAAGGACCCGCTAGGAGCTCTTCAAGGTATTCGTGATAGGTATCCAAGTAGGGCTGATGGGACAACAGCCGATGGACAAGGGGGTGATTGGCCACAGACATTGCCGTGGGCTCGTCGATGTAGAAATTGATGAGGCCCTCACGGCCAATGCCCAGGTCAAAGGTACCGAACGCCATATTGAGATCCCAGGGAATGATGGTGAATTTACCGTCAACTTCGTACAGGTAATAGTTATGGCCGGATCCGATGTAGTTGTCTAAATGCACGATGAGTGTCGAAACCGCTAAAAATCGTAGCACCTCATCGACATCCAGCACCTTCTCAATCTCTTCCGGGAAGGTTTCATCAGGTTCGTTGTTGAGAATATCAAGGAAACGAAACAGTGCTGAATGGTCAGGATTGTTCTCATTTGTCTTTAGACCCATTAGCTCTATCAAATTACCGCTTTGACTTCCTGGCACGCCTTCCGGTGGCATCATACCTTTCGCAGGAAGCCCAAGTGCTTCCTGAAGTGATTCCTCAGAAATACCGAGTTGCTCCGCCACAGCCACTAAGTCTGGTAGTCCCTGGCTCGGCTCACCCAATACGTCACGCAGTTGCTGCTTAGTCACACCAAGCTTCGCCGCCGCAATTGCCAAATCCATTAGTGGTGGCATACTTGGCGGAGGCATGCCCGGGGCTTGCATACTACGCAGCTCAGGGGGTGGAGACTCCTGTGACTCCGATGCTTGCTGTCCGACAGCTTGCATGATTTCCCTCAACTTGCCGCCACCCAGATTAACATCTAGTCCTTTGTCAAGGCTCTCCTGTCTGGTAGTCAACCTTCTGTCTCCTTGCTCCTCCAAATCCTTCTCTGTCCAGTTCAAAGGGCCTGCCGACATTTCGGGTTTATACAGGTTGCCGTCATCATTGGCGAAATGCCGCCTGAGGAATGTCTTGTCAATCTGCTCCACCATCGTGTATAAACCCAGGTGGGTATCATTCACCCATAAGTCAACGAAGGAAGTACGTGGAGTGGGGATATCCATTTGTTCAAAAAGCTCGTAAGCAAGGCGCTCTCGGATAAGTGTCGGGTCGCTCCAGCCGTTATTAAGATTTACTTTCTTCAAGCCACGGAAGCCGCGAGCCCTATTCAGCAGATTGAAGTCCACCTTAAGGCTAAACCTCGGGCTCCCTGATTGAGCAGTGGACCTAAGCGAAGAATTGCCCTTTGGCCTAACTCCTACATCCGGCACCAGTTCGCCGTCAAACCAGAAATCTGCTCTGACATATTCCTCTGCCAGTGAATTGTTCTGGCAGGAAGTCCAATCCTGCTCTTTCATAACAATGCGTACAGTGGCAACACGGTCATCGTAAAACGGTCCCGAATCCTCTTCTGCTTGCCCGGATATCTGGCCGCCGCATCCTATCAGTGGGACAGTAAGTCCAATAAGGCTAAGGATTGTCAGGATTCTCGCTATGTTTCTTTTCATATCTGTGTAATTCATAATCCCACTGCTGTTCATCTTTAGCTTATAGTAGACAGAAAATCATGAAACAGTGTCTGTAGTCATCAACCTGGGCTTCTTGCTATGATTTCCTTCACTAATTGAAATGACATTTGTCATAGATAATTGCATCAATACATGACTGGAGTTACATGCAATAAGAACGCTCATGGACTATAATGATGCTATGAAGAGAACGCCGCCCGGTTCGGACGTGGTACGTCTAATCCGCTTTGCCGCCATTCTCTGGATTGGTTATCTAATTGTGTTAGCCCTCATCAGCCAATCATTTCCAGCACCGCAACGCGCTAATCTTCTGTATTATGTTCTGCTTGGGTGTATCGCTCTTCTTTGTCTTGGTTTGGCCTATTGGCCGTGGATACAAAAACGGCTCAGGCAGGCGTTCGTTCCGGTGATAGTTGTCGTCATTACTATCATGCCGGTGATTGCCAATTGGCTAATGACTCGCCTTTCCCCTTTTAGCCCGCCGTTTCCCCCGGAAGGCCCGGTACTGGGGCTGTTACCTTTCTTGTTCATCGCTCTTCTGCTGGTTGCCTGGCAATATAGATGGCAGTATATACTGCTCATTATCCTGGGGACTACGGGCTTAAATCTGGGCGTAATCTGGTCTTTTGCGGAGCCGGGCACCCCGCCTTTTCAAGGAGGCCTTGTTATCACTTTGATTCAGAGCATCATCTTTCTTGCGGTAGGCTTTTCTATCAGCTATCTTATGAGCAGATTGAGAGGACAACAGCAATCCCTGGAGGAAGCCAATATCCGACTGACCCACTATGCCAGCACGCTGGTGCATCTCACCACGAGCCGGGAGCGAAACCGGCTAGCATGGGAACTGCATGATACCCTGGCGCACACGCTCAGTGGTTTATCCGTCCAGTTGGAAACAGTAAAGGCATACTGGGATGTTGACCAACAGACGGCACGCTCAATATTGGAAAAATCTTTAGTAGCGACCCATTCAGGACTGGAGGAGACCCGCCGGGCGTTGAAAGCACTACGTGCCAGCCCTCTAGATGACTTAGGACTGGCGATGGCGACACGTAACATGGTTGAGGAAACAGCGGCGCGTGCTAATCTGACCCTGGACTTGTCGATAATGGATAAGGTGCCGACTTTATCACCTGATGTGGAGCAGTGTGTCTATCGGGTGGCACAAGAGGCGGTCACAAACGTGGTGAAGCACGCTAATGCGAAAAATTTAACGGTCAAGTTAGAATTTATAGAGGGAAAAGTAACGCTTATTGTGGGTGATGATGGTGTTGGATTTGGCATAGAAAAAAGCAGCAAAACAAGCCATTTCGGGTTGACAGGGATGCGGGAACGGGCCCAGTTACTCGGTGGTGAATTTGATGTCATAAGTGAACCAGGATATGGAACAACAATACAGTTGACTATATAATCAGGTGACGCAACTATGAAAGTAATTATCTGCGATGACCAGGCAATCGTTCGGGATGGTCTGGAAATGTTACTTAAATTAGAACCGGACATCGACATTGTTGGAACCGCTGAAGATGGAGCCGCCGCTGTCGATATGGTGGCAGAAAAAACACCAGACCTAGTCTTAATGGACTTAAAGATGCCGATCATGAACGGTGTTGAAGCGACTCGCCAAATACGAGCGAAATACCCGGAGGTTAAAGTCCTTGTGCTGACCACCTACGACGATGACGAATGGGTGTTTGATGCTATACAAGCGGGAGCGTCGGGTTACCTGTTAAAGGATACGCCTCGTGACGAAGTCGTCAAGGCAATCAGGGGAACAGTAACCGGCAAAACGTACGTGGATCCCTCTGTAGCAGGGAAAGTACTGCGTCAGGCTTCTAGTCACCAAATCCAGCCAGCCTCATTAATTACTGGCAAACTAACTGATCGAGAAATAGAGGTATTACGGTTACTGGCAAAGGGCTTAAGTAACGCGGATATCGCGGACCGGCTATTTCTATCAGAGGGTACGGTTCGGAATCATGTCAGTGCTATTATGGCAAAGCTAGGTGTGCCTGACCGCACCCAAGCAGCTGTCATCGCCATTCAACACGGACTGAGTGACAGTTGAGCAAGACTATTCAGAAGAGTATATCACTCTCAAGTCAGAGTAACCGATAGAATAATCCTAGGAGCAAGAGACAGATTACCTATTACTAGCCATGTTAATATTTTGGTTATTCTAAGTCACATCTCCTATAATGTTACTCTGGCTAACAATCTGAGTAAATGTGACAGAATGGACATTTGTTCCACGGGGATGACAGAACGAGCTTTTGTTGCCCAAACTCTACATCATGGACCTTCGTTCAACTGCGTTGCAAGACGAAGGGCAAGAATAGCACAATCTTTCATGTCTTCACCACTTGTATTCCCATTAACCTGGCACCATTTTCGGTTTTCATTGAAATTGTTGCCGGTTCGGTGAAGAGGCACTGTTTCTCTTTGAGGACCACTGCCTCTGAGTTTACTGACAATCTTGCCTCGCCATCCAGGACATAGAATATAACGTGTTCTGCCATCTCGCAGGGGGGAATCCTCCCGCCCGGTGGTAGCTCTATGACCCTGGTTTTAAACTCCTTGGCCTGGTAAAAGACATTCTTTTCTCTCTCCTCGTAAGGGTGTGCCGTCATCTCATCCAGGTCAAACACCTTCATTCTTCTACCCCCTTGAAATACCAATTTGCCTGTTGTCAGTCCACTCAATGAGTTTTTCTATAAAGATACCCATAAGAGCAACAAAGATAATAGTTAGTATAAGCCTCGCTGCCATGAACTCGATGCCCAGAAACTGAAGCTCGACCAGCTCCTGCGGAATCTTGATGCATGCCCAGGCGGATAGGAAGATAACAATGTTAGAGATACTGGCGCCTTTGCTTCGCAAAGCCACGGCAAGCGGAAAGGCAACGTAGAGCGGGCCTGTCGGCAGAGTGCCGAAAAAGACGGCGAGCAGGAACACCCGGAGTGGCAGACTCCAACGATAAATCCGAGGCAGCCACGGCCGTGGTGCCGGGCATGGTTATTTCCGCCGCTGCGGTGTGGTTGGATATTACCGGCGAGCATGCGAGGACGGTCATACCAATCACCAGAATCGCAGCAAGGTCTGCCGCTATTGCCATGATAGCCCTTGTCATTTTCATTCTTTTATCGTTCAGAAGCGTACTTCCTCCAAAAGCCGGCTACGCCTACCATAGTCTCATATCTCTCCTTCCAGTCAATTCTCGAAGCCAAACCCCCTCTTTATTAGTTGAACACCAGTCGCTGTTGGAGCCGGCACTTAACCCAACCAGCGGGCAGTTCTACACAAAGATAAAAATACTACGAGAAACTAATGGATACTGTCACCGCTACTTGCTGTCCTTCCATACCGGGCATCATGCCCGGGTTTTGGCCGAACTGCATCATCCCTCCCATGAGCGATCCCATCATCTGCTGGAAATAGGGCTCAATAGTACGGGTCATCATGGAACCCACCGGGTCGGGAGAACGAACAACCGCCTATTCCTTCACCGCGCCCAGTATCTGTGGCATAGCCTGAGAGATCACCTGCTGGGCAGCCAGATGAGCTGTCTCGTAACCACTCCCCTGCACGGCCCGGGCAGCTTCCGCCTGTCCCTTCTGCCAGGTGGATAAAAGGTCAGTAAGTGGCTTGACGGTTTCACTGAACATCCTTAAACCCATTAAGGGAACGCTCATGCCGGCCATGAATATTTTCCGGTCCCTTATGTTGCCGTCGAAGATTTCGGCAACATCGCCCTCTAGCCACTCGGGCAGCACTGACTCTTTCTCTTTACGGATGGCAAGTGTGTTATCTTTTGTTGGCGATGAAGAAAGTTCCTTACCCGCTTTCACTCTTTTCCGGATACGCTGTCGAACCAAGGAAGCAGAAGGGAATTGAGTAAAGGTGGCATACCGAAGAAAATACTTGTCGTTGATGATGATGTGGCGACTCTGAAATTCGTCCGGG
>JACKQG010008432.1_pt1 | contig 10035 bp, 9 predicted proteins | sample 8237621 | NCBI WGS metagenome assembly JACKQG01 (sample SAMN15677084, study PRJNA649215) | marine metagenome | biome: marine; feature: Black Sea; material: saline water; isolation source: suspended particulate matter (SPM) from the Black Sea western gyre | collected 2013-06-09/2013-06-10 | depth...
ATTGAAGGTGAAGTAGAACGAATGGAAGGTTGTGGGATTCAATTTTTAGGAAAAATACGACCTGGATCTGCTGGAACCAAAGTTACTTTCATTCATCCAAAATCACTTCATGGTGTTTTGGCTGAACTATGTTCTCATCCTAAAGAGTGAATGAATCCTTGAGTGACTCTGAAACAATTTCAAAAATTAAATCTCATTTAGAAAAAACAAATGATATAATTGAAAATTCTATTGAGCAAGATTCACTATTTCATGATTCTTCCAAAAATAAAATATTCAAACTATGGCTTGAATCCAATAACTTTGCTTTGGATATTCTAAAACAAAATTCTAAAGAATAACTATTCCATCATTTTCAAAGTATCAGAAGCTGTAATGATGCCTATGATCTTGGATTTTTTTGAAACTAGAATACATTTTGAGTATCTTATCAGTGGAACTAGTACATTTGCTGGAGTGTCAAAATCCACTATGGGTGGAACTGGATCCATTGTATCTGATAACTTTGCTTTTTTCAGTTCAGTTTCTCCTAAATCTGCTAGATGTTTTACAATTCCATCTTCAGATACGACTCCTACTACATCAGAATTATTAAAAACAGGAATTTGACTGATTGACAATTCATGCATTTTTTTGATTGCATCATGAAGTGTGTTTGTTGGTTTTAATTTTACTATATCCTTACTACAAAAATCTCCTGCAGTATGCGATGATGATTCTCCTTCTAATTGTGCAAGGCTCTCAAAAATCTTTTTAGCAGTTTCATAGCTTGGTTGACTTCTTCCTGATTCAATTTGATTGATCATCGATGTACTAACTCCAGTCATCACTGCAAGTTTCTTTTGAGTAATCCCTATCTTTAGTCTAATTTGTTTTATTGAATCTATTCTTGGTAGCAATCAGTTTAGAGATAATTTTGATTGATTTAAAAATTTGTTTTCTTATGTTTTTGGAGAATTAATCATCATTTCTCAATCTCCATTTTAATTCCCCTGCTTCTCTTACGAATATCTCTGGAGATTCTTTACTGTGGTTGTTTTTGATATGTGACATGTATGTGACAAGTGATGTATAATTTTCATTGCATACTGGACATATCTTGATAAATCCCATATTCTATAGTGATTTACAATACATATTAGCAAAGTTGTGATTTTCAAGTTTGATTTTGCTCTGTTCTTAGAAATTATTTTAAAAATTTAGATGTCCTTAATGAGTGATTTTATACCAGAAATTGATTCTGAATTAATTTCAATCTCTTTATGTTCTTCTTTTACATGTTCGATGACTTTGCTCATCAAATCTTCTTCAGTTTGTGAAGTGGCTGACCATTTACAATCTTTACCTGCATCCGAACATCTAATACTTTTTGTCATAATTATGATAAACTACTCTAGAATTTATTTATTTTTTCTTTGATTTTGCTTTTTTTGGTTGCTCAATTGCTGCTTGAGCTGCTGCTATGATTGCAATAGGAATTCTATGTGGTGATGCACTAACATAACTAAGGCCTATACTGTGACAGAATTTGATTGAATCAGGATCTCCTCCATGTTCTCCACAAATTCCAATTTCCATGTTTGGTCTGAGTCCTCGTCCTGCAGCAACTCCGATTTTTATTAAACTGCCTACACCGTTGACATCAATTGATTGGAATGGATTTCTCTCAAGTAACTCTTTTTCCATATATTCTGGAAGGAATTTCCCTTCTACATCTTCTCTACTGAAACTGAATGTTCCTTGTGTAAGGTCATTAGTGCCGAAACTAAAGAATTCTGCTGTAGTTGCAAGTTCATTTGCAGTAAGTGCTGCTCTCACGACTTCGATCATAGTACCAAAGTTTATCTTTAATTTCATTTTGTGTTTTGACTCTGTCTCTTTTTTAATGGAATCATAAATTTTCTTGATATGATTTAATTCTGCAATACTACTGATTTGGGGAATCATAATTTGAGGATGTGCTTTAACTTTTTTCTTTGTCAATTCAACTAATGCTTCAAAAACTGCACGAATTTGCATTTCATAAATTTCGGGATATGTAATTCCTACACGGACTCCTCTATGCCCCATCATTGGATTAACCTCTGCTAATTCTCTTGCTCTTTTCAAAACTATTTTTGCTTGATTAATTTCATCTGTACTTCCACTTGATTCTAATTTTTGAATTTTTTCAACTAATTCTTCTGGATTAGGTAAGAATTCGTGTAATGGTGGATCTAGTAATCTGATTGTTACTTCATAACCCTCCATGGCTTTTAGAATTTCAATAAAGTCGCTTTTTTGCAATTCACCTAATTTTTTTAATATTTTACTTCGTTCTTCAATATTTTCAGCCATGATCATTTCTACAAATAAATTAATTCTATCGCTACCATTGAACATTCTTTCTGTTCTACATAATCCAATTCCTTGACCTCCGAATGTTCTTGCAAGCTTTGCACCTTCTGGCGTGTCTGCATTTGCTCTAATTCCTATCTTCTTTGCTTTTTGGGCCCAGTCTAAAATTTGTTCAAAGTCTTTAGTGACTTTTGGCTCTACTGTTGGTATTTCTCCAATGAATACAGTACCTGCACTTCCATCAATGGTGATTGTTTCTCCTCCTTTGATTGTTATTCCATTAGCAGTGCATGTGTTATTATCATAATCGATTTTTAATTCAGGACATCCCACTATGCATGGTTTTCCCATTCCTCTTGAAACAATTGCTGCATGAGATGATTTACCTCCTAAACTAGTCAAAATTCCTTCTGATGAAAAGAATGCAGGAACATCTTCTGGCTTTGTTTCTTTTCTTACTAGGATGACTTTACTTCCAGAGTCTCCTAATTCAATTGCTTTTTTAACATCAAATACTACTATTCCACTTGCTGCTCCTGGGGAAGCTGGAATCCCTTTTGCTAATTGTTTATAATTTTTAATTTGTGATTCATCCATTGTTCTGTGTAGTAATGCTTCTAATTGCTGTGCAGGAATTCTTGTAAGTGCTTTATTTTTATCAATTAATTTTTCTTTTACCATGTCTACTGATGTTTTTACTAATGCTGCTGCACTCATCTTTGCTGTTCTTGTTTGTAATAGGTAGAATTTTCCTTGTTCGATAGTAAATTCAATATCTTGTGGTTCTCTGAAATGTTTTTCTAATTTGGTACATGCATTGCTTAATTCCTTGTGTGATTTTGGCATGTCTTTTTTTAATAATTCGATACTCTTTCCTGTTCTTACTCCTGCAACAACGTCTTCTCCTTGAGCGTTGATTAGGTATTCCCCTTCAATCTCTTTTTTACCATTATGGCCATTTCTTGTAAATACTACTCCTGTTGCACTGTCATCTCCCATGTTTCCAAATACCATTGTAACTACGTTAACTGCAGTTCCATTTGCAATGTCTTTTGTAATATTGTTTTTTTCACGATAAACTATTGCTCTTTCTCCCATCCAGCTTTTGAAAACAGCTTCTATGGATAAGACTAATTGCTCATCAGGTGTATCTGGAAATTTCCTTTTAGTGTGCTCTTCGCAGATTTTTTTATATTCTGACACAATTACTTTTAGAGATTCTACGTTTAGTTTACTGTCATCTGAAACTCCTTGTTTGGTTTTTGCAGAGTCTAAGACATGATCAAATTTCTCATCATTTACTCCGAATACAACTTTTCCAAATAATTGGATAAATCTTCGATATGAATCCCATGAAAATCGTGGATTTTTTGTTTGCTCTGCAAACCCTTCTACTGTTTTTTCATTTAATCCTAAATTCAAAATTGTATCCATCATTCCTGGCATAGATATTGCTGCACCGGAACGAACTGAAACTAATAATGGGTTTTTTGTTGAATTCCATTTTTTACCTGTCTTTTTTTCCATTTTTGCAATATTTTTCATTACTGCTGGCATGACCTCTTTTGGAAGTTTTCTGTTGTTTTCATAATACTTGTTACAAACTTCTGTTGTGATCGTAAATCCTGGAGGTACTGGCAGTTTTAATCGAGTCATTTCGCTTAATCCTGCTCCTTTTCCACCTAACAGCATTCTTTTTTTGCTGTCTGCTTCTTCAAATGCATAAACTGGCTTATTTTTTACCATGCAAAATTTTGTAAATTATTTGGCTTTTTAAACCAATGCCTTGGAAAATTCAGAAATTACTTTGTCCCAATCTTTTGCTTTAATAATTCCACTAGCAACCAAGATGCCTTTTGATCCTAATTCAATCGCTTTTGCCACGTCTTCTCCTGATACAATTCCTGCACCACAAAGTAATTTTGTTTTATTTTTAGAATTATTTACAATGCTTGCAGCTTTTGCAATCAATTCTGGTTTTTCTTTAGAAACTGCTTTACCTGAGCCAATCAATTCTGGAGGCTCAATTGCAATATAGTCTGGATTTAATTTCACATATTTTTTTACTTCTGCAATATCTTTTACACATAATATGGATATCATTTTAAGTTCACTCAACTTAATTACTAATTTTTCAATATTCTTGCTTGAAATTCTATGTTCACTGTGATTGATCAATGATCCCTTCACTTTGGATTTTTTTAACAATTCTGGAATTACAAAACCTGTTGTACTTCCTACTTTGGAGACATCAATATGTTGAGCGAGAATTGGGATGGTACTATTTGCAACTAATCCGATCAAATGCTGTGGTGGGGAAATGGCAATTTTTACTTTGTATTTTTTAGAAATTTTTTCTGCTGTTTTAACAAATTTAATTATTTTATCTCCTGCTATCTCTTCATAATTTTTACAATTAATTACAAACATCTTCCATTGCAATTTTCTATATTGTATTTAATTCTTGATTAAGATTGTTTTATTTTTGATAGGTTGTCGTATCTTTTTTTCATTGTAGATACGATTATCATTAAAGTTAATCCTGCCAAATTTGTGCCTATGATGAATACATCTGATACTATGATTCCATAAATTAACCATAGAATTGATCCTGCAGCTATGAAGATCATCAAAAACTTTGAAACATCATTTAGTCTCTTTGTTTTATATCCTTTGTAAATTTGCTCTACCCATCCAGTAAGAATTAACACTCCTGCTGAAATCCCTAATATTGTCAAAAGTGTTCCGTCAACTTCCATGCTTCAAATCAACTCCAGAAAAATTCATCTAACCCTGTCTGCTTTGGTTTTCCTAACATTGTATCAAAATCTAAATCCATTGAAGATGTAATTTGTTCTAATGTCGATTCCATAAATTCCATGTATTTTTTAGAATCAATCTCTTCTTTCTTTGCCAATTCTACTGGTTTGACTCCTGGTTTGTTTAGAGTTTTGATAAATGAAATTTTATCTCCTTTTTTTATTTCTCTTATTGATTCCAATTGCTTTGCAGCACGAATATGTTGAGGAATTGTTTTTACATATTCTGAAGGGGATTTACTAAGCATTACATTGAATGTTAAATCCTCTAATGGGATTTCTTTTGCCTCTACTTTTTTTCCACAAATTGAAATTTTTTCTGTAATGTCTTGCTTTGCTTTGACAAAGTCATCCATGGTCTGAACTTTGGATAATATGTCTACTAATTCATAAAATAAATTTTTGATAAATGCTGGTGTATGTGATTTTTTACCTGTTAACCCTTTGACATCTACTTTACCTGATTTTGTTACTCCTAGATAGTTTTTCTTTCTGTTACTTAGTACACAATATCTGTATGTTTTATCAATCTCTAAATCAACCCCATGTTCTTTTTTGGCTTGCTCTATTACAATCTGAATTTGTTCTGGAGTTGGGTTTTTGATAAATAATGAATCTGTGTCGCCATACAACACCTCAATTCCTGTCTCTTCACATTTTTTAATCGTCTCCAAAATTGTAAATCGTCCTATTGCAGTTGTTGCTTCAGCAACTGGCAGGAAATATAGTGGGAATATTTCAGCACCCATTACCCCATAACTGGCATTTAGAATTACTTTGAGTGCTTGACTGACAACTGTGTATTGTTGTCTTTGATCATCTGTCAGTGTCTCTTTTTTTGATAAACTCTTGTAGTAATTTACTCTCAGATCTCTCAATGATCCGATAATCATTGATGTGAGGCCGTTTTTCTTTGTACATGCCCAGTGATTTGTACCTGGTATTGTGTTTTTTTTACATTCTTCATGAGTACATCTTACTGTTTCATATGATAAATTCCGAACTTTGATAATACTTGGATACAGACTTGCAAAATCCATCACAACAACATCAAAATGAATTCCTTCTTTTGGCTCAACAACAAGACCTCCTCGATATTTTTTATCTTTGATTACTGCATCAGACATTACTCCTTCTGATCTTCTTTGTAATTCTTCACGTTTTGGAATTAGATAATTTCTTCGTCGATGTTCATAATACAACAAACTTCTAATCCATTGTGACACTCCTAATCTTGCAACATCGTCCATTGGCAACCTGCCTATTCTTGCAATGATTACAAGTAAATCCATCAACAAATCCTTGTTGAAGCTGGTAAGTTCGTATGTTAGTAGGGCGTCATTGTAACAATAATTTGCAGTTTGGTATAATGTCAATTCGTCAAACTCTAATCCATAATCTATCTTTTCTTTTCCTAAAAGTGCCTTTGAGACACTGTTTAGAGAAAAATCTGTATATGATTGACTGAAAGCATAAATCTGAAATGATCTATTTGAAAGAACTTTGTACAAGTCTAAATGAACTCCTTCTTTGAGGGTTGCAGAATCTCTCATCATGTAAAATGGGTTTTCAGAATTCTTTATTCCTAATCTTTCTGCTCTGTTGTAAAGATATGGTAAATCAAATTCATCTCCGTTGTATGTTAGAACAAATGGGAATGTCTTGATTATTTCAAATGCATCCTCTATCATTTTTCTCTCATCTGCTGTATCATAGAATTTTACCTTGATGTTTGGTTCTAATTCATTTGTTCCTTCTTCTGTTTCTTCTGTTTTGAGCACAAAAATTTGATCAAATCCGTCAGATCCTTTCAGGCCAATGGCTGTAACTTTTTTTTCTGCTAGTTTTGGATCTGGGATTCTTCCAACCACTGCTTCAACTTCAATATCTACGCTGAGTCTTTTTATTCTTGGAATTGGCTGATTTAGCAAATCTGCCCATTCTGAAATAAATATTTTAAATTCTTCTGCATCTACCATGCTTTTACTATCTACTTTATCCCACAACAAACTTTTCAATGCGAGTTTGACTTCATCAGAAATTTCTAAATCACATGGTTCAATTTTCCTATTTTTTACTTCATAATATCTTCCAACTATCAGTCCTCTGTCATAGAGATAATTTTCATAATATTTGAGATCCGATTCCCATGTTTCAATTTGATTTTTAATACTCTCTCCAAAATTCCCGCCTATTGATAGTGGATTGTCTACAATTATTTGTGACAATTCAACTTCTTCATCTTTTAGTAAATCGTGTTTTTTTACCTGCTTGATTTCAAGAACATCGTTTCTTTCTTGAAGAAAATCTAGTTCATCTGGGGCTAGCCTCGAATAACAATATGGTTTGTGATTTGTTTCATCGTGCCATAAAATTAATTTTTTTGATTCTGGTTCATAGAATTTTAAAACAACTGATTTTGAAATATTGTCATATGTTGCTGATACTAACATTGATGGTGCCATTGATTCAATCCTCTTAGTTTCAGGCAAATTTACTTGCATTTTCTCACTCTGAATTTTCGTATTTACTTACTAGTGCTTTTGCCCACTTTGTGATTTTACTTTTATCTAAACTGACCACTTCTACCCCTGCTTCTTTTAACAAATCATAATCTGTTTCTGGATAAGCATCAAGACAAACAAATTTTCTAATCCCAATTGTTATTGCCATTTTTGTACATTCTAAACATGGAACAAATGTGGTGTAAAGTATTGCCCCTTCAATTCCTGCCTCTATTCCTAAAATTGCACAATGCATGATTGCATTAGCTTCTGCATGATTGCACAGACATCTGTCTAATGATGCACCTGATTCAATTTTACCCTCCATTCTTAATTGACATCTCTTACATCCTCCTTCAAAACAATTTTTGATTCCTGGCGGTGTTCCATTATACCCTGTTGCTAGTTGTCTATGGTTTCTTACTATTACTGCACCTACTTGTCTTGTCATACAGTTTGAACGAAGCTTGGCAAGTTCTGCTTGTAGCATAAAATATTCATCCCAATCTGGTCTCTCAAAAGAACTCATACAAACACTGTTTGACTGCTCAATATATGGATCACGCTAATTGTAAACTATATTGCGATCAAAAATAGTCTTCATAATTCATACATCGTTCTAGTTTTTGGATTTTTTTATACATCAATTTTTGTCTTAATTTTCTTTTTCTTTTTGTAATCTTCTTTCTTTATAGCTAATTCTAAATACAATGTTTGTAATTCTTCTCTTAACTTTCTTTCAATTTCCTTTTCTTTAGATATTGATTTTGCTTTCTTTGACATATGTTGCTTGAATATTCTTTTTTTGAGATTTAAAAATTACTTGTATTGAATATTTGAAGAAATTCATGCCTATTTCCAAAGAATTATTTGCACATTGTTGAGTGGTGGATAGTATTTTGTTATACGAAAGCATAAAATCAATAAATTCTGTTCTTATATTGATACATGACTGAATTTGTTGAAAAAAAATATGTTAAAAATAATTCTATAGAAAAAAGAGATTATCAGATAAACCTTGCAAATCAGGCAATTAACGAAAATTGTATTGTTGTTTTACCCACAGGTCTTGGAAAAACTGCTGTTGCATTACATGTGATTGCTGAATATTTATCAAGAGGAACTGGCGGTATTTTATTTTTAGCTCCTACTCGAGTTTTAGTCCATCAACATTATGAATTTTTAAAAAATAATCTTACTTTGGATGACATTTCTATAATTACTGGTGAAGACACTATTCAAAAAAGAGCAAAGTTATGGAATAATAGTATTGTATGTGCAACTCCTGAAATTGCCCGAAATGATTTAAATCGTGAAATTGTATCTCCAAGCCAATTTAGTCTTGTAGTATTTGATGAAGTTCATAGAACTATAGGTGATTATGCATATTCTGGAATTGCTACTTGGTTTGAAAATGCTTCTGTCAGAATGATTGGAATGACTGCCACCCTACCTAGTGAAAAAGAAAAAGCAACTGAAATTCTAACAAAGCTGAGAATCTCTAGTGTTGCAGAAAGAACTGAAGATAGTCTGGATGTAAAACCATATACTCAGGAAACTGACACTGAATGGATTCATGTGGAACTTCCTCCTGAATTAAAATCAATTCAAACTTTATTGAAATCTGCATTAGATGAAAGATATGATTTGTTAAGAAAAAATGGACTTCGTTTAGCAGAACAACAATCTCTTTCAGCACTACTTCGAATTAGACAGTTTGTTTTAAATCAAAATAGACGTTCTGCAAAACCATTGTTTACTGCCATTAGAATTCATTATGCATTAAGTATGCTAGAAGCTCATGGAATTACACCCTTTCTAAAATTCTGTGATCGTACAAAAGCAAAAAAAGGCGTAGGTGTGAAAGATTTGTTTGAAATTGATCCTAATTTCACAAAGGCAATTCAATTGGCAAGAGAAGCGCAATCTCGTGGAATTGAACATTCAAAAATTCCAAAACTAAAAGAAATTCTTGATTCTGTTCCTGGCAAGGCCTTGATTTTTACGAGTTATCGTGATTCAGTAGATTTGATTTTCAATAAATTGACTGAATTGGGAATCAGTGCTGGAATTTTGATTGGAAAAGCAGGTGATGCTGGGTTGAAGCAGAAAAAACAGATTGAAACTGTACAGAATTTTAGGGATGGTGTTTTTCAAGTATTGATTGCAACTCGTGTTGGAGAAGAGGGCTTGGATATTGCTGAAGTAAATCAAGTAATTTTTTATGATAATGTGCCTAGTTCTGTTAGATATGTTCAAAGACGTGGTAGAACTGGAAGAAAAGATACCGGTAAACTCGTAGTTTTGATTGCAAAAAACACTATTGATGAGACCTATTATTGGATTGGAAAACGAAAAATGACTGCAGCTAAATC
>JACKQG010008434.1_pt1 | contig 10030 bp, 4 predicted proteins | sample 8237621 | NCBI WGS metagenome assembly JACKQG01 (sample SAMN15677084, study PRJNA649215) | marine metagenome | biome: marine; feature: Black Sea; material: saline water; isolation source: suspended particulate matter (SPM) from the Black Sea western gyre | collected 2013-06-09/2013-06-10 | depth...
CGAAATGGGCCAGGTAGTCGTTGGGGGTGCTCGGGTCCACTGTGAAGGTGAACCCACCGGTTCCCCAAGCGCTAGAGCCGCTGGCGATGGTGCCGTAGCTGTCGCTGCCGTCTGTCACGTTCAGGTAGGGATCGTTCTCGATGAGCGTCGCCGTGACGTTGCTCGCCGAAGAGCTGCCGAAGTTGTAAAGCTGTGTGTCCAGGTTCACGGTCTCGCCGGGATTGACGCTGCCGTCGCCATCGACCGCAGTGTTGTTCAGCGACACGAAGACACTCTGGCTACCCAGCGAGAGGGTGCCCTGGTGCGGATACAGGTTGTGGCCCGTAACCGTTACGTGAAGCGTTCCCTGGCTGGAGGCGTCCATGGGCACGAAGGCATCGCCGAACTGGTCGGTGTAGGCGTAGGCCGACACGTCACCGCTCTTATAGATGGAGACGCGCGCGCCCTCCACGGGCTGCCCACCACTCGTCACGGTTACGGGAACCGTGTTTCCGCCGATGTGAAGGCTACTCGGATAGCTCACATCCAGGTCGGCGGGATAAGCGGTCCAGAGGTCCACCGCGGGATCACCCATGAGGGTGTTCCAGACCATCCACACTTCTACCGTGCTGGGCTGGGACAGGAAATAGTTGGAGTACATGCTGAGCTTGCCGCCGGTGAGGGAGGTGCCCATGTGGTAATCGCCGGACTTCAGATAGGTATTGGTGATACCGTTGAAGACCGCGTTGTTGTATCGAGTGTGAGTACCCAGGGTCGCGGTGGCCACAGAGCCGATGCCGCCGCCGTTGGGCGCACGCAAGAAAGCCTCGTTCATCGAGGTTCCGCTGTCGAAGCTTCCCGTACCGCAAGTGATGTCCACTACATAGGGAAGTTCGAGACCGTTGGTCTGCGCATTGGCGTGACCCGAGGTGTATCCACTGTTGCCGTAGTAACCGCGATAGCTGAACCAGGTCATTCCCTGGTTCATGCTCGCGGACATGGCGGTGGCGAAGTTGCCGCCCCAGATGGTATCGACCTGGGTCCAGCCTTCTTCAATGAGAAGATGCTTGGCCCACTGGCTCACGAAAATGGTGGTGATACCCGAAGAGCTCGGGTCGCCCACAACACAGGCCCGCTTGAACCAGCCAGAGTCGGCCAGGGGCGGTGTCTGCTCATAGCCCAAGGTCTTATCGACGATGTTGTCCATGTCAGTGGTGCTTCCAATGGACAGGCGGCCGATGTGCACGTCGGGAAGGATGTCTCCACCCTCGAGCATGGTGTAATAGTGGTCACCGTGGCCGTTGTAACCGGAAATGGTTTCGGTATAGGTGGCCAGGCCGTAGGTGCCGCTGGCGTCGCCCACCAGGGTCACGAACTCCAGGGGCGGCTCCACTGTGTTGTAGATGTTCTGGATGTAATTCTTGATGGACGTCGTGCTGTTGCCGCCGGCACCGGTGGTGCTCACGGCGATGACGTTGTAGCCCTGGCGGCGGCGCCATTCGAGTAGAGGTTCAACACGAGTGTCGATACCCGATGCGGCGGTGTAGATCATTAGATAGGTGCCGGGGCCCACGGTCATGTCTTCGAGGACACGATCGGCGTTCATCACGTTGGCGTTATAGAGGTCGGCGAAGGACTCGGGGATGAAGTTCCTATCGCTCTGCCGCGCGACGCCTGAATAGTCGATGGCGATGTCCATGCTGGAGGTCACCAACACTTCGCCGCTGGCGGGGTCGAACTCCACGGGGCGAATGGTTATGGGAACCACGCGCAGACCGGCCATGATGCCGACTTCGCCGATTTCAAGGACGGGCCTTGTCAGGCTGGCCACGGCACCGGAATAGTAGTCCGCGTCCATGTGGAAACGGTCCGCTTCATCCGGCTGGTTGGGCAGGATGCGGTAACCGTTCAAAGTTTCACTCTGACTGTTCACGATTCGCGCGCTCACTGAGACACCCTCGGGAACGGCGATCAGCTTGGTGAAAATCGGGATGGCGGGACGCCCGTCCTCGCCGTCGAAATTCGCGCCCTCAAAGTTGAGGAGCTGGTAAGCTTTGTTCTCCACGGCGATCTCTTCACGAGTCAGCTCGGGAAGCGTGAAGGAAAGGCGCAGGCCATCCTCATTACTTTCCATGAGGTTCATCTGAACTTCGTCGCTTTGAACATTAGTCAGGGAGATTGTGTCGGTATTGATGGCAAAGGCACTACTGACCACTAGAAGTGTCAGCAGGATAGGCCCGAGTATCCTGGACATGTTGTCCTCCGGCTATTTCTGGCGTTTGACCTGTCAATGATGTGAAAAATTCAGCCTCAATTATAGCATGAATCATCAAGGGACCGGAAACATATCTCCCGCACTTTTTTTACCCCCAAAAATCTGCAATGTGTTAAAATTAGCGGGCTTTCCTTATCCCCATCACGTGATTTAGATCAATCTAAGGGAGATCCTGGAATGAAGAAGAATCTCGGGCTCGCTACCTTGGCGCTGCTTCTGGCCGGAAGCGCCTTCGGTGGTATCATTTATGTTCCGGGCGACTACGCCCTCATTCATGACGCGGTGCAGGCCTGCCCCGCCGGAGACACCGTTCAGGTTGCCCCCGGCACTTACGGCGACTGCACCCATCCCACCGAGGGTGAGGGCTCGACCCCAGCCTGCGTCATCATGAAATCGGGTGTGACTCTGCGTGGTTCAGGACCCACGGAGACGATCATCGACGTCGAGGGACTCGGCCGCGGCATCTTCGCGGAGTTAGTGGATAATTGCCGAATTGAGAATCTTACCGTAACCGACGCATTTGCAGAGGTTTTCGGGGCCGGCATCCTGCTTCGCCAGGTGGACGACAGCGTGGAAATCACCGACGTGAACATCACCGCGAATCTGGACGGCGGCATCATCTGCATCAATTCCGCCTCGCCCATCATCACGCGGGTCTACTTCGAGAACAACGTGGCCAAGCAGGGCGGCGGGCTTTCCATCGAAGAGAACTGTAGTCCCGTGGTCACGGACTGTGAGTTCCACGGAAACCAGGCGCCCAGTGGCGCTGGCCTGTTCATTCGCCAGAACAGCAACCCCGTCATCAGCGGTTGCAGCATGTTCAACAACGTCATCAACTTCGACTACGGTAGCGGCGGCGGCATCGCGGTTTTGAACGCCAGCCCCACCATCAGCGACTGCCATATCGAGGGCAACGTGGCCCTGGGTTACGGCTCGGGAATCGCCTTCCTGGACCAGGCCGGCGGATCGCTAACCAATTGCGTTATAACGGGTAATAACCTTCCCAGCCCCGGCTTGGGCGGAGCGGGCATTCACACGAATGAATCCAATCCCCTTATCGAGAACTGCCTGATCACCAACAACGTGGTCACGGCCACCTATGGCGAAGGCGGTGGGGCCGATTTCTCATTCAGTCCCTTCCCCACAGTGCGCAATTGCACCTTCGACTCCAACTCCACGGGCCCCAACGGATCGGGCGGCGGCATCGCCTTCCAGTTCGGCGCGGATGTGATTTTGGAGAAGTGCATCGTCAGTAACTCCCTGACGGGCATGGGCTTATACTGCCTCGGTGCCAACCCGACCATCAGCTGCTCCAATATCTGGAACAACGTCGGTGGCAACGGCCTCTGCGGCACTGATGGTGGAAACAACGTCTCTCTGAACCCCCTCTTCTGCGGAGTCGAGGGTGTGGAGTTCAACATCGAGCCCGACAGCCCCTGCGCTCCCGAGCACAGTGCCTGCGGCGAACTTGTTGGCTATGGGGATGTGGGATGTGTGGTGGACGCGCCGGATCTGCCGGTCATGGCAGCCCGACTCATAGGCAACGCGCCCAACCCCTTTAATCCCAGTACAAGGATCTTCTACGAGCTTGACGAGCCTGGATTTACTAACTTGAGAATCTACGACGTTACTGGTAGAACAGTGGATCTGTTGGACTTGGGCCTGGTTTCAGCCGGCCGCCATGAGGTGAGCTGGGACGGTAAGGACAAGAACGGCAGCCCGCTCAGTAGCGGTGTTTACTTCTACGAGTTGGATGCTTTGGGCTCCAAACAAGCAAGGCGGATGATCCTACTAAAATGAGGCGCGCTCTTTACGCGCTTGCTCTCGGAACCGGTCTCCTCGCGGCAATGGCTTTGGGGGCCATTGCCGCTGAGATCGATCAGCAGGCGTTCTCGAAGATGTCGGTTCCCGTTCGTGAAGAAGTTCTCGCGGACAAGTCCATTCTCTCCTTTGAAATCGACGAGGCTGTCGAGCCTGGTGGGGCTATACATCGCCTCATCATGCTGCCCGCCGACGCCGGCGAGGTCAGTCTTGAGCTGCTCAGCGGTCAGGGCGATCTCGCCGAGGCCAAGTTCCTGGGATATCTGAGAGGGCGCCCCGTCTACTCCTTGCGGGTGGACAACCCCGCTCCCGGCGAACTTGAACTCGCTATCCATCACAGTGGTAGCTGGGGTCGCCAAGCGCCGTCCTATTCCCGCGACTTCGACCGCGTGTTCAGCGCTCTGGTCTCGGGTATCGACGATGCGGCCAACCGCGACGCTGCAGCCGGTGGCAATGGTAGCTACGTGATCATCACGGCGCCCCAGTATGTCGCGGCCGCCCAGCCCCTGGTTGAGTGGAAGCGCTTCAAGGGTTTTAACGTAGTCCTGGCGACCACCTCTGAAACGGGCCTCGAAAACACGGCCATCCAGGCCTGGCTACGCAACGCCTACAACACTTGGGACACTCCGCCCGAGTACGTCCTCTTGTTGGGCGATGTCGATGTGCTGCCCGCCTGGAGCTTCAGCGAAAACGTTTCGGATCATCCCTACTCGCTCATGGACGAAGGCGACTGGCTTCCCGACCTGCATCTGGGCCGCATGTCCGTTGAAAGCGATCTGGAGGCACAGACCCTCGTCAACAAGACGGTGTCCTACGAACGCGATCCTTATGTGGAGGACACCGGTTGGTTCACGCGCTCCCTTATGGTGGCGGGCAACTACGGTTCGACCAGCCCCTCGACCACCGTAACCTGGTGTGGAGAGCAGCTGGAAAGCATCGGCTTTGATGAGGCCAGCACGGTCTTCTTCCCGCCCTTGTTCAACGGCGTCTATCCCATCACGCAGGCCTTCGAGGAGGGCGTGTCCATTTGCGCCTATCGCGGATGGGCCTACGGCCCCGCCGGCTGGGAACCTCCCCACTTCACCGTGGACAATATTCCCGCCGTGGACAATGGCGCCATGACTCCCGTGGTCATGAGCTTTGTCTGCCTTAACGGCAACTTCGAAAACCCAACCCCCTGCTTCGGCGAGGTGTTCACCCGAGAAGGCACGCCTACCGAACCCAAGGGCGCAGTGGCTTTCATTGGCAACGGCGAGCACTGGTCCCACACGCGTTACAACGACGCCATGGCCATCGCCTATTTCGAACATATCGTCGATAACGATGTTACGACCCTGGGCCAGGTTGCCATGGCCGGGAAGCTCACCTTCATGAACTACTTCCCCCATCAGATCGATGAGACCGGCAACGAAGAGTCGGTTGAGTTCTATTTGCACATCTACAATCTGTTGGGTGATCCCGAACTGAACTTCTGGAAGCAGGCGCCGGCTGAATTGGACGTGGCAATCCCGACAGTCATTCACAGCGGCACCAACTTCCTGTCCTTGGAGGCCCATGACCTGGCCAGCGAGCTTCCCATCGAGGGGGCACGTCTGGGCGTGGTGCAAAACGGGGTACTTCTGGGTTGCGCCTTCAGCGAAACCTCCGGCGCGATCTTTTTGCCCCTTAGCGCCCCACTGGACGATGGCACGGTGCAGATAACCGTGACAGCTCCGGGTTATCGGCCTTACAGCGTCACGAAGAACGTGGGGCAGGCAACGAACTTGCTGGCAGCTCTCGAAAGCGATCCCGCCACCGCCGAGCCGGGGGAAGCGCTAGACCTAGGCGTGCTCCTTCGCAACGAGGGTAGTGCGGCCACTGAAGCGATGAACGTTTCGCTGTTGACGGGAGCCGGCGGCGCGGAGATCACCGTAGCTACGGTGAACTTGCCCGCTCTGGAGCCCGGCGCCAGCGCCTGGACCGACACCGACTTCGAGCTGACCATTAACTACGGCATGGAAGATGGCCGCCACCTTCCCTTCCACCTTAACGCTCCGGGTATGGAAGCTGACGCCAGCTTCAGCCTGACCGTGACCGCTCCCCGCCTTGCGGTCGCATCGGCCAATGTGGATGGCGATGGCCTTGCCGATCCCGGCGAAACCGTGAACCTGGTGCTGGACCTAAGTAATATCGGTAGCGCGGGGACTGAGGGCGGCACGGCCACTCTCTTGATCAACACCCCAGGCGCCGCAACCGTGGACAATGCTACGGCCGATTTCGGCACCCTTCCCGCAGGTGGCGGCTCGAGCAACGCAGCCGAACCCTACATCATTACGGTGAGCGAAACAGTCGCCATGGGTAGCGGCATCGACTTCACGCTTGAGTTGGAAAGCCTTGAGGGACACCTGCTGACGACCAGCTTCGGTATCGTCGTGGGCCAGATGAGCGTTGGTTCGCCTACCGGGCCGGACAACTACGGCTACTACGCTTACGACAGCGCCGACATTGACTATCCCGATCAGGTACCCGTCTACGATTGGGTGACCCTTAGTACTCGCTACGGCGGCACAGGGGCCGAGCTGGACTTCCCGTCCGACAAGTATCCCGATCAGGGCGAAACAACTCTCCTCGTGGACCTGCCCTTCGACTTTCAATACTACGGGCAAGTCTTCAGCGAAATCCGTGTGAGCGATAACGGTTGGATCAGCTTCGACCCCTCTGACTTCTTCGACTTCTACAATTGGGGAATACCCAACCGCCACGGCAACCATTCACTGGTCGCCCCCTTCTGGGATAATTTCGTTGTCGATCCGAGAGAGGACGAGATTCCCCCCGACTGGGCCCATCGCGACGGAATCTATTCCCAGTACGTGGCCGAGAAGGGCGCCTTCATCGTTGAGTGGAGTCAGGTTCGCCACTACAAGCCTGAAATCGACGACCTCCAGACCTTCCAGCTCTGGATCCTCGATCCCTCGGTGCATGGCAGCGGACCCATGGGCGACGGTGAAATGCTGTTCCAGTACCGGCAGGTTGCCAATCTCGATTACGAGCGCAACTATGCCACCGTGGGCCTCGAGAGTCCTTCCGAAGACGACGGCTTGCAGGTCAGCTACGGCAATGTCTACTCACAAGGTTCCTTGCCCCTGTCGCCGGGCCTCGCGATTCGCATCCCTCCCGAAGCTCCCGTCTACGATCCGTTGACCCTGGCTGCCGCGGCGGCCCGTCCCAGCGGAAACGGTTGGAAGCTCGACTGGACGCCGAGTGACAATCGCCCCCTAACCGGTTGGCGCTTGCTGCGCGACGGCGAAGTCATTGCGACTCTGCCCGCCGGTGCGCGGGACTACGAAGATGCCGAAGGCGGCGAGAACGCGGAGTATCGCCTCATCGCCTTGCACCCCTTCGCGCAGGAAACCGATCTGGGTCTGCTGAGTGCGGTCCTGTCCAGCACCATGTCGCTGGACCCGGCCAGCCCCAACCCCACGCGGGCGGGCGCCTGGATCCACTTCAGCCTGGGTCAGAGCGGACCGGCCAAGCTCAGCGTCTTCGACGTGAGCGGTCGCCGTGTTCGCAGTCTGCTTTCAGGTGAAGGACACGGGGGCGCGCAGGCGCTTTTCTGGGATGGTCGTGACGAAGCCGGTAGAGAACTTGCCAGCGGCGTCTACTTTTACCGTCTGCAGGCCGGCGAGCGGAGCCTGACCCGCAAGCTGGTCCTGATAAGATAAGGGCACTGGACCGCCATGAGGCTGATCCTCACGCTCTTTCTGCTGCTGACCGCGCTCGGTCTCTGGGAGATGTTTCGGCATCGCTGGCACCGTAGGCGTATCCCCGTGCGTGTGCACGTGAACGGCAGTCGTGGAAAGAGTTCGGTAACGCGTCTCATCGCGGCAGGACTTCGCGCCGGCGAGTACCGGGTCTTCGCCAAGACCACGGGCTCGGCGGCGCGAATCATTTACCCCGACGGGCGTGAAGCGCCCATCAGCCGACGCGGCGGCCCGAACATTCGCGAACAACTTGGAATCTTCCGCCAGTGCGTAAACTCGGGAGCGAACGCTCTCGTGCTCGAATGCATGGCTGTGCGCCCAGACCTGCAGTGGACCACCGAACATCGCATCGTGAAAGCCACCCACGGAGTGATCACCAACGTGAGGCCCGATCATCTTGAAGCCATGGGGCCGCGGCTTGAAGACGTGGCGCGAAATCTTTCGAGCACCATTCCCAAGCGAAGCAAGTTCTTCACGGCCGAGTATCGTTTCCTTCCTCTTATGGAAGGCAAGGCCCGCGAATTCAAAACCCGCTTCCACCTGGCCAATGCCGAGGACGTGAAGCCCGAAGAGTTGGAAGGTTTCGCCTACGTGGAACTGGCTGACAATCTCAGCCTGGCTCTGCAGGTTTGCGAGTCCCTGGGCATCGGGCGACAGGACGCGTTGGAACACATGCGCAAGGTAACACCTGACCCGGGCGCTCTTATTCCCGTGCGCATTCAGGAAAGTGATGTGCAGGTGGAGTTCATCAATCTTTTCGCGGCGAACGACCCCGAGTCCACGGCCTTCCTTTGGAAGCACCTGGCCTTGGGCGAGCGAGGCGATCGCACTTTGGCGCTCATCAATATTAGGGCCGATCGCATGCGCCGCAGCAAAGACCTGGCGCCCTTGTTCGGGCGACAGGTGAAGGCACACAAATACGTTCTCATCGGCGAGATGACCCATGTCTTTGCCGACATGATCCGTCGGCAGGGCGTGGCGAAAGACGAGATCATCGACCTCGGCGGCAAAGGACCTGAAGCGATCTGGTCTCGCCTCGTGGCCGAAAGCGTGGGCAGCACCACCGTGGTAGGCATTGCCAACATCGGCGGTGCCGGCGTGACCTTGATGGAGCTTTTGGAAGGGAAGGAGAGGGCGGCATGATCTATCAGGCTATTGGCTTGGGACTCGTTGTGAGCCTTGTCTTTTCGGAAATCCTCGGCCTGGCGGCCGGAGGTTTGATCGTCCCGGGCTACATCGCGCTTTACCTGGATCAGCCCGCGCGCATCATGGGCACCATTCTGGCCTCGCTTCTCACTTTCGCCAGCGTGAAGCTGCTGAGCCGGGCCATCCTGCTCTATGGTCGGCGCACCTTGGTTTTTTGCGTGCTGCTGGGCTTCCTCTTCGGCGGCCTCACTCGCTATCTGCTCATCTTCAACGAAATGCTCGGCTCCAATGTGGACATCGCGGTGATGCAGTCCATCGGCTACATCATCCCCGGGCTCATCGCCTACTGGATGTTTCGCCAAGGTGTTTTGGAGACTTTGAGCACCATGATCATGGCCGCTTTCATCGTACGTGTGGCCATGGTGGTGGCCTACGGGGGGAGGCTCATTGAGCTGGCGTTCTAAATGGCGCAGACGCACCGTGCTGCTGGGCCTCGCCGCAGGGGCCATTCTCCTTCAATGGGTATTGGAAGAGACACGCAAGCCCGTGCGCCAGCGCGACTATGAGATCAAGCTGGAGGCGGCCGAGAAAGCCGACGAGGCTTTCGCCTCCATTCGTCGTTTCTGCGATCTTGAAGACGCCGTCACCGATCTTGCCAACGACCCCTCCTGCACGGGCCTCATCGGTCCGGAGACCAGCCTCATTACCAACTCCTTCGGTAACCTGGAGTCCAAGCTCACCACACTCAACCCAAACATGGCCGCCTATGTCGTTGAACTTTTCAAGCAGGCCGGCCTGCGCGAGGGTGACATGGTGGCCGTGGCGGTTTCGGGCTCCTTCCCGGGCATGAACATCGCTCTCTACTCCGCCATGGAAGTGATGGGCCTGCGCCCGGTGATCACCTGTTCGGTGGGTGCATCCAACTGGGGCGCTACCGACCCCGACTTCACCTGGCTGGACATGGAGCGCCTCTTTGAGAGCGAAGGAATTTTCCGTTTCCGCTCCGTGGGAGCAAGCCATGGTGGCGGCGACGACATGGGACGTGGGCTCAGCCCACTGGGTCGCCAGA
>JACKQG010008436.1_pt1 | contig 10030 bp, 8 predicted proteins | sample 8237621 | NCBI WGS metagenome assembly JACKQG01 (sample SAMN15677084, study PRJNA649215) | marine metagenome | biome: marine; feature: Black Sea; material: saline water; isolation source: suspended particulate matter (SPM) from the Black Sea western gyre | collected 2013-06-09/2013-06-10 | depth...
GTCGACAACCACACGGTGATGGCAGGGGGTGCCAATATCGGGGTCGAATACATGGGACCGGAGCCGTACGAAAACCGCTGGAAAGACCTGGCGTTTACGCTGGAAGGTCCGGCAGTGAGGCACTGGCTGAATGTGTTTGCCGGAGACTGGGCCTTTGCCGCCAAAGAAACGCTTTCGGCCAAACAATTGCGGTTGCCCGATGCACCGGCGAGTGAGCAGCTTGGCACGGGTATCGTTCAGGTTGTTCCGTCGGGGCCGGATGTACCCAGCGATGCGCTACATGATGCACTGCTTTCGATGATCTATAAGGCCAAAAAACGCTTCTGGGCGATCACGCCGTATTTCGTGCCGGACGATGCCCTCTGTCAGGCACTGCTGCTGGCGGCGCGGCGGGGGGTCGATGTGCGTATCATCTTGCCGCGCAGGTCCAATCATCCGCTGCCGGACATAGTGCGAGGTATCCCTTTGCGGCAGATCCAGGACGCCGGGGGACTGATCATGTTTTATGCTCCTAAAATGCTGCATTCCAAACTCGTGCTGATGGACGATGAGGTGGCGGTACTGGGATCGGCGAATATGGACATTCGAAGTTTGCTTTTGAACTACGAAACGGCAATTTTTGTTTACAGTCCCGACGAAATCGCCGCTGTCAAGCAGTACATCGAGGATATCATGGGCCAATGCGATTGCGGCATCGGCCAGGCCGGGCTGCCGCGGGCTTTGGGTGAGTCCATCGTAAGGCTTGTTTCGCCGCTGTTATAGATAGCTTGATTCTGTGCATCAGAACATTTCTTCGTAAAGCCTTTGCTGGAAGTCTTTTTTGTTCTTTTTCGCACAAAAAGGCACGCTAAATCCCTTTTTAATCATTGACATCGGCTGTCTTTGGGTCTATATTTTACGTCCTTTTACACAAGCAGGGAAAGCACCATGACGGACGTTTCGGCCTGTGTTGGGCCGGGATGTGAATGTCGCACGATAAAAGCTCAAAAATAATACTATTAAGGCAATAGGAGATTTACGAAATGGCAAAGAAAAAAGCTGCAAAGAAAACCGCTGCAAAGGCCAAAGCCGGCAAGCGCGTTTATTTCTTTGGTAACGGCAAGGCTGAAGCGAACGCCAAAATGAAAGCGTTGCTCGGCGGCAAAGGTGCAAACCTGGCCGAAATGACGAGTCTGGGCGTTCCGGTTCCTCCGGGATTCACTATTTCCACGCAAACCTGTTCTGACTTCAATCAACTCGGCAAGAAGTGGCCGAGAGGTCTGAAGGAAGAAGTGGCCAAGAACGTCGCCAAGTTGGAGAAGGCAATGGGCGCCAAGTTCGGCGATCCGAAAAAGCCTCTGCTTGTTTCGGTTCGTTCCGGTGCGGCTGTTTCGATGCCCGGTATGATGGACACCGTCCTGAACCTGGGCCTCAACGATGCTGTCGTCGCGGGTATCATTGAAAAGACCGGCAACGCTCGTTTTGCTTATGACATCTATCGCCGTTTCATCGACATGTTCGGTGACGTGGTCATGGGTTGTCATCACGCACATTTCGAAGCCGCTCTGCACAAAGCTAAAGTCAAAGCCGGCGTTGAAAACGACAACGAGCTGACGGCTGAACAGCTGAAAGTGGTTGTTGAAGATTACAAAGCAATTTACAAAAAAGACGTTGGAACCATGTTCCCGCAGGATCCGATGGTACAGCTGACACACTCAGTCAATGCTGTCTTCGGCAGCTGGGATGCTCCCCGTGCGATCAAGTATCGTCAGATGGAAAACATCACCGGCCTGCTGGGCACCGCCGTTAACGTTCAGGCGATGGTCTTCGGTAACATGGGTGACGATTGCGGCACGGGTGTGTGCTTTACGCGTAACCCCAGTACCGGCAAGAAAGAGTTCTACGGCGAATACCTCATCAACGCTCAGGGCGAAGACGTGGTTGCCGGTATCCGGACACCGCTGGACCTTAAGCATCTGAAGAAAGATATGCCCAAGGCTTACAAGCAGTTGACCGCTCTGATGACCAAGCTGGAAAAGCATTACAAAGATATGCAGGACATGGAATTCACGATTCAGGAAAAAGTCCTGTACATCCTGCAGACCCGTAACGGCAAGCGTACCGCGGAAGCGGCGATCACAAACGCTGTTGACATGGTCAAAGAAAAAATGATCAAGCCGGCCGAAGCTGTGATGCGTGTTACCCCCGAACAGATGGACCGTTTGCTGCACCCGCATTTTGACAGCAAAGTTGCTCGTAATGTAATCGCAACCGGTCTTCCCGCTTCACCGGGAGCCGCTGTTGGCCAGGTTGTTTTTGATGCTGACGTCGCTGAAGCATGGGCCAAAGCCGGCAAGACCGTGATTTTGGTTCGTATCGAAACCAGCCCCGAAGACATCGGCGGCATGGATGCGGCAGTGGGTATCCTGACCCAGCGCGGCGGCATGACCAGCCACGCGGCAGTGGTTGCCCGCGGTATGGGTAAATGCTGCGTTGCCGGTGCAGGCGATGTCGTGATCAACTACAAAAAGAAATCCTTTACCGTCGGCAAGACCACGGTTAAAGAAGGCGACTTCATCAGCCTTGAAGGGACCGAGGGCCAGGTCATTCTCGGCAAGGTGCCGACGGTTGAGCCAAAGCTGAGTGGTTCATTCGGCCTATTCCTGAAGATGTGCGACAAGATCCGTACACTGGGTATCCGCACCAATGCTGACACCCCGGGCGATAGCAAGCGTGCCCGTGACTTCGGTGCTGAAGGCATCGGCCTGACACGTACCGAACACATGTTCTTCGAAGGCGAACGCATCTGGCCGGTTCGTGAGATGATTCTCGCTGCCGATGACTATGCCGCATTGTTAACCGGTCTGGCTGACACAGAGTGCAAAAAAGAAGCTGCCGCACTGAACAAACAGTACGCCGGTGCCAAGAAGCAGTTTGAAGGTGCCTTGAAGAAACTGCTGCCGTATCAGCGTAAAGACTTCGTCGGTATCTTCAAAGCCATGGCCGGTCTGCCGGTTACGGTTCGTCTGCTGGATCCTCCGCTGCATGAGTTCCTGCCGCAGGAAGTTGCCAACCAGAAAGAAATGGCCAAGCGTCTGAAGATTACTCCCAAGAAGGTTCAGGAGCAGGTCGAAGCACTGCACGAATTCAACCCGATGCTCGGTCACCGTGGTTGCCGTTTGGCAGTGACCTATCCGGCCATCTACCGCATGCAGGCACGTGCCATCATGGAAGCGGCCCTGCAGGTGAAGAAGACCGGCAAGAAGGTGCTGCCGGAGATCATGATCCCGTTGATCGGTTCGGTCAAGGAACTGGCGATCGTTAAGGCTGACGTCATCGACGAAATCCAGAAGGTCTTTAAGGAAAAGAAATCCAAGATGCCTTATATGGTTGGTACGATGATCGAAATCCCGCGTGCTGCTCTGACCGCTGATGAAGTGGCGACCGAAGCGGAGTTCTTCAGCTTCGGCACCAACGACCTGACGCAGATGGCGATGGGCTTTAGCCGGGATGATGCCGGCAAGTTCCTCGGCGAATACGTCAAGCAGGGCATCTATGCCGTTGACCCGTTCCAGGCACTGGATCAGACCGGCGTTGGCAAGCTGGTTGAGATGGGCGTCAAGCTGGGCCGCAAAACTCGCAAGGGTCTCAAATGCGGTATCTGTGGTGAGCACGGCGGTGAGCCGAGCAGTATCGACTTCTGCCACCGCGTGGGCCTCAACTACGTGAGCTGTTCTCCGTTCCGCGTGCCGATCGCACGTCTGGCAGCAGCACAGGCAGTGATCCGCAACAAGTAAGCTAAGCTTACATCAGAAGCAACCCAAAGGGTGTGTCCAAAAAAGGGCACGCCCTTTTTTTATTGATTATTGATGAATGATTATTGTATATTGGTATGCAGATTCAGCATAATCAATCTAATAAGGGGCAAAAGATGGAAGAAAAACAATATGATGTTGTCAGCACAAAAGGGGGTTTCTTAGGCAATCTTCTCGGGCAGACTTGGATTCATCTTTTGCTTATGATTAGCGTATTATGCTCTGCTGGGATCGCTGCTTTTCCGCTGGCTGAACTTCACCGGTATGATAAACCCAAAATGATCTTCTGGATAGGAGGGATTGCTCTTTCCGCTCTTCTTTTCATTAGCAGTCTTGTGGTAAAAAAAATGAAATGCAATCGCTTTAGCGGACTTACTTTTTTCGCTTTATTTTCATTTGCTGTGCCAGGGATGCTGTTAATGGCACAAATCTTTTTTGACGTCGACCATTTCGTAAAACCGCCCCTTGAGAAAATCCTTTTATACATCTTCTTCGGTCTTTTGCTAACGTCATTTTTGTTATCTATTGCAGGGCTTTTGGGTCGTCGAGGAAAAGCTGATTTCCTTGTATCTCTGGCCGTTTTTATTCTATTTACGTCTCAAATTGGTCTGCCCATACTTTTTAAGCAAGTATCATATTACTACAATCGCAAGCATCCTAATTGTTGCACTCAATTAAAGATGCTTTCTGTTGCTCTTGAAATTCATAAAAATGATTATGATGGTAATATTTCAAATCCTGTGAAATGGTGTGATGTTCTGCATCGAGAATGTGATGTAGAAACCGAAAGATTTCAATGTCCAAAAGACCTATTCGGTCCATGTAGTTATGCGATGAATGAGAATATTCCGGCAGATGCTGAGGAGTTGCCGGGGGATTTGGTTTTGCTGTTTGAAAGCGCTCCCGGCTGGAACCAGACCGGCGGGGCTAACGATGTGGTGACCGACCGCCACGGCAGACCCGGGGCCAACATCGCCTTTGCGGATGGGCGTGTGGAATTCGTCGAAGCCGAAGAGATTCCTAATCTGCGGTGGACGGTGGAGGAGTAAGGTTTTTTTATTGGACACCCGGCACAATATTGTCGTATAATCGGGGCATGATAAGAAATGCAGGGATATTACCGTCAGACACATCAAAAGACGCTGCCCTCAAGCAAATTGAGGTGCTGCAAAATATGGGCTTGGAAGGCCGGGCCAGGCTGACCTTTCAACTCTGCGACAACCTGCGTGAAGTTACCAAAGCCGGCATCCGGCATCGGCACCCCGACTATACCGACCGGCAAGTGACTCAGGCTTACCTGCGTCTGATTTGTGATAAAGAACTGTTTCAGGAAATTTTCCCGGGGTGCGAGATTGCGGTATGATCGACCAGAACAAATTTCTTGAGCATATTATCAACGCACTCAACGATGCAGACATCCCGTATATGATTTCCGGTTCCATCGGCAGCAGTTTTCACGGTCAGCCGCGCGCCACGAATGATACGGATATTGTCATCGATCCGACACAAAAACAACTGCTTGCGTTTGTTGAATCGCTGGGGCCGGATATCTATGTCAGTAAAGAAGCGGCTTTGCAGGCAATTGAGACCAACTCAATGTTCAACATCATCGACATTCAGTCCGGCTGTAAAGCCGATTTTGTCATTCGCAAAAAACGACCCTTCAGCCAACAGGAATTTGCCCGCAGAATGTCGGCGAACTTTTTCGGCATGGATGCCTATTTTGTAGCACCGGAAGACTCCATTTTAAGCAAACTCGAATGGAGCAAAGGCCGTCCGTCCGAAATTCAATTCAAAGACGCTTTAGGCGTACTCATCGCTCAAAAAGACAAGCTGGATTTTGACTATCTCAAACACTGGGCAAATGAACTCGGTATTGAGGAAGCCTTGAACGAACTTATTGAACAAGCTGGAATATAAGATTGTAATTCCTCCAATATACAATCTACAGCAATCGATAATGAATTATAAACGGGGCAAAAGATGGAAGAAAAGAAGAAATCGCGGAAAATTATTCTATTTATCATTTGTCTATTTTTTGTCGTTCTGATAATCACCATAGTGTTACCTGCTTTCAAACCAGCCTTAGACAGCGGACCTGGCTATGCCCGAATTATATGCAATTCTCGTATGATGGATTTAAGCCTTGCCTGTACGATTCATGAAGACGAAAAAAGTTATTTACCTGATAAGAAAATATGGAACGATTTGATAAAACTCTATGTAGGAGACGACAAGCTGTTTCAATGTCTTAGAGATAAAATCGGTCCGTGCAGTTATGCGATGAATGAGAATATTCCGGCAGAGGCTGAAGAATTACCGCCGGATATGGTGCTGCTGTTTGAAAGCGCGCCCGGGTGGAACCAAACCGGCGGGCTTGATGATGTCGTCACTGACCGCCACGGCAGGCCCGGCGCCAACATCGCCTTTGCCGATGGGCATGTTGAGTTTGTCGAGGCCGAAAAGATTCCCGACCTGCGGTGGACGGTAGAGGAAAACAAATCCGAAGCACTAAATCCTAAATCCGAAACAAATTCCAATCACTAATTCCCAAAACATACCCGTTTAGAGCTTTAAATTTTGAAAATTCGTCTTTATTTTGTGGTTCGTGCTTAGGATTTAGTATTTTTTCCTCACCTTGCTTTTTAGCTCCTAAATCGGTATAATGCCATTTTGGTCTGATTCGGATTAAATGGTAGACCGAAAACGAAAATACCAATCGGTGGGCACGGCCCACCCTACATAGGACTTAATATATGGAATTAACCGACAATCTTAATATTAATCAATTTAAACCGCTGACCAGCCCGGAGGACATGAAGGTTGATCTGCCGGAGACCGAAACGGCCGCACATATTGTCGCCGAATCGCGCCAGCAGATCGAACAGATCCTTCGGGGCGAAGACCCCCGCCGGATGGTCATCGTCGGACCTTGCAGCCTGCATGATCTTGACGCGACGCTTGACTATGCAAGACGCCTGAAAAAGGTGCAGCAGGAGACCAGTCAGCGTCTGCTAATCGTCATGCGGGCTTATTTTGAAAAGCCGCGGACAACGCTGGGCTGGAAGGGGATGCTCTACGACCCGCATCTGGACCTGTCGTACGACATCGACTTCGGCATTCGTCAGAGCCGCAAGATCCTTTGCGAGATTTCGGAGATCGGCCTGCCCTGTGCGACGGAATTTCTGGACCCGATCGTGCCGCAGTACCTGGCCGACCTGATCAGTTGGGCGGCCATCGGCGCACGCACGACCGAATCACAGATCCACCGGCAGATGGCCAGCGGCCTGTCGATGCCCATCGGTTTCAAGAACGCCACCGACGGCAATCTGAATGTGGCGCTGGATGCGATCAAGGCGTCCTCGAATCCACACTCGTTTCTCGGCATCGACCGCAACGGCAAGGTCATCATTGCTGAAACCAAAGGCAATAAATACGGGCATCTGGTTCTGCGCGGCGGAAACAGCGGGCCCAATTACGCCAGCGAGTACGTGGCGTTTGCCGAGGTGCTGCTGCAGAAACAACATGTGCCCAACGGCATGGTCATCGATTGCAGTCACGCCAACTCGCATAAGAATCACAAACGTCAGCGCGAGGTGCTGTTTGACATTGTCGATCAGATCGCTGCCGGCAACAAATCCATTTCCGGGGTGATGCTGGAAAGCTTCATCGGCGAAGGCAGCCAAAGCATCGGTTCGCCGGGCGGGATGAAATACGGCGTCTCGCTGACCGACAAATGCATCGACTGGGACGAAACCGAAGAACTGATACGCCATTTGGCTGATGCCGTGAAGGTATGATCCATCATTTGTAGAGAAGCGAATATTCAATGATTTTTTTTAAGGATTGCGATTATGAAACAGGGACGGATTTTGCAAACAACAATAATATTACTGTCAATGGTCTTTGTATTAGCTGCGGGCGGCTGCACCTGGTCCAGTAACCTTAATTCCTGCCGGCAGGAAAACCGGGCTCTTGCACAGCAGATGGCAGACCTGGAATACCAGCTGGCACAGGCGGACAAAGCCGCAACGGCGCAAGCGACTCCGCAGGTGACCCCTTCTCCAACGCTTCCGGATTACGCCACGTATCTGGTGGTTTCCGGCGACAATTTGTGGCGGATTGCCGTCAAGCAACTTGGAAGCGGCAAGCGTTATAAAGAAATCCTGGCCCTTAACCCGCAGATCACCCAAGCCGCCCCTCTGACGATTGGAACAACACTGAAGCTGCCGGCTAAATAGCGATTCTTCGATGATGATCAGTTAACGCCGGAAAGTATTTTGGCATGAAAGATTACAAGCTCGAACTGATTGATTCCCATACCGCGCCGTGGAAGCCGATCCATGATGCGTCCAAGCAGATCATGGTGCTGATGAGCGGCGGGGTGGACAGCAGTGTGACCGCACATCTTTTGCGACAGCAGGGTTGGGACGTGCTGGGCGTGACGATGCGGATCCCGGTGGCCTGCCGAACGGACAATCGCGGCTGCTGCGGGGCCGAGGCGGCATACGTGTGCGGGCAGCTCAACATTCCGCATTATTTTGTCGATGTGACCGAAGCGTTCAATGAATTGGTGATCGATCGATTTCGTGCCGATTACCGGCGCGGGTTTACACCCAATCCGTGTGTGGAGTGCAATACGTTCCTGAAATTCATGCTGATGTGGGATCTTGTCGAAAAAGAGCTCGGCATTCATTGCTTGGCAACCGGCCACTATGCCGAGGTGCGAAACGATCGGCTGAGGCGGGGACGCAACCATGCCAAGGACCAGAGTTATTTTCTCTACGGCATCCCGCGCGAGCGTCTGCCTTTCTTTGTGCTGCCGCTGGCGGAATTAAAAAAAGAACAGGTTCGAGCCATTGCACAAGAGATCGAGCTCGGCGTGGCCGATAAGCCGGAAAGCATGGAGCTGTGTTTTGCGGGCGAAGGCGACTACCGCGCAGCGCTCAATGACGGCGAAAAGCCGGGCGATCTGGTCGACATGGACGGCAAGGTGATCGGCGCGCATAAAGGTATTGCGCATTATACGCTCGGCCAGCGACGGGGATTAGGCTATGCCGCAGGTGAACCGGTGTATGTGGCACAAATCGACGCGGAAAACAATATTGTTGCGCTGGGAACCAAAGACCAAGTGCATCACGCAGTAATCCACGCCAATGAAGTCAATGTCTTAATCCCCGAACAAATGCAGGTCGGCGCGAAACTGTCCGGCAAGCTGCGCTCTTACGGCACACCAACACAGCCATGTGAAATTATTGAATGCACCGAAGAGATGGTTACCGTGCGGTTTGATGAAAAACAATTCGCCCCTTCACCGGGGCAAAAATTAGTGCTGTACAACGACAACGACGAAGTCGTCGCTGGTGGCACCATTACCGGCTTTGAATAACAACCCCCTCCCCCCTTCAGGGTACTCCCCCTTTGTAGGAGGAGAGTTTTTAGGAGGCCATATTACTTTTCCCACTGGTGTGCTTTGACGCCTTCGAGGATCTGTTCGGCGCATTCGAGTGCGGCCAGGCCTTCGGCGCCGGTGACTTCGGGGCGGGCGTCTTTGTTAATGATTGCGTTCAGGAACGACTGCTGCTCGACGTTCAGCGGTTCGGCGTCTTCGATCTGCAATTCTTCAATATGCAGCAGGTCGGGCCAGTTGACCGTCGTAAAATCAAAGTCCTCTGCTTCCTGATGCTCGCGGATCCACTTGACCAGATCGATATTCTTGTCGGCCTTGATCACGATGCCGCTCTTGCGGAAAAAGTCCAGCGACAAATACGCCTGCCGGCTGAAGACGCGCACCTTGCGTTCGGTCTTGAGCGCGAGGCGCGACGCGGTGACGTTGGCAATGCAGCCGTTTTCAAACACAATGCGGGCGTTGCACACATCCTCGTTATCGGCGATGACATTGACGCCCGCGGCATCGACCTTTTTGACCGGGCTGTTGGCCAGCGACAGGATGATATCAATGTCATGGATCATCACATCCAGCACCACGCCGATATCCATCGAGCGGAACGGGTACGGGCTGACGCGGTTGGCCTCGATAAACATAGGCTCGATATGCAGTCGCTTCATCGCCTGCACAACCGGATTGCAGCGTTCGGAATGACCAACGGCAACGATCGTGTCATTGGCTTTGGCCAGTTCGACAATTTCACGGCCCTGGGCAACGCTGGAGGCCAGCGGCTTTTCAATGAGCACCGGAATTTTGTTCTTCAGCATCAGTGTCGCCACTTCATGGT
>JACKQG010008437.1_pt1 | contig 10029 bp, 11 predicted proteins | sample 8237621 | NCBI WGS metagenome assembly JACKQG01 (sample SAMN15677084, study PRJNA649215) | marine metagenome | biome: marine; feature: Black Sea; material: saline water; isolation source: suspended particulate matter (SPM) from the Black Sea western gyre | collected 2013-06-09/2013-06-10 | depth...
CTCTGGACATAGCTTTCTCACCGTCTGGCGTTCCAGCCGTTTTTAAATCAAAGCCCGCCGAAAAAGCCTTCTCGCCAGCACCCGTGATTATTAAGGCTCTTATCGCCTTATCACTCTCCAGTTCAGTTAGAGCTGCATCGAGCTCATTGAGGACAGCCAGGTTTATCGGGTTAGCCGGTGGACGGTTCAAGGTGATTATACCGATATTCCCCTCTCGTTCAACAATTAAATTCTCATAAGCCATAAAAACCTCCTTCTTTGAGAATATTCAGCTCTGCCATGACTATCTTGGAATCTCGTGCTATACCGCCTCCTTTCAGCCACAGTCTTCCGAAACGCTCTCTACTACAAAACATTAAAAATACTAACACCTATGATTGCAGGCTGTCAATGTTATATCTACTTTATGTCAACTAGAAAGTATTGATTTATTTAAGACAGAAACATATACTAAAGAGGAATAAAGAAGAAAGGAGGTGCCCTTAGATGCCAGAAGTTGAGATTGGGCATGTAAGCGACTTCTTCGCCAGGCCTGTAGTAGCGGGCATAACCCTAACCGGCACATTAAAAGTCGGCGACACGATTCATATCAAAGGACACACCACAGACATTGAACTCACCGTTGAGTCCGTGCAGATTAACAATGCTAATGTGACCGAAGGCAAGGCTGGAGATGCTATCGGTGTTAAAGTGCCCGACCGCGTAAGGGCCGGGGATCACGTATACAAGGTTACGTGATAGAGCTTCTTAGCTTCCAATGCTCTTGAGCAGATTCGCCATTTCGATGGCGCTTGATGCCGCCGTAAAGCCACGATTACCTTCTTTAGCTCCAGCTCTATCGATAGCCTGCTCCAGAGTATCCGCAGTTATTATGCCTTGAATGACGGGTACTCCACTATCCAGGCTCACTCGGGAAATGCCTCTGCTCACTTCAGAAGCCAAATACTCAAAATGAGGTGTACCCCCACGAATCACGGCTCCAAGGCAAATAATGGCGTTGTACTTGCCACTTTCTACTAGTCTCTTAACTACCAAAGGAATCTCTAGAGAACCTGGTGTCCAAGCGACATCTATATCCTGCTCGCTAACGCCATGACGCAGAAAGGCATCTTTTGCGCCATCAAGCAGTCTCGCCGTTATGATTTCATTGAAGCGAGAAACAACCACACCAAATTTCAACCCTTTCCCTAATAACATGCCTTCGTAGTTCTTAGCCATATAAATATCCTCCTTGACTCACAGTTTAAGCCTCGGTGGCTTCATCTACCCCTAATAGATGTCCCAGCTTTTCCTGTTTCGTTTTCAAATACTCCAAGTTGTATGAAGTGGGCTTTGTCCTCAAATCCACGGTCTCTACTATGTGAAGCCCGTAGCCCTCCAGCCCGATTACCTTCTTGGGATTGTTAGTAAGCAAGCGAATTTTATGTAAACCCAAGTCAGCCAAAATCTGCGCCCCGATGCCGTAATCTCTCAAATCAGCAGCGAAACCCAAGGCGATATTGGCCTCCACAGTATCCAAACCCTGGTCTTGAAGAGCATAAGCCCGTAGTTTGTTATGAAAGCCTATGCCCCTACCTTCCTGTCGCATATAAAGAAAGACCCCACGTCCTTCAGCAGCAATCTTCTCCATCGCCAATGCGATTTGGTCACCACAATCGCAGCGCAGACTTCCAAAAACATCACCAGTAAGGCATTCACTGTGGACCCGTACCAGCACCGGTTTGTCACCGGATACATCGCCCCTAACCAATACCACATGCTCATCTGTATCAACCTTGCTCCTGTAGGCAATAACGACAAAATCTCCATACCTAGTAGGAAATTTGGCTTCAGCCACTCTTTCCACCAGCTTCTCATTGCGGCGGCGATAGGCTATCAAATCGGCTATACTCACAATTTTAATTTCAAACTTATCTGCCATAGCTTCAAGCTGAGGCAAGCGGGCCATGGTGCCGTCCTCGTTCATAATCTCACAAATAACTCCAGCCGGGTAAAGCCCTGCGAACCTGGCTAAATCCACTATTGCCTCGGTGTGACCAGCACGCACCAGCACACCACCCTCTCTAGCTCGAATGGGGAACGTGTGGCCGGGGCGAGCTAAATCCTCAGGTTTAGTGTTGGGATCAAGCACAGCCTTTACAGTTGCCTCACGGTCGTGAGCAGAAATACCACTAGAAGTCTTATGTTTAGCCTCAATAGATATACCAAAAGCTGTTGAAAACTTGGCGGTATTATCTTGAACCATCAGTGGCACTCTTAGTTCATCCAAGCGATGACCGATTATAGGCAAGCAAATTAGGCCACGAGCATGCTTGGCCATAAAATTAATTGCCTCTGGGGTAACCTTTTCCGCAGCAATTGCCATGTCCCCCTCATTCTCACGGTTCTCATCATCAACAATAATCATGAACTTACCAGCTTTTATATCTTCAATTGCCTCAGGGACAGTAGCAAATTCCATTAACTTTACCTCGCTTTTAAGAAGCCATGCTCCTCAAGAAAATCCAATGTTAGAACACCACGATCATATCTTTGTTTAAACCGCTCTACATACTTAGCGATAATGTCCGCCTCAAGATTAACTATACCTCCGGGTTTTCCGTTACCCAACGTGGTATGCTCTCGAGTGTAAGTCACCAAAGAAACCGAAAAGGAAAAATCGGCACAGTCAATAACAGTAAGGCTAACACCATCAACAGCGATAAAACCCTTATTTACCATATAAGGCACCAAATTAGCCGGCGCCGAAATCCTGGCAATAACAGCTTCCTCTTCAGGCTGCAATGACAGGACTTTGCCGACATCATCCACATGCCCTTGCACAAAATGACCACCGAAGCGTCCTTCAGCCAGCATAGCTCTCTCCAAATTCACCGGGGTGCCGTAATGAAGCCTGCCAAGATTAGTACGCCGAACCGTCTCAGGCATAACATCAACAGAAAAGTTATCCTTCCCTACCGAGGTCACTGTTAAGCAAGCTCCATTTATAGCTATGCTATCACCTAGCTTGACACCCTCACCCTCAAGCACCTTTTTTGCCTCAATAGTCAAGCACCCAAGGCTAATCCCTCTGACTTTACCAATCTCTTCAACTATCCCAGTAAACATTTCTATTTGCCACCCACGTAGCCGCTGATCAAGATGTCATCACCAAATTCAATTATCTTCACACTATTTAGACTGAGAGCCTCAGCAACCTTGTTAACACCGTTACCACCAACAGCGCTCTTAGCTCCATTTCCACCGATTATGATAGGTGAAATGAAAGCCAGAACCTTATCCACCAGACCACGGTCAAACAACGAACCGAAGAGGCCACTCCCTCCCTCCGCCAGAACACTAGTAACCTCTCGCTTCCCCAAAATATTTAAAAGCTCCTTCAAATCTATCACACCTTTTTCAGCCGGCAATTCCACAATCTCAGCCCCCGTCTTTCTGAAGCCCTCCGCCGTTTTCGCGTTAAAAGGTTTAGCTACAGCAACAAGGGTTTTTCCTGGTTCTTCAAAAATTCGAGCCGAGAGTGGTGTCCGACCTTTACCGTCAACGATCACCCTTAAAGGCTGCAGCTTAGTCTTGCCACCTTTACCTCTGCACCCCCTGCCTGAAAGCTGAGGGTCATCAGCAACTACGGTATTTGCTCCCACCATAATGGCATCAACTATATGACGCAGGTAATGCACAAACTTCCGGGATTCTTCACCACTTATCCATTTAGAATCACCGTCTTGGGTAGCAATTTTACCATCAAGACTCATAGCGAATTTGGCAATCACAAAGGGCATACCGGTAGTAATGAACTTAATATAACCCTCGTTTATCTCCCGAGATCCCTCCTCACATTGACCGACAAATGTCTTTATTCCGGCCTCCTCCAACATTCTTGATCCCCTTCCCGAAACCAGGGGATTGGGGTCAATCAAAGATATATGAACCTCGGAAATACCAGCATCGATTATAGCCTGGGTACATGGTGGCGTGCGTCCATGATGGCAACATGGCTCCAATGTAACATACATCGTCGCTCCCTTAGCTCTTGGCCCAGCCTGTCGAATTGCCATTATCTCCGCATGAACAGAACCAGGTGGCTGGGTATGCCCCAACCCCACAACAACCCCATCTCTAACTACCACAGCACCTACCGCCGGATTAGGACTGGTATAACCTAAGGCTAAACCAGCCAACGATAAAGCGCATTCCATAAAATCCTTAGGGTGAGCTAACACTTATGACCCCTTCGCAATGTCCTCATAATACTTACTGGCAGTCGGCTCAGTCTGACCTTGATATTTACTTCCCAATTCAGCCGCCCCATACAGCCTGTCCACAGGAGAGGTTAGCCTAAGAAAAGAGATTTGTCCAATCTTCATCTTATAATAAAGAGCAGTCGGCAATTTGGCAACATTAGATAGCTCGATGGTAAGGTTCCCCTGCCAACCCGGGTCAACATAACCAGCGGTTGAGTGAATTAGAAGCCCAATCCTCCCCAGAGAACTTTTTCCCTCAAGCCTTCCAACTATGTCATCGGGCAGAGTAATCGACTCCAAAGTGCTGACCAGTACAAACTCACCAGGATCAAGGAAGAAAGCATCATCCTCATCAAGCTCCACAAGTTCATTCAAGTGATCCAGACTACGCCTGACATCTATGTAAGCGGGGTGCCGTTGCGGTTTAAAGACAAGTAGCTTTTTATCTAAATGAAGGTCAACACTAGCCGGCTGGATGCAACTTGGGATCAAAGGCTCAATAATAATCCTACCTTTCGCTATCTCGTCTTTAATTGTCCTGTCACTAAGTACCATAGCTTTGAACACATTGTAGCATCAAGCTTCTTCAAATCGCAAACAAAACCATGCGCGCTAGGTCACACAGAAACAATCGGCCTAACTTCATCACAGGATAAGTTAATCACTAATCCTAACTTGTACGTATAAGGACAGAGAACGCTACACACAGAAAGGGGCGAGATGGAGGTATCTCTCAAGCTTAAACACAGAAGTGAAGGAAATTTTCTACAAACCTATTCCCAAAGCAAATATCTTCTACACGAATGATCGTGAGAAGATATTTGTGAGAGCTGGTTACTGATTATAATACGCTATCTAAAACGTGCTCTCTTTAGCCACCTACCTTATTTCACCAATAGAGCTTAAATCCAGGTTGTAAAATGCTCAAGTACTCCCTATTTGAATTCTAGAGTATGCGCTATTTCTGAAAACTTAGCTTCGTCAAACTTTGCCTGCAGAAACATGGTAGTAATAGCAACTATGACCCACTTTTCGCCCTTCTTCACACCCAGAGCAAAAGTGTCAACTCCAAAGCCTTCAGTCTTCCACTTAATCACAGCCTCCAAGGCCGGAGTGCCATCCGCCAAAGTTGTTGCTCGCTCAGTGACAATTCTGATATTCGAGCCAGAACTCGACAATGCAGCAGTAACTGCCTCGGCAAAAGTGGCACCATCCAGGACATAAATACTCAACGCAGGAACTCTTTTAGCTGCAGCAACATAGAAAACAGTCGTTTGATCTTCAATTGGTTGCGGCAGCCATTCCTTAAGGTATTTCACAGAGAAACCATAGTCCGTATTCACATACTCGGCAGCCTCGAACGAGAGAGCCACTCGTTGCTCGGGTGGAGCCGACGTCTCCTCTGTCCCATCTTGTTGTTCGACTGCAGCCACCGTACCCTCTGTATCAACTTGTTGTTCGGATGAAGCCTGCGGCACCTCTGTCTCAGTCGATTTCTGGCACGTGCATGCCGGCAGGGTCAGACCCAGAACAAGCAACATGGCGATAAACAGCACCGCGAATTTGCATTTTCCGTCAAACATAACACGCCTCCTTTAAAACATTAGTCATGACTTATCTTTATACATTTGTTGCACGGCTATTGTCAAGACCCTATGTTAAATTTTCGCATAGCCTGAACCATATGCTATAATATGTGAAGCTTCTGGCTTGTCCAGATTTATAAACTTAAAAAGATCGCCTTTTATCCCAAAACAGTTTGCACAGCCGCCTGTCACAGAAAGATAGGCACGGGTCAAAATTCAACTAAGACAAGATATAAGGAGGCTTTTTGATGTCAGGAATTATCTCTTACGGGGCTTATGTGCCACTGTGGCGACTTAGTCGAGATGCTATAGGGGCTGCCTGGGGCAGGGCATCTTTGGGCGGCGAGCGGAGCGTAGCCAACAACGACGAGGACACAGTTACCATGGCAGTAGAGGCAGTACTCGACTGCCTTGCCGAGACCGACCGCGATAGCATCGACGGCTTATACTTCGCTTCAACTACATCACCATTCCGGGAAAAGCAATGTGCCACCTTGGTGGCAGCTGCCGCCGACTTGAAATCAGATATAATCACTGCCGACTTTACTAATAGTCTACGAGCCGGGACCACCGCCCTCAGAGCAGCATTGGATGCAGTCAATAGCGGGTCGGCGCAAAACATAATCGTTGTTGCCTCTGACTGTCGCCTGGGTTACCCTCGTTCGGATTATGAGCAAAACTTCGGCGATGCTGCCGCAGCTCTGCTGGTAAGCAAAAACGGAAAATCAATCGCCAATGTCAAAGCCGCTTACACTATATCCAACGATATGTACGATGTCTGGAGGCTGGATAAGGACACCTTCGTGCAATCCTGGGAAGAACGCTTCATAATCGAGCACGGCTATACTGAAAACATGTCTAAAGCAATCACCGGTTTAATGAAAAAGCAGAATCTCTCGGCCGAGTCCATCACTAAAGCCGTGTTTTATGCACCTACTGCCCGAAGTCAGCAACAGCTTGCCCGAAAGCTAGGTTTCGACCCGAAAACACAACTTCAGGACTTACTGAACAGCAACTTAGGAGTATGCGGCTGCGCCCACGCATTGTTGTTGCTGGCAGCAGCTCTGGAGACTGCCAAGGAAGGTGACAAATTCCTCGTTGCCAGTTACGGAGACGGCAGCGACGCTTTCCTAATCGAGGTCACAGCCGAGGTGGACAAAGTCAAAACCGGCAGGCGCGGAGTAAAAGGCTTTTTAGCTTCAAAACAAGCACTGCCCACCTACGAGCGATACCTCAGCTATCGTGGTATGTTAGAACCGCAGCCCGGAGAACCTTTCCGCCTCTTTCCAGCAGCCTCTGTTAGCTGGCGAGAACGCAACTGGGCTATCCGCTTTCACGGCAGCAAATGTAAAAATTGTGGCATGATTACATTCCCAATACAGAGAGTATGTTACAACTGTCAGGCTAAAGATAATTATGATGAGGTAAGGCTGTCAGATAAAAGAGGAAAGGTGTTCACCTTCTCTTTGGATAATCTTGCCGGCAGAAGTGATGACCCCCTGATACCACAAACAGTCATCGAATCAGATTTAGAGAATGCGAGAATGTACTGCGTGATGACAGATTTTGACCCTAAGGAGATTAAAATCGACATGCCCGTTGAAATGACTTTTAGAAGGTTCTACGAGGGCACCGGCATGTATATCTACTTCTGGAAATGTCGACCGATAAGATAAGGAGATAAACAGATGGAGAGTATAAAAGATAAAGTCGCCATAATAGGTATGGGATGCTCCAAGTTCGGGGAGCGCTGGGATGCAGGCCTTGATGATTTAGGTATAGAGGCTGCCTATGAAGCCTATGAAGATGCCGGCGTTGACCCCAAGGACATCCAGGCTTGCTGGTATGGTACAGTTACCGCACCGATAACCGGCCTGGGAGCTACACATGCCGCCAACGCATTGAAACTGCGCATCCCCATGACCCGCGTGGAAAACTGGTGCACCACCGGGCACGAAGCCCTAAGGAACGCCTGCTTCGGCGTGGCTTCTGGAATGTACGATATCGTGCTGGCTCTCGGCGTGGAAAAACTCAAGGATACCGGATTTCCCGGTCTTGGCACCGGCAGAGGTATGAGCCCGGTATTGGAAGCCCGCCGTACTTCACCAGGCAGCTTTTCCCTCATAGCTACCAGATATTTCTACACCTACGGGCTAAGTCCAGAGGAGGGCAAGGCAACTATTGGCAAGATTGCAGTTAAAAACCACAACAACGGCAGCATGTGCCCGAAGGCCCATTTTCGCAACAAGGTAACCCTGGAGCAAGTAATGAATGCGCCGATAATCGCCTGGCCCTTGGGTCTCTTTGATTGCTGCGGCAACAGTGACGGTTCTGCCGCCGCCATTCTGGTTCCGGCCAGCCAGGCAAAGAAATTCAAGGCTGACCCGGTCTATATAAAGGGATTAGGCCAATCCTTCGACCCCCTGCTGCCACACGCCCGCCCCCAATTTGACTGGCTGACATGGGATGCCTTGCAGAACTCTTCCCACCAGGCCTATGAGCAAGCCGGAATACGCAATCCCCGTGAAGAGATTGATGTCGCTGTGGTTCACGATTGCTTCAGCATCACCGAGCTTATTATTTACGAAAACTTTGGCTTCAGTGCTAAAGGCAAAGCTAAAGAGGACATAGACGCCGGCTTTTTTGAGCTTTCCGGGGGATTGCCGGTAAACACAGACGGCGGTTTGAAATGCTTCGGACATCCAGTAGGCGCCAGCGGTCTGAGAATGACCTACGAAGTCTACAAGCAAATACAGGGCAAGGCTCAAACACCCGAGCGTCAGCTAAAGGACGCCAGACTGGGCTTATCCCACACCTTCGGTGGCCCGCCTCAGGTAAGCGCTGTCGCCATTCTAGGCAGGGATTTGGACAAAAGTAAGGCGAAATCTCAGTGAGTCTCAGCCAGATTCGCCAATTTAGCATCACCTGAGCTGCTGCAATGAAGTCATCGTAGCCGTATTCATCTCTCGCTGGCCATAAGGCGGTATCGGTGCTGGCTTACTGAGTTCTAGCTTTAGATAAACCGCCTCAGTCACAAACCAGGGTGGTTTCGCTTCGCTATTCAACCTCGATGTCTTTTACTCGAAGCTCTGTTCCGCTGAGGGTTTGTATATCTTCGCCCTGACACTTGGGACAGACATAACGATAATCTCTCACCATAAATGTATCTTTGCACTTTTTGCATTTCCCCATTACCGGCGTTATCTCCAGGCCGAGATAGGCTCCGCTGGCAAGGGTATTCTCCGCCATCAGTCCAAAACAGAAGATGAGCTGCGCCGGGATAATCCCCCTCAGCTCACCTGCTACCACGTTGACCCTGGTAATCCTCCTGGCACCTTCTTCTTCGGCTGCAGCGACGGCAATATTGACTATGTTCCGAGCGACTGCCATCTCATGCACGTGCCTTAGTCCCGAATTTCTTCTGATAGCGCTGATTAAGCCACGATATCCAATCTGCAATACCCTCACCGGTGGTGCAGGAGATATCTATGATGTCCAGGTCCGGGTTGACACGTCGTGCGTTTGCCTTCGCTTCCTTCAAATTGAAATTGGTATATTTCAGCAGGTCAATCTTGTTGATGAGGAGCAATGCCGATTCATTAAATACTAGCGGATACTTCAAAGGCTTTTCGTCGCCTTCGGTCACGCTGAGCATCACCACCTTGTAGTCCTCCCCCACCTTAAACCCAGCGGGGCAAACAAGGTTACCCACATTTTCAATAACCAGGATGTCTATCTTTTTCAGGTCGATATGGGGCAGAGCATAGGTAATCATATTGGCATCGAGATGACAGGCACCGCCTGTCGTCAACTGCACCACCTGAAGCTTATACTTCTGCAGTCGTTCCGAATCGCGGGCGGTCTCAACATCGCCAGCAATCACCCCAAGGCGCAGCTTGCCCTTAAGCATCTCAGCAGTCTTCTCCAGCATGGTCGTTTTCCCCGTTCCCGGTGAGCTTATCAGATTGAGCACCAGATTCCGGTGCTTCTTAAAAACCTCCATGTTTTCAGCAGCGATGCGGTCATTCGCTTCAAGGACATCAGTCATCACGTTTATTTTCATATTTCCTCCCTCGATATGACTACTTTTGTCTGTATTCCTAACGCCCTAGTCTATCACCGACCATAACCTTATGCAAGATTCCGAATTGCGTCATAATTATTGTTACCGAAAGTAGTATCGTTGCCTCATAAAAAAT
>JACKQG010008438.1_pt1 | contig 10028 bp, 8 predicted proteins | sample 8237621 | NCBI WGS metagenome assembly JACKQG01 (sample SAMN15677084, study PRJNA649215) | marine metagenome | biome: marine; feature: Black Sea; material: saline water; isolation source: suspended particulate matter (SPM) from the Black Sea western gyre | collected 2013-06-09/2013-06-10 | depth...
GGAAAGCGCGTCAATGCAGGTTTACCTAGCCATCGGCCGGCGAGAAACAACAAGCCGTCGCCGATTAATATTCCCATGAAACAGGCGATTACGCCCGGAATAAAGCCGATGCGAGCTTGGGCAACGAGTAAGCCGGTGGCGATGCAGGTGAGGTCTTCGCTGACAAAAGTTGCCATGGCCAGTAGTAGCATGGCTAACAACAATGGTGCCCCTTTTAGCGGCGGAGCATCGGTCGGATCCCAGGGTTGGGTGGCGGCAATGATCCGGCTGGGGTCGGCTTCGGCACGATTACGGGCAACGCCGGTGGGCGGGAGAGGTAGTCCGTCGGTAGTCGCTTGAGTTTCGACTGCGCCTATAAATTCCGTCACCGCAGTGGCGACCTCCTGTTGCCGCGTCCAGGGTAAAAAATGGCTGGCGTCGTAAATTTGCAGCTTGCTTTGAGGAACGATGCGATGATGTTCGCGAGCAGCTGCAGGGTGCACCAAAAAGTCCTTTTCGCCGTGCAGGATTAAGGTTGGAATATCGAGTTGAAGCAGCAGATCGCGCAACGGTCGCTGATCGCTGTCGAAAAAATTACGCGCATATGGAATGGCGGCGCTGCGTGTAAAGGAACCGAAGTGGGGCAGCAACCACTGAGCGCTTCGGATCGCAAAAAGCTGTAGTGCGTGAATGGCATGATTGATTTCATAGCTGCCGAGTAACTCCAATTCTTGCACGCCGATAGCGCTTAGCAAGGTGAGCGACGAAACCAATTGCGGTTGCATTTTCTGCAAATGCAGAGCAACGCCGCCACCCATGCTGAACGCAATAACATGGGCTCGGTCTACACCCAGCTCCTTCAACCACACGCCGACGGCTTGGGCGTGGCTGTGAATGGAATAATTTGGTAAGCGGCGGGTGGACCCGCCAAAGCCCGGCATGTCGGGAATGAGGATGCGGAATTTACCGTCAAAAGCTGCCGCCAATTTGTCTAAATGATGGCCCGAGCCGGGACTGCCATGCAACAAGAGCAATGCCGGCGCGCTGATGTCGTCGGCAGGCAGATCTTGGTAGTTCAATGCAAATTCGCCGAGAGCTTCGGTTTGCAAATGCAATAATGAATCGCCACTCAGCCCCTCCGGCAGCGGGCCGCGCCACCATGCCACCGCGTGCGAAAGCACGAGCAGGGCCAGATATAGGTAGAGCAATTTGCGCCGCATCGATCAGGGGGTGTCCGGACCTCGCCAAACCATTTTGGGTGCACCTTCGATGGCTTCAAAAGCACCGCAAATTTGCTGCCGCGCCGCCGCCGCCATTTGCTTGCGGTTTTCGCCATCCACCGGTTGTGGTTGAAAGCGTATGCGCGCATCAACTCTGGGTAGCTTGACCAACTTCAACAAATGCGGGAAGAAGCCCATGTCGCCCCACCAGCAAACGGTTTCATAGGCCGGCGGCTGATTATTTGGGGTCGAATAATGTAAACAGGCGGTGTGCACCGGCATGTTTTGGTCGATTGCGATCTGAAACAACGAACCTTTGAACGGCATCACTTCGGCGCCGGGTGAACTGGTCCCTTCAGGGAAAAAAATCACGCCGTAGCCGGAGTCTAAAACTTGTTTGGCCTCGGCTTGTACTCGGGGTAAATCCGTGCGTCGGGTGCGATCGACGAACAAGGTGCCTGCGATTTGCGCGCATTTACCAAAAATTGGCCAGCGCGCAACGTCTGCTTTGGAAAGAAACTGGCAGTCCACGCCACACCACAAAACGATAATATCCAAGTAAGACAGATGGTTGCTGGCCAGCAAAAATGAATGCTGTGGCGGCTTGCCTTCAACCTGCACACGGATCTTTAAGGCTTTGGTGCAGTTTCGCGACCACAAACCGACCCAAAAGGCATGGCAGCGGCAGCGGGCTGGCGAATGCTTGCGTGTAATGAGCGCCGAAATTGCCATGCCTATAGCGCTGAATGCCGTCGCCAGGGCGATTGCAAATAGGCGCCAAGCGCTGCGCAAAAACAACATTAGGGAAGCATAGCGATGCTGAATCGAGGACTAAATGGATGTGTAGTCGGTGCAGGCCACTGACTAGCCTTGGAAGCGAGCCAACATCGCGCTGGGCAGCTTACTGAAGTCCATGAGCGTCAGAAAATCCATGGTTCCGAATTCACGATCGATGGCTGGGTGGCTGCAAACTTTTGAGCCGTAGCGCAAATAAGCGGCAAAAAGCCGCGGCACCCGGCCCAAGCGCGATTGGAATAGCTTGCGGTCGGTCATGGCTTGGTGTGGCTCAGGGCGTGGGCAGAGGTGGGCCAGATTGGGCAAAACCAATTCGCCACTCCACAGGTGATGATTTCGCTGGAGCCAGTCAAAGGTTTGCCAGGCTTGTACTGGATCTTGCGTGGTCAACGAGTTGCAGCCGAAAAAATACCGTTTGTCAAAAAAGGTCGCATATTTCGCCAGTCCTTTCCATAAAAGGAATAGCACATTCTTATTCCGATGAGCTTTGGCAATGCATGCACGCCCCAGTTCGACGGCGTCGCCCAAGATCATAGTCTGCAGTGCTTCGATTCCAAATTCTTGCGCCGAATAAAACCCTAGCCCAGGAATTGCGATTTCCGCAGTTTGTAATCGATAGGTTCCTACCACACCGTCGCTTTGGTGCTCCACGAGCAAGTGATGACATTGGGAATCAAATTGGTCCACATCAGTGCCAGAATGAAACGATTGGCTTAGCCCTTCACCCAATTCCAAATTGAAAACTTCGAAGCGCAGCCGGCAAAGCCGCTCAAGGTCGTTGCTAGCTTGGGCAATGCGGAGCTGATAGGGCGGCGCCGTTACCAAAATAGGCGGCACAAGGCGCGCATTTGACAGCGGCAATGCTTGATTCGCAAAAGTGTCGTGGACGGATTCCGACATGAATCAGATTTTTTGGGCAGTTCAGCGTGGTCGCTTATTCAGTCCCTCTAAGGGCTTTCGTGAATCCGCGCCGGATGTCACAAAAAATGTCAGGTCTTCGTAATTGTTACGTTAGCAATAGTCCGTGAAACTGGTTCGAAAATAGTAAGAATTAGTTATGCTCGGAATTAAAAGGGCAAACTCAGCCCCCTAAGAAATCCCCAAACATGCCGAATGCTCGCCTGCCCGAGACCGGTACCAAGCCTAAAAAAACGGTTATTGGTGCCGTTGAACCCGTCGAAATCGATCTACGGGTCAGCGTAAAGCCTGCAGGGCGGCGGCGGCCCCAGGATGGCCAAGGGCATTCATTTGGGTGTAGGTTCCGGGTTGAGAATCGGGGTAACCAGCCGGTTCGGTTAATGGGGCGGCGCTGGCGATTGTGCGACGCATTCCATCATTTAACTGAACTGCATGGGCCGTGCATTCCTGGCCAGCAGCCCAAAATCCAGCCCGGTTCTAGTTACTCATTTCAGGTAACTTTAGGGCTAGCGACGGAATGGGGAAGTTTGAGCGGCGCATTGAATTTTGAAGGTTCGGTGGGCGAGGTATACGAGATTGCATTTGACGAACTACTGCTGACTCCGCGCGGCATGGTCACGTCGGACCGAGATCACTTATCCCAAAGCAGCTTGTAAAGGCCCCACCATAGGCCCAAGCTCATCACCGCCGACGCGAACAATCGGATCCGAAAGGATGTCTTCACCGTTTTGTGCCTGAAAACGCGGATTGCAATCCAAGCGCCAATGCCGCCACCGAGCAGGGTGAAAAAATATAACCTGGCCTCAGGTATCCGACGTTTTTGTCGTCGTGCGGCGCGCTTGTCCCAGCCGAACAAAGCGAAGGTCAGCAAGTTCACGCTGAGCAGAAAGTAGAGAGCAAATGGCATGGTGGAAGAGGTCGGGATGGTTGCGGGGATCTGCTCTTTAACTAGTTTTGGGCCGGTCGATCACCATGGATTCCGCAAGGGGGCGACGCACCACCGCGTGGGCGGGAACCTCGCAGTCGTCGGCGGGGAAACCTACTGGAATCAGCATGTAGGGTTTTTCGTGCTCAGGGCGGTCGAGAATAGGGCCCAAAAAGGCCATCGGACTAGGAGTGTGGGTCAAAGTTGCGAGACCAGCCACTTGTGCCGCTGCCAAAAACATGCCCGTGGCAATGCCGATGGATTGTTCGGCGTAATAAACGCGGCCACCATCGTCGGTTTGATTGAGTTTGAATACCACCACCAGCCATGGTGCGATTTCCAGAAAATCCTTGTTGGCGTCAGTCCCGAGTGGTTCCAAGTCCTTTAGCCACTGCTCGCTGGCACGATGCTCATAGAGCGCCCGTTCTTCGGCCTCGGCGCCATGGCGAATTTGGCGTTTGAGGTCGGGGTTTTGCACGCATATAAAACGCCACGGTTGCTTGTTGGCGCCACTTGGGGCGGAGCAAGCGCAGCGCACCAACCACTGCATGGTTTCGAGGCTAACCGCCCGATCGCTAAATTGGCGTACGCTGCGTCGTTGGGCCAAAATGGCGTGCAGATTCTGTGCCGCCCGCTCAGGTGTTTCGGGCGGCACATAGGGCTGGTCATGGGGCAGGAAGGTCGGAGCAACCATGGGGGAAAGCTAACAGATTCCGGCGGTTGTACCATGCTTGCATGCGTAGCCTCTTGCTGCTCCTTGCTCTAATTTTGTTCCCCAGTTGCGCTACTCACGTGCCGCAACCCAAGCCTCAAATGGAAGCCTTTCAAATTGCCGCCCAAAGCTTTCAAGCGCGCTTGGATATGCCAATATTCGAGCGTACTCCGGGCGAGGTGGAGGCAACTGTGGCATCGGTATTGGCGACGGCCGATGCCGCCTTGGATCGCCTCGCAGGGCAGGATGGCCGCGTGGTTTCTTTCGCAAGCTCCATCGCTAAGTTGGACGACATCAGCTATCCAGTGACCACGGTTTTGAACCGGATATATCTGATGAAAGAAACCCAGCCAACCGCCGAAATGCGGGATGCGTGCACTCAGGCAGTCAATCGCTTGAACGAGTGGGGCGTCCAGGTCGCCTATCGTGAGGATGTGTACCTTATGTGTCAGGCGTTTTTGGACCGCTATACGCGCGGTGAGGTGCCCAAGCTTGAGGGTGAAGATCAAAGACTGATGCTTGAGGTCATGCGCGATTACAGGCGCGACGGGATGACTTTAGAAGTTGCTACGCGGACTGAAGTTGCGGCCTTGAAAAATAAGCTCAATAAACTTGAATCGGACTTCGACACCAACATTACCAATGCTCAGGTCGAGCTGTATTATTCGGCCGAGGAACTGGAAGGCCTTACCGATTCCTTCCTCCAGGCAACGCGCCAAAGCGACGGCACCCATCGGGTTCGAGTAACGGTTTCGTCGGAGTATTTGTCGGTGATGCAAAACGCGGTTCGAGAAGAAACCCGTAAGCGTTGCAACCGGGCCCGCTATTCGGTGGTACAGCATGAAAACGGCCCTATCTTGGAGAACATCGTTGCCACCCGGCAACAAATTGCGCAATTGCTGGGATACGCCAACTGGGCGGATTACAAAATTGAACCCAAAATGGCCAAGGATGGTGCCACTGCGATGGGTTTTGTCACCGATTTGGTTCAAGGCTTGGAACCGAAGTTTCAACAAGAAGTGGAAATATTACGCAAGTTAAAAGTCGAACATACTGGTGACCCGGAAGCGCAAATTAACTTTTGGGATTTCCGTTTTTACCAGACCCAATACATGAAAAGCGGTTTTGGTGTGGACCCTGAAGCGTTGCGAGTTTATTTCCCTTTGAAGCAGGTGCTGGCTGGAATGTTCGACGCTTATGAGCACATCTTCAATCTAGAATTCACCCCTATTCGTCCCGATTACAAATGGGTGGACGATTTGGAACTTTATGTGGTTAGCGATAGCACCAGCGGTGAACCACTTGGCATGTTCTACTTGGATAACTTCCCACGTGAAGGCAAGTACAACCACTTTGCACAATTTGACATTATCGGTGGTAAGCGGCTTGCTGATGGAAATTATCAGCGACCAGTAGTCGCCTTGGTTTGTAACTTCACGCCGGGTGTCAGCGATGCACCGGCGCTAATGTCGCATAATGAAGTGGAGACTATTTTCCACGAATTCGGGCATGCCATGCACTCGATTTTGACGCGGGTGAAGTTCGGTCGTTACGCTGGCGCAAACGTTGCACGAGACTTTGTGGAAGCGCCTAGCCAAATGTTTGAAAACTGGGCATGGGATCCAACGGTATTGAAGAACTTCGCTGCTGATTATCGCGATCCCAGCAAAAAGATACCGGTTGAGCTTTTGCAGAAGATGAAAGAAGCGGATTTGGCTACCAAAGGGATTTATTATCGCCGCCAGCTGGCGTTGGGGCTAAGTGATTTGCGCATGCACACTGAGCTTGATTGTGACCCGAAAAAAGCTGCCAACGACGCCACCAACGAAGTTCTTTTTCCGGTCCAAGAAGGGACTCATTTTGCAGCCTACTGGGGACACCTGACCGGTTACGACGCCGGTTATTACGGTTATGCCTGGGCCGATGCCATCGCCGCCGATATGGCGACGGTGTTCCAAAAAGCGCCAAAACGCTATCGTGATCAGGAGGTGGGCATGCGATTGCGTCGGCAAATTTATGAGGTCGGTGGCGCCGTCGATCCGGCTGTTGCCGTCAGTCGTTTCCTGCAGCGCGAGCCGGATAACAAAGCATTTCTGCAGACCTTAGGCATCCAATAACATTGTTTTAAGGCGCCATCATGAAGGTACTAATTGTTGACGACGACGCCCGTTTCCGCGATTTTGTCGGTCGTGGGCTTGCCAGTTCCAGCATGGACTCAACCACCGCAGCCAGCGGCGAAGAGGCGCTGCAAGTGTTGGCCGATTTACCGGTCGGCGCCTTCGATTTACTGCTGTTGGACGTGTTGATGCCCGGCATGGATGGATGGCAGTTACTCGCTCAAATTCGCGAGCGGGGCGACGATACACCGGTCATCTTTTTGACTGCACGTGGCACCACTCAAGATCGTGTGACTGGCCTCACCCTTGGTGCCGATGATTACATCGTGAAGCCCTTTGATTTGGCGGAATTAATGGCGCGTATCGAATCGGTAATGCGGCGCTATCACGCCGTTGCGCCAAAACAAATTGGCCCCATTAGCATCGACATTCAACGCCGTTTTTTACTGGTCGGCGATCGCGCAATGGAACTACCACCCAAGGAACTAGATTTGCTGGTTGCCCTGTTGGAGGCGAACGGCGGCATCATGTCGCGAAAGCAGTTGTTGGCCAAAGTTTGGAATATTAACTTCGACCCCAAAACCAATACCGTTGACGTCTGCGTGGGCCGCCTGCGGCGTAAACTGGGTGCCGAAGCATCGGGCATGCTGCAAACGGTAGTGGGCAAGGGCTATCGTTTGGTGGAAGCCGGCAATGCCTGAAATCAAATCTGGCAAGCAGGCTAAATCTTGGTCCTTGCGCAGCCGCATGCGGGCGTGGTTTATGGCCACCACTTTTGGAGTGTTTTTGATTTCCTATTTGCTTGGAATTCCATTTATGGACCAAGCTTACGAAAACGTGGTTTTTGCCACCCTACGAGAGGAGGAGGAAGAATTTTCCATATTGTTCTCTGCCTCCGATCGCAGCAACTCTGCCGCTATTCAAATATATGAGGATCTCGCTCATCGCCATCCGGAAATCCGTATGGCATTTTGGGTTTGGCGGCAAGATTCCGAAGAACGAATTGCGCCGGTCGGAGACCAGGATTTAATCCAGGAATTTCCGCTAACGCCGAAATCCGAATCGAACTATCAAAAAGTAAACAGCAGTGTTTATGTAAGGCATTCGGTGTTGCCGAATGGATTGGCATTTGGCATGGCCATGGACACCTCCACCATGGGAGGTGTATTGGAACGCTTCCATCGATATGCAGCACTAATGGCGATTGCTGCAGTTGCAGTAGGCATGATATTGGGTGAAGTATTTAGCCGCATGATGTCGCACCAGCTGACCAGGATTTCTGTGGCGGTTCGAGAGGTCAGAAGCCTGAAGGAGGATTTACATATCGCTCTTGCCGATTCACCTGTCGAAATTCGATCTGTGGTGGAAGCTTTGAGTGAAATGCTGCTGGCTATTCGCGACGAAAACCAGTCGTCGGAATTGATGATTGCGGGGTTGGCTCATGAACTCGGGTCGCCGGTGCAAAATATGTTGGGGGAAACCGAAGTGCTGTTGATGGGCAAACCTGACCCCGATGAATACCATCGCCTGATTCAAATTTACCAAGAGGAGTTGCATCAACTCGCTGACGCGGTGCATAATTTAGTGACGCTATGCGCTTCGCGTTCTGGCAAAACCATGGTCACTGATGTGGAGAAGTTTGATTTAGCAGTGGAGGCCGGTTTTCGTTTGCTGCGTGAACAAGCGGCTGCCGGTAAACGTGAAGTTCTACTAGAAGTGGATTATCACGGCGACGTAAATATTCAGGGTGATAAGGAAGGTATCTTGCGGGCCTTGCGAAACTTAGTTTCAAATGCAATCGCATGGTCGCCAGCGCGTGAAGTGGTATTTGTCCACATGGATGGTACTCAGGAGGATTGCATTTGCATTAGTGTCGATGACGCCGGCCCTGGAGTACCCGAATCTGAACGCACCAAAATTTTTGAAATGCTTTACCGCGGCCATGGTGCATCCGGCAAGCGAGTTGGTTATGGCCTGGGCTTAGCGTTGGCGCATCAAGCCATCAGCCGCCAAGGAGGTTCCATCGAGGTGACTGATTCTCCGTTGGGCGGCGCACGTTTTTCAATCATTCTGCCGCGTCACTGTCCGGTTAGCGACGTTGCCGACGGCGACCCACTTTGGCCTTCTTCTTCGGCTTAGTTAGGGGTTCGGTTCCAGTTGCAAACCATCCGTCCGGCGGAGATTCAGCCACAGTCTCGTAATAAAACCGCGAGGTATGACAACGTGCCACTTTGCCAAAGCGTGTACGTTGCTCGGCCCAACTAACCGTTAGCACGCGACGCGCCCGAGTGAAGCCGACATAAGCCAAACGCCGCTCTTCTTCTACCGAATCTTCCAGCGCGCTACGTTTATGCGGCAGCGTGCCCTCTTCAAATCCAACCAAATACACGCGCGGAAACTCCAGGCCTTTGGCTGCGTGCAGGGTCATCAAAGAAACTTCCTGCTTCTTTTCGCCATCGTCATCTTCTTTGCGATCCTCGTTGCTAAGTAGCAATTCTTCCAGAAAGCCGGATAGCGTCGGAGGTGATTGATTGCGGGCGTAATTGGCCGCAAAATCAACTACCTCTTGAACTCCATTCCAGCGCGCCTCGCGAGTCTGAGCGTCGTCGTAAGCGCGGTCAATCTCGCTGCGATATGCCACGCGTTGCAGCAATTCACGCACAATGTCAGGCAACGAACTGCCGTGATCCAACTTCATTTTCAGCGAAGTCAAATTGCTGATAAACGCTTTCACCGACGCCGTCGCCTTGGCGGGCAAATCATCGTGATCGAAAACTTCGTTCACCGACACACCTTGCTCAGTAGCAATAGCCACGGCTCGGTCAATGGTGGTTTTGCCCACGCCGCGCGGTGGCACGTTGATGACCCGCAACAGCGAAACTTCATCGCTGGGGTTGGCCATGATTTTCAAATAAGCTAATACGTCGCGCACTTCTTTGCGATCAAAGAAGGACTGGCTGCCTTGCAAAGTGTAGGGCACATTTTGTCGTCTCATTTCCGCCTCAAACGCCCGTGGTTGCGCTTGGGTGCGCACCAAAATCGCGAAGTCGGACCAATTGGCCTCTTTGTTTTCCACCGCCATTCGCATTTCGGTCACGATGAAGTTGGCTTCATGCAATTCATCGAATAAAGGCAACCAATTCACCGGCACGCCGATGTCTTCAAAGGCGCGCAGTTCTTTACTGTGGCGGGTCCAGTTGTTGCGTATCAATGCATTGGGAGCCCCCCGGATCTCCCGCGGGCCGCGGTAATTGGTTTTTAGCCCCACCCCCTTCCCACCACGGCAAACATCCTCAAAGCCGAGGGTTTTGCGCCCGTCCGCGCCCCCCCCTCCACAAATGGATTGGTCACTGTCCCCACCC
>JACKQG010008439.1_pt1 | contig 10028 bp, 8 predicted proteins | sample 8237621 | NCBI WGS metagenome assembly JACKQG01 (sample SAMN15677084, study PRJNA649215) | marine metagenome | biome: marine; feature: Black Sea; material: saline water; isolation source: suspended particulate matter (SPM) from the Black Sea western gyre | collected 2013-06-09/2013-06-10 | depth...
GGCGCCAGAAGGGAAAGGACCGGTCTAGGCGATAGGTTCGAGAAAACCCTTTCCCATTTTGTCGACCATGGTTTCGACGAAAATTTCCCCGATGACGGCAATTTTTTTCAAGATCTACACCATCGATTTGTTGGTGTTCGTAGGCCGCGACCCAGGTTTCCGTATTAGAAGGGTTGAAGCGAGCGGTGCACGAACGGAGGTGTTTTTGACACGTTTACTTCATGCTTGACTTGTGCCACCAATAGCTACTAGCGTCAAGAAACAAGTTATCGCGCGTAAAATTACGAATGCTGCAAAAGGGTTGCTTGCGAGAGAATTTTTGACTCGAATGCCTTAATGTCGATTTCAGATGTGCGTGTCGGCTGTCGGGGGTTATCGTGATATGAGAAGGCGAATCAAAACCATGGAGGAGTTCGCCACGGTGTGCGGCGTCTCCCGCCCGACGGTTTCAAAGTACTTTAATGATCCTTCCAGCGTTCGAAAATCGACGCGGGAAGGCATTGAGCAAGCGCTCCAGAACTACGACTACCGCCCCAACATTTTTGCTGTGAACCAGAATCGCCGAGCGACGAGGAATATCGGCATTCTTGTTCCCTATTTAGCCGATCCGTTTTTCGCGGAAATTGCCCGGAATATTGAACGAAAATGTATCAACGCGGGTTATTGGCCGATTCTGATGAGCTCCCACGGTCAAACGGAACTTGAAAATGCGGCCCTGGAATCGCTGCTTTCTCTCAAACCTGCCGGCGCCCTTCTGGCGCCCCTTGGCCGGGCGTCCGATTTTGAGCGCGTTCGCCAATTCACCCTAGAGGTCCCGACCGTCATCTTCGACAGCCAGGTCGAGGTGGGTGAAGCCTTTATCGGATCGAACAATTTTCAAAGTATTGGGTTGATTGTAGAGTATTTGTGCCGGACCGGCGAACCTCCCTGCTTTTTTGAGATGCCACCCGTCAATCCAAACGCCAACAAGCGTCGTGAAGCCTATGCGCAAGTCATGGAGCGACTTGGACATGTTCCCCAAGTCATCCAAGTCGCTGGACAGGGGTGGGAGTTCGAGCGTGTTGGTCTGGAGGAAGGCAAGCGTCTCATTTCGGAGAACGCGCTGCCATCGAGAACTGTGTTGTGCAGCAACGATCGCATTGCCATCGGGCTTCTCGCTGCGGCCTATGATCGGGGCCTTAGAGTCGGTCGTGGACCGGGATGCGCCTTGCGCGTTGCCGGACACGACGATCATCCATGGTCCAAATTCGCCTGCCCAGGTCTGACCACGGTGTCGCAAGATTATTCAGCCATTGCGACTCGTAGCGCGGAAACGCTGTTTCGTATCATCGAGTCCAACGGCAAGGCCGAAAAGTACGAATCGACACTTTTCGAAGGAAAGCTGATCATGCGGGATTCCGCGTAATTCCGCCTGGCGCCGAAAAATGACCGTCTTTCCCAATTTTTACGCGCGTAAACATTTTGATTGACTTTTCTTGTTGTGATCGCGACAATTGCTTCTTACTGGGTTCAGTGCGAGTTAATTTAATGCAACCTCAGGGAGAAAATCTATGAAATTAAAGAGGAAATTAATTGCCGCGACCGCCGTCGCATCGCTGTTGAGCGTCGGCGCACAAGCGGATGAAATTACGGTCGCCACGGTGAACAACGCTGACATGATCGTCATGCAGAAGCTTGCTCCGCAGTGGGAAAAAGCGACCGGCAACACGATCAACTGGGTTGTCCTGGAGGAAAACGTCCTGCGTCAGCGGACCACTCAGGATATTGCAACAAAAGGCGGCTCGTTCGATATTATCTTCATTGGTGCTTACGAAGCTCCGATTTGGGGCGCCAACGGCTGGCTGACGTCGTTGAACGATTTTGGCGATGACGCCGAATACGACGTCAAAGACATCTTCCAACTGGTACGGAACGGTCTGTCCGCGAAGGACAATCTCTATGCTGTTCCGCTCTATTCCGAGACCTCTTTCACCTTCTATCGGACAGACGTCTTCAAGGCGGCAGGCATCGAAGCGCCGACTGAGCAAATCACTTACACCGAATTCAGGGACATCGTTTCCAAGGTTCATGACCCGGACAACAGCGTTTACGGTACTTGTCAGCGCGGTAAGGCTGGCTGGGGCGAGAACATGGCCTTTATCGGCCCGCTTGCCAACGCTTTTGGCGCCCGCTGGTTCGACATGAACTGGAACCCGCAACTCGACTCGCCCGAGTGGAACGCCGCGGTAACCTATTACGTTGACCTGATGACCAAATACGGTCCTCCGGGTGCGAGCGCCAACGGCCACAATGAAAACCGTGCTCTGTTCAAGGACGGTAAGTGTGCGACCTGGGTCGACGCAACCTCGGCGGCCAATGACGTTCGCAATCCGAAGACCTCGACCGTTGCGGACAAGACCGATTTCTTCAAGGCGCCCAAACAGGCGACTGCAAAGGGCACTGGTTGGTTCTGGTCCTGGGCACTTGCCATTCCGGCGACCTCTAAGAAGGTTGACGCCGCCAAGGACTTCCTGAAGTGGGGCACTTCGAAAAAGTACTTCGAAATGGTTGGCGAAACCGAAGGCTGGGTTGCCGTGCCGAGCGGAACGCGCAAATCGGTTCACGAGGATGCGCGTTTGCTGGAAGCCGCGCCTTTCGCGGCGACTATCAAGGACGCGATCCTCTCGGTGGATCCGGCCGATCCGTCGCTGCTTCCCGTTCCCTACACCGGCGTTCAGTTCGTCGCGATCCCCGAGTTCCAGGGCATCGGCAACTACGTCGGACAGCAGATCTCGGCGGCTCTTGTCGGTCAGCAGTCGGTTGAAGCTGCTCTGGCCAACAGCCAGAAGTTCGCGGTCCGCGAAATGACCAAGGCCGGTTACATCAAGTAACCTCCTGCGTGGGCGGGCCGGTCCCTGCGGATCGGCCCGCTTTACGATTTATTCCGAGTCCTTTTCGGCGTAGCTTTGTAGAAAGGGCCTGGGTGGGCCTTTCCTTCAACGCTTCAAAGAAGTCTAACGGGAGGAAACTATGGCAACCAAGGCTTCCCGCACCGCCGCAAGGATAATGATCTCGCCGGCCGTTCTTCTCCTGCTCGGCTGGATGATCGTTCCGCTTGGGATGACGCTCTATTTCTCGTTTCTGAGATACAACCTGATCACGCCCAGCGACAATCCATTTGTGGGGTGGGAGAACTACAACTGGTTCATTACCGACCCGAGCTTTACGGACGCAATGTTCAACACGCTTGTGATGGTCGGAGGTGTCCTGCTGATCACGGTCGTCGGGGGCATCTTGTTCGCCCTGTTGCTGGATCGGCCGATGTTCGGCCAGGGCTTAATCCGCATCATGGTGATCGCACCGTTTTTCGTGATGCCGACCGTTTCCGCCCTGGTCTGGAAAAACATGTTCATGAATCCGGTGAACGGCGTCTTCGGGCGCCTCGCCACGAGCTTGGGTTTCCAGCCCATCGATTTTTTCGGCCAGATCCCACTGGCCTCGATCATCTTCATCGTCAGTTGGCAGTGGCTTCCATTCGCGACGCTTATCTTGCTGACGGCGCTGCAGTCGCTCGATCAGGAACAGCTCGAGGCCTCCGAAATGGACGGCGCAAGTTGGCTGAGCCGGTTCGGGTACATCATGCTGCCGCACCTGGCCCGCGCGATCACCGTCGTGATCTTGATACAAACCATTTTCCTGCTGTCGATCTTCGCCGAAATCCTCGTGACCACCAACGGCGGGCCGGGCACGGCGACTACTACCCTGACGTATTTGATCTATGTCTCGTCACTGCTGCAGTTCGACGTGGGGATGGGTAGTGCTGGCGGTGTCATCGCCATCATCCTTGCCAACATCGTTGCGATCTTCCTGATGCGGATGATCGGCAAGAACCTCGACGCATAGGGAGGAACGATCAATGGCACGCGCAGTCTCAAACAAAACCAAGCTCATCAACACAGCCGTTGCCGGAACGCTTGGCTTCCTGATCTTCTTTCCCATTTTCTGGATCGTGGTCCTGTCGCTCAAGACCGAGGAAAACGCGATCAGGGCGCCTCTGGAGATCCTGTTCAACTCCGGTTGGACGACCGAAAGCTTCAGCACGGTCCAGGCCCGATCCGACTATTTCAAGCACTTCTCCAACTCGGTCATCATCTCTCTCGGGTCGACGCTCCTGGGCCTTCTGATCGCGATACCCGCGGCCTGGTCGATGGCCTTTGTGCCCGCCAAGCAAACCAAAAACGTCCTGATGTGGATGCTGTCGACCAAGATGCTGCCGCCGGTAGGCGTGTTGGTGCCGATCTACCTGATCTTTAGGGACACCGGCTTGCTGGACAGCCGGATTGGACTGACCTTCGTTCTGATGATGATCAACCTACCGATCATCATCTGGATGCTTTACACCTACTTCAAGGAGATCCCAGGCGAGATTCTCGAAGCGGCACGGATGGACGGAGCTAGCCTACGCGAAGAGGTCCTCTACGTGCTAACGCCAATGGCGGTTCCCGGCATGGCCTCGACAGTGCTGCTCAACGTCATTCTCGCATGGAACGAGGCTTTCTGGACGCTCAACCTGACAGCGGCCAAGGCGGCGCCGCTCACGGCCTTCATCGCCAGCTACTCGAGCCCGGAGGGCCTCTTCTACGCCAAGCTTTCGGCGGCATCCGTGATGGCCATCGCACCGATTCTGATCATGGGTTGGTTCAGCCAAAAACAACTCGTTCGCGGCCTGACCTTCGGCGCAGTGAAATAAGGAACAGATTATGGGGAATATCAAACTAGAAACCGTCTCCAAAAGCTTCGGCGATGTTGAAGTCATCCCGCCTCTTGATCTGGAAATTGACGAAGGTGAATTCGTGGTCTTCGTCGGCCCGTCGGGCTGTGGCAAATCGACCCTGCTACGTCTTATCGCCGGCCTGGAGGATGTCACGTCGGGGGCCGTTTTGATCGACGGGCAAAACGCAACCATCGTGCCGCCGGCCAAGCGCGGACTTGCCATGGTGTTCCAGTCCTATGCGCTCTATCCACACATGTCGGTCCGGAAAAACATCGCATTTCCGCTCAAAATGGCCAAGGTCTCTCAAAGTGAGATAGAAACGAAGGTCGCCACAGCGGCCGAGGTTCTCAACCTTACCGACTACCTCGACCGCAAGCCCGCGCAACTTTCCGGCGGGCAGCGCCAGCGCGTCGCCATCGGCCGGGCCATCGTGCGCGAGCCCAAGGCGTTCCTGTTCGACGAACCGCTCTCCAACCTCGACGCGGCCTTGCGGGTCGGCATGCGGCTTGAAATCTCCGAATTGCACAAGCGGCTGGCGACAACCATGATCTATGTCACCCACGATCAGGTCGAGGCGATGACAATGGCGGACAAGATCGTGGTGCTTCAGGCAGGCGTCATCGAACAGGTCGGCAGTCCGCTGGATCTTTACCAGACGCCGCGCAATATCTTTGTGGCCGGCTTTATCGGTAGCCCAAAGATGAATTTAATTGAAGGCGCCGAAGCCAAGAAACATGACGCCCACACCATTGGAATTCGGCCTGAACATATCGACGTTTCAAGCAGCGAAGGCGCTTGGAAGGGTATCGTCGGCGTGGCCGAGCACCTGGGTTCCGATACGTTCTTCCATATCCACGATTCCGGGGTGGCGGATCCGATGACCGTCCGCGTCAGCGGCGAAGTCGATTTCCGCCATGGCGACACGATCTACATGACGCCGCATGAAGATAAAATCCACAAGTTTGACACAGAAGGACTGAGAATCTCATGAAACGCCTTGAAGGTAAAACAGCCCTGGTAACGGGCGGCGCAAGGGGTATTGGCCGGGCGATCGCCGAGGCCTATGTCAGCGAAGGAGCCAGTGTCGCGATCGCCGACCTCCTTGAGGACGAGGCGCAAGAGATCGCGCAACAGCTCGGGCCGCGCGCCAAGGGCATCCAACTGGATGTTACGTCTCAGGATTCAATCGCCAACGCCGTCAATGGGACGAACGAAGCGTTTGGCGGCATCGATATTCTTGTCAATAACGCTGGCATATTCGATATGTGCCGGCTCGACGAAATCACCGAGGAAATGTATCGCCGCCAGTTCGACGTCAACTTTGCCGGCACGATGTTCACCAGCCAAGCCGTGGCGCCAGGCATGATCGAGCGGGGCGGTGGAAGCATCATCAATTTCTCGTCCCAGGCGGGTCGGCGCGGTGAACCCTATATCGCGTTGTATTGCGCCACCAAGGCTGCCATCATCAGCTTGACCCAGTCGTTAGCCTTGGAATTGGCGAAGCACAACATCCGGGTAAACGGCATCGCCCCTGGTGTGATTGATACGCCCATGTGGGAGCATGTGGATTCGCTTTTCGCGAAGTACGAAAACCGGCCGCTGGGTGCAAAAAAGCGCTTGGTGGGCGAGGCCGTGCCGTTGGGCTACATGGGTGCGCCCGAGGAAATCGCGGACCCGGCGGTCTTCCTCGCCTCCGCCGACGCCCGTTACGTCACCGCCCAGACCCTCAACGTGGATGGCGGTAACTGGATGAGCTAACAGCTCCAACTCGCGTCCTGCCCGAAAGCTTCTTTTGATCACCATTCCGGGCAGGACGCTGATTGTTTGAAGACCGTTTGGTTCATATCCGGGACATCGGCGTACTCGTGCCCGGAACTCCTCTGTCACCACACGAGGTCGTCATCGACGTTTGTAGATTCGAGGAAAACAACCATGACTCTTCCGCTCAATACGAACGCACTATCCTCGTTACCTGATGGCGTTCCGGGACCATCCTATGACCGCTCAGCGCTTACGCCGGGAATCATTCACATTGGTTGTGGGAACTTCCATCGTGCGCATCAGTCATGGTATCTTGGCCAGCTGTTCGAGCAAGGTCTGTGCATGGACTGGGCCATCATCGGTGCAGGGGTCCGCCCGGCCGATACCGCCATGCGCCAAAAGCTCGAAAAACAAGACTGGTTGACGACCCTGATCGAACTTGGCCCCAACGAGAAACGCGCCGAGGTTATCGGTTCGATGATCGACTTCGTTCCCGTGGCAACGGACAACCGCCCTCTGATCGACGCGATGGCCGATCCACGCATCCGGATCGTCGCGTTAACGGTAACCGAGGGTGGGTACTACATCGATCCGGCGACAAATGGGTTCGATGTCAACCACCCCGACATTCGCCACGATGCCGCCAACCCTGATACGCCTCGAACCGCATTCGGGGCCATGATCGCGGCTTTGCGACGCCGCCGGGATGCTGGTGTTGGGCCTTTCTCCGGACAAAGTTGCGACAACTTGCAAGGCAACGGCAATGTTCTGAAATCGACGGTCATTTCGTTGGCGCGGTTGTCCGATCCCGATCTTGCCGATTGGATCGAGGCCGAGTGCACATTCCCGAATTCAATGGTCGACTGCATCGTTCCGGCGACCGGGCCTAAGGAGATCGCCCTCGCCCGTGCGTTCGGTATCGACGATGCGGCGCCCGTCACCCATGAACCGTTCCGCCAATGGGTCATTGAGGACAAGTTCTGTGCGGGCCGCCCGGACTGGGACAAAGCCGGCGCGACTTTTGCCGATCAGGTGAATGACTTCGAATCCATGAAGATTCGGATCCTGAACGGCGGTCACCAGGTTTTGTGTTTGGTTGGCGAACTGGTTGGCATTGAGTTCATGTCCGACACGATGGCCGATCCGCTGATCCACCGTTTCTTCCGCAAGGTCGCGGAAGAGGAAATCGTTCCTCACGTGAAATCGGTTCCGGGCTTCACGCCACCGGACTATCTTGAGTTGATCGATAGTCGATTCTCCAATCCCGCCATTGTCGATACGACGCGGCGCGTGGCGTTTGACGGATCCTCCCGCCAACCGGGCTTCATCCTGCCTTCGGTTCGTGACGGTTTAGCGTCCGGCGCGCCTGTGGAGGGGCTCGCGCTGGTTTCCGCGGCTTGGTGCCGCTACTGTCTCGGCACTCGCGAGGACGGGAGCGTGATCGAACCCAATGACCCGATATGGGATGCGTTACAAGAACGAGCGAAAGAGGCTGTTTCGAACCCGATGTCTTGGCTCGGCATGGGCCATATCTACGGAGATTTAGCTCAAGCGCCGCGTTTCGCCGATGCGTTCATGCGCGCGTACTCAATGATCCAAAACGACGGTGTGAGAGCGACGCTCACGGATTTTGCCACTGGCTGACAAGCGAAAACGTTTGTCCCCGCCGCAAACGGAAATAGTGGAGACCACGTTATGCAAGCAGTTGTCTATGATGCTCTTGGTAAAGCGACTGTCAGGCAAATCGACGCCCGTGAACCTGGCCCAGGGGAAGCCTTGGTGCGTACTAAAGCTAGCGGAATTTGCCACACCGATATCGATATCCTACACGGCCGGTATGGCAATGCAGACTTTCCCATCGTTCCAGGGCATGAGTATGCAGGCATCGTGGAAACCGTCGGCGCGGGCGTTAACGACGTGCAACCGGGAGACAGGGTGGTGATCGACCCCAATATCGGATGTGGCGTTTGTCGGCCGTGCCGGCAGGGCCGGATCAATCTATGTGAATCCTTGGGGGCCTACGGCGTTACCGCCAACGGCGGATTTGCCGAGTACAGTACGGTAATGACATCCCATATCGTCCCCATCGGCGAGATGCCGTATGAAGTCGCAGCTTTTGCGGAACCCATGGGGTGTGTTCTGAACGGCGTCGAGGCTGTTGGTGCCGACGGTGTTGAGAAAGCGATCATTTTCGGCGCCGGCCCCATCGGTATTTTGATAGCCATGGCGTTGCGCGCCCGAAACGTTTCAAAGGTTAGTCTGGTTGATATCGAGGAAAGTCGGCTCGAGCTCGTCGAGAGCATGGGCTTTACCGCTCTCGCGTCAGGTTCCGACGGCTTGGCCGCGTGCAAGGGGAAACTGGATCTCGCCGTCGACGCGACGGGGGTTCCGAATGTCGCATCAGGATTGATCCACTATCTGGACAACGGTGGCAAGGTCCTGTTCTTCGGCGTTTGCCCTCCCGATTTCCGGATGGAAATCTCGCCTTTTGAGGTGTTCCGCCGTCAACTCACACTCGCTGGCTCACACTCTCTCAATTGCAACATACCGGAAGCCCTGGACGTCCTCAAAATCGTCGGCGAAGACGTGAAACGTCTCGTTTCCCATTCGCTGCCTCTCGCAGAAATACCGAGGTTCCTGTTGGGTAAGGCAGAGACGAGCAAGCTAAAAGTACAAGCTGTCATGTAAAGTTCCACCGGTTGTCTTTCGGTGATGGCGAAACTTCGCAGTGAACTGGGCGGTTCGAGTGCAGCGCGCCCTTGATGTTTGACCGAAGATTGGAGGCAAGCATGTACCTGGGTATCGACCTTGGAACATCGGGCGTTAAAGTCCTGCTGATTGACGATTCCCAAAAAATCATCGAGTCGGAGACCTCTCCCTTAACTGTGCAAAGGCCCCGATCGGGTTGGTCCGAGCAAGATCCAGCTGAATGGACCAGCGCCACCGAGGCCGCGCTGGATCGCCTTGCGCAAAACCACGCCACAAACCTTGCTGCTGTTAAGGGGATCGGCCTTTCCGGGCAAATGCATGGCGCGACACTGTTGGGTGATGGAGATCGCGTTCTTCGGCCCTGTATCCTGTGGAATGATACCCGCAGCCATGCGCAGGCAGCCCGTATGGATGGCGACAGTCAGTTCAGGGCGGTGACCGGCAACATCGTTTTTCCGGGATTTACAGCTCCCAAGCTCCTTTGGGTGAGGGAAAATGAGCCTGACATATTCGCCCGCGTCACCAAGGTTTTGCTACCAAAGGACTACTTGAGGCTTTGGCTGACGGGTGAGTGCGTGTCGGAAATGTCCGACGCGGCGGGCACGAGTTGGCTCGACACCGGCGCTAGGGACTGGTCCGACCCCTTGCTTTCCGCCACCGGTATGTCTGTTGAGCAGATGCCAAGGCTTGTCGAGGGCAGCGCACCATCCGGTGTCGTGCGACAGCAGTTAGCCGACCGATGGGGTATGGGCAGCGCCGTCGTGGTAGCTGGCGGCGCCGGCGACAACGCTGCTTCGGCCATTGG
>JACKQG010000596.1_pt1 | contig 10026 bp, 9 predicted proteins | sample 8237621 | NCBI WGS metagenome assembly JACKQG01 (sample SAMN15677084, study PRJNA649215) | marine metagenome | biome: marine; feature: Black Sea; material: saline water; isolation source: suspended particulate matter (SPM) from the Black Sea western gyre | collected 2013-06-09/2013-06-10 | depth...
TTATAAACCATTTGCGCCTCATCTTCACCGGAACCGAAATAAGAAATATTTTCATTATGCGGAACATTTGTCTCTGTGATTATGATAACCTCCGGAGCAACCTCATGTAAAACCTCACGCATAAGTTGGATAAGCTCATGTGTCTGGGGAAGATGCACACTGCTTGTGCCTATCTCTTTCCATATAAAAGCTATAGCATCCAGCCGGATTAGTGTCGCTCCTTTTTGCATATAGTGAAAAAGAACATCTATAACTGCGACAAGAACTTTATAATTTGCATAATTCAAATCAACCTGATCACGACTGAAAGTTGTCCAAATATTGTGGATTTTTCCATCAATATCGGTGAACTCAGAAAGTAGCGGTGTTGCACGGGGGCGAACCACTTGACTCAAGTCTGTGATAGGGTCAAGATCAACAAAAAAGTCGGCATATTCAGGATCTTTAGCCAAGTAAGCCTTGAACCAGTCAGAATATTGGGAAATATGATTAATCACTCCATCCACCATAAGTCTATACTCATCACTAATCTCTTCAACCTCTTTCCATGAACCCATCTTTGGATCGACTTCTGTGTAGTTGATAACCGAAAAACCATCATCTGAAGAGTAAGGATAAAAGGGCAAGATATGCACAGAATTAATAATCCCTTTTAGGTACTCATCTAAAAAATGATTCAAAACTTTTAAAGGAGCTTCTCCGGGACGTTGGAGTTGATCCCCATAAGTGATTAAGATGGTGTCTTTTTCACTAAGATGGTACTCCTTGGAAATTATCTCCGTTTTATACTTTTCTATCAACTCTTTTAAAAGCAAGAGAGCTTGAGAAGCATCCTCTTTTGTATAAATAGCTTCGAGCCTTTCTTTGATGGTATGAGTTTCATAATGAATACATTTCATAATTATCCTTGATTGTCCGCTTGAACCACATTGTAAAACTTTTGAGAAAACTCAGGCATAACAGAGCGCACTGTGATCCAAGGAGAAAGCGGAGGCACTCCCATCGGATCTTCATAGTACTCTTGTGAAGCGTTTTTAATAGCATCTTGAAATGCTTCAACAGCCAGAATCTCGCCTTGTCGATTATAATCAAGCGCATTGAGTTTACTCAAGGCATTATATTTTGAGATTTCAAAACGTGATTCCTGGTAGTATGAAGACAACAATGTTTTAAAAGATGCCTCTGAGAAAACAACACCCTCTTGCGCTAAAATTCTAAAAAGGGTTTTAGCTATATCGTTGGCCATTTTATAAACACCCCCTCCTTCATCTTGGGAACCGAGTTTTTGGTGTTTATGCTCATAACTCTCCATAATCTCTGTTTGGCATATACGTCTGTTTGAAGTGTTTTTATAGACCTCAGAGAGTGTGGAGACTTCCAAGCCCCAAGTTGGCGAGATCCCTATCCCTCTTCCTAAAGAACGTATAAATGAGAACTCTCCAGAGAGTGCATACCTGAAACTCTCCATATATTCTAAGTATCTGTTGCTTCCAAAAGTCATCGTAAGCGCTTTGATAAGCGGTGTGTAAAAAAGACGGGTGACTCGGCCATGGAGCTTATGTGTCACTCTTGAATAGTAGCCCTTGTTAAACTCAAAATCCAAAGCAGGATGCACTATGGGATAAAAAAGTCTTGCAACGATATCGCGTTTATAGTTCACGATGTCACAATCATGTAAAGCAAAAGCATAATTATCCTGGTCTGTTAATCCATACCCTATCATTGTCCATACATTACGACCTTTACCCGGAGTGTCTAAGCCTGGGAAATGCTCCTCACTCAACTCATTGTAAATGCTTTTCACCCCCGGCCCGTCATTCCAAAGCACATCCACATCACATAAAAGCACGCTCATACGTCTTTTGACTTCTATAAATTGCTCTTCGTTCGCCTGATCAAGCCCTAAAATAATTTTATGTAAATATTTCACACCTTTGAGCTCATTGATTATAGTCTCCATTGCCGGTGTTTCAAACTCAGAGTATAAAGCAGGCAGCAACAAAACCATTTTCCTGCGTGAAGCAAACTCTTCAAGCTCTCTCTCCATCTCTTCTAAAGGTCTAGCACCCACGTTTTGCAATGTTGTTATCACCCCGTTTTGAAAAAAATCTGCCATCTTACTCTCCTTTTATTAGTATTGCTATATCTATAACATTTGTACCGCTTGGGCCTGTCATGATGAGGCTGTCACTTTGTCTTAAATAATTATAACTGTCAAAGTTTTTCAAGTATGTCTCTATGTTTAAGCCCGATTTATAACTGTAGCCGCTCACCACCGCTCCGGCTGCATCTGAATTTCCATCTATCCCATCAGTTCCTGCAGATAAAAACGTGACACTTAAAGCTTGATCTTGTATCTTTTTAAGAGCTAGCAATGCTGCATGCTGATTACGTCCGCCTTGACCGTTGCCCTGCACCTCAACTGTGCATTCTCCTCCGAAAATTATGCATTCTTCCTCACAAGCATGTAAGGTTTTAAACATTGTATTCACCATCTCTCCCACTTCACCTTGCATAGCTTGCGTGATTTTTCTCACACTGAGCCCTTTAGATTTAGCGCTGAGAACCGCTTGTTCCAAGGCTAATTTATTTGAAGCTATTATGATATGCTTCACCCGCTCAAGCGGCATGGAAGGTGTTTCTTCTATCTCCCCATCAAGACCTTTTTGCAATACGCTCTTCACCGAATCCGGTATTATTTGAAAAAGGTTTTTTGATTCTAAAATCTCTTTAGCCTGCTCAAATGTGCTTGTATCCGCATAAAGAGGAGCCGAACCGACACTATGTAAATCATCATCTATAATATCTGACACCACAAGCACTATCCCCATAGCCTTAGAGACTTGAGCAAGTCGTCCGCCTTTAACACTTGAGAGATGTTTTCGCACACAGTTTATCTCATGAATCTCTAAGTTATGACGCAGCATAAGTGCTGTTGTTTCTTGCAAATCCTTTAAATCAATGGGGCTGATGGGAAGTTCTAGCATAGAAGAACTCCCCCCGGAGAGTAAATAGATATATAAATCATTCGCATCACACTCGCTCATCATCTCACTCAAAGCAGTTGCGGCATCTATACTCATCTGAGATGGAATCGGATGCGAACCCAACATCACTTCAATACTTTGGAGTTCACCCTCATCATAAGGACTCACAATCAAACCTTTATATATTTTATCCCCTGCAATATTCTCAATCTCTTTAGCCATTGTATACGCAGCTTTTCCTGAACCGAAAATATAGAGATTTTTATACTTACTCAAATCGTATGTAGTGTCTTCAAAGATTAAAATATCTCCCACTAGGCGGCAATGCTTATGCATAAAATTTTTAGGTGAAGAAGATTCGAGTGCTTTTATAAATATACTTCGTGCTACAGATTCATCACCCATTTAAAATCTCCAATAAACTGATATTCCAACCTTTAGGTCCTGCAAATGGGGCTTTAGATATGTTTGGAGCTTCAAGATCTGCATACAAACCATCATATCCTGGAATGAGAACACTCTTATGTGCAGCTTTTAACATGGTGAAATCATTGGCACTGTCACCTAAGGCTATCATAGTTAAAGAGGTGTTAAAGTACTCCTCAAAAAGATGTGTCAAACGCTGCATCGCTTTTGCTTTATCTTGCTCCTGGGAAATCAAATGATAAAATCTGCCGCCTTTAACGATGTCAAGCCCTTCTTTATTGGCTTCATCTCTGAGTGACTCGATAGCAACAGAGTCTTCAATAATAAAAGGCTCGGTGAAATCCCTCTTCATAGCATTGAGCGCATCCTCTTTATCTAAAGAGGTCAACTCCATAACTTCTTCAACTTCCATATCACCAAAACCTCGAATAGAGTAACTTTGTTGTAAATGTTTAAAAAATAGTCTCAACTCCAAATAGCTTTGTGCTTGAGAGATTTTAAGATAAGAATCATGAGCAGGAATATTCTGTGCCAATATAGAATCAGAAGGTATGAAAATCCCCGCCCCGTTTTCAACTATAAAAGGACATTTTATATTTAATTTTTCTTGCAAAGGCTTCACCTCTGAGAAGGTCTTACTTGTCACAATAATCAGAGGGATAGAATGCAACTGTAAATATGAAAGTGCTTCAGATGCCTCTTTAAAACAATAATCATCATGATTTAAAAGTGTTCCGTCAAGATCACTGTATACTAAGTATTTCATCTTTCTTATCCCCTTTGTATAGTGACATCATAGTATATATTTAGAGTTGATTTGTCTATTTGATGATTATAAAATGAACAATCACTATATTTTTATTCGTACAAATTTTAATCATTTTTATTATGCTATTTCTTTTATTCTAAAGTACAATACTTTATTAATTCAAAACGCGCAGGAGAATACAAGATGCCACATAAAGATGCCGGAACAAAAGTCACAGAGGATAAACTTATAAATATTCCACAACTCGTAGCTGATTACTATCTAAAAACCCCAAATATTGATAATGCAACACAGATAGTTGCATTTGGAACATCTGGACATAGAGGTTGTGCATTCAACTCGAGTTTTAATGAAGCACATATTTTTGCCATCACTCAGGCTGTATGTGATTATAGAAAAGCGAATGAAATCAATGGAACATTATTCATTGCTAAGGACACTCATGCACTCTCCACACCGGCACAACTAAGTTGTATACAGGTTTGTGTGGCCAATAAGGTGAAGTGTGCCATCGCCGCAGATGATGGATACACTCCGACTCCTGTTTTATCTTTTAGCATTATTGAGGCCAACAAAACTTCTGCTGCACTTTGTGATGGCATAGTTATAACACCATCGCATAATCCTCCCCAAGATGGCGGTTTCAAATACAATTCACCAAATGGCGGACCCGCAGACACTGATATAACTTCTCTTATACAAGACAATGCAAACGAGTACCTCAAAAACAATTTAGCAGGACTTAAAAAAGTAAGCGTTCAAGAAGCTCTTTTGCAAGTGGGACAGATAGACTTCATCACGCCTTATGTTAGAGCGCTTGAGAGTGTCATAGATATGAAGGCACTCCAAAAGAGCACTTTAAAAGTCGGTGTTGATCCTCTTGGCGGTTCAGGTATAGAGGTCTATAAAAAGATAAACGAAATCTACGGCTTAAACCTTGAGATAGTCAATGAAACAGTTGATCCTACATTCAGGTTTATGTCATGTGATCACGATGGAAAAGTGAGAATGGACTGCTCTTCACCTTATGCTATGAGCTCACTTATCTCTTTAAAAGAAAAATTTGACTTAGCCTTTGCAAACGATCCGGACTTTGACCGTCATGGGATTGTCACTAAAAGTGTGGGGCTTATGAATCCAAACCATTATCTCTCAGTTGCGATCTGGTATCTTTGCCAAAACAGAGAAGCATGGTCTGATTCTCTTAAGATAGGTAAAACTCTAGTTTCAAGCTCTATGATTGACAGAGTGGTGAACTCTTTGGGAAAAACACTCTTTGAAGTGCCGGTTGGCTTTAAATGGTTTGTGGATGGACTGAGTGGCGGTGAAGTGGCTTTTGGCGGTGAAGAGAGTGCGGGGGCTTCATTTTTACGTTTTGATGGAAGTGTTTGGAGTACGGACAAAGACGGAATCATCTTAAATCTCCTCGCCTTTGAGATTATGGAAAAACTCAAAAAAGATCCGGGTCTTATTTATGCGGACTTAGAAAAACAGTTTGGGGTTTCCTATTATGAACGCAGTGACGCGCCTGCAACTCCCGAGCAAAAAGCCAAACTTAAAAAACTCTCTCCAAAAGATGTCACCTCTACAACCTTAGCTGGTGAAGAGATAAACGGCGTCTTCACCAATGCCGCTGGAAATGACAAAGCTATAGGTGGGCTTAAGGTGACTACTAAAAACGGGTGGTTTGCAGCACGTCCATCAGGAACAGAGGATATCTACAAAATTTATGCTGAGAGTTTTATCTCAAAAGAGCATTTAAGTGCCATCCAAGAAGAAGCTAAAGTTCTTGTTTTAAGCGTGATTAATTAACGCAGAAGTGCTAGCGCTTCTTTTGTTAAGCGCGTGATTTCATCAAATCTTTTATCACGGATCATATCACTTGGAACTATCCAACTCCCGCCAACACATGCCACATTAGAAAGTTCTAAAAAACTTCTTGCATTTGTGGCGTTTATTCCACCCGTAGGGCAAAACATCACATCTTTAAACGGCCCTCCAAAAGCTTTGAGTGCGTCCACTCCTCCCACAACAGTCGCAGGAAAAAGCTTAAAAGCGTCAAAGCCGTATTCTAAACCGCTCATTATCTCACTCGCAGTTGCCACGCCCGTAAGCAGAGGAATTGCTCTATCAAAATGCACCAGTTCCAGAGTCAGTCCGGGCGATATGGCGAATTTGGCACCGGCATCTTCAACAGCTTGAAAAGTCTGAGCGTTTATCACCGTTCCCGCACCCGTCATGGCATGAGGAAATTCTTTAGCAACTGCTTCTATGGCTTCAAGTGCCCTTGGTGTGCGAAGGGTTATTTCAAAAATATCAATTCCCCCTTTGATTAAGGCATCCGCTAAAAAAAGCATCTCCTCTGCACTGTTTATATTGATAACTGGAATTATAGGTGACCTTCTCATCACATCTTTTACACTTAACATGATTCTTTTCCAACTCTCTCAAATATACTTGCACCCTCTTCCGCTGAACTGACAAGCCTTCGCATGCAAGAGAAAAGCTCACGCCCGACACCTAAACGATTCGCCGATAAATCCGGCACAATATTCTTACGCATAGCTAACTCCTCTTGGGTGACATCCAGTTCTAAGACTCCGCTTTCACAATCGAGTGTGATTATATCACCATCTATAATTTTTCCTATAACACCATCATCTTTGGCTTCTGGACATAAATGAATCGCTGAGGCGACTTTTCCAGAAGCCCCGCTCATACGTCCATCCGTGATTATAGCCACCTTGAAGCCTTTATCCTGCAAGGCTCCCATGGATGGCATCAAACCATGAAGTTCCGGCATACCGTTAGACTTTGGACCTTGATAAGGGAACACCGCGATAAAATCCATATTTAACTCAGCTCTTGAAAAAGCATCTTTGAGTGCATCTTGCGTATAAAACACTTTTGCCGGTGCTTTAATGAACTGATTCGCACTCTTTAATGCTGAGGTTTTAATAACACAGCGACCTATATTTCCATCTAAAACTCTCAATCCGCCCTCTCTTGCAAAAGGCTCTGATATAGAACTGATAACACTTGTATCTGCTGAATTTTCAACTGAGTCTTTATAAACAAGTTTCCCATCTTCTAAAAACGGTTCTTTTAAATACTTGCTTAGTCCATAGCCCATAACAGTGTTCACATCTTCATGAAGTAATCCCGTTTGAAGCAACTCTCTTATCACAACAGCCATTCCACCTGCACTATGAAAGTGGTTCACATCAGCACTTCCATTAGGATACATTTTGCATATTAGAGGAATAACTCTTGAGAGTTCATCAAAATCATTCCACGAAAGAGTAATGCCAGCAGCACTTGCCATTGCTATAAGGTGAAGTGTGTGGTTTGATGAACCGCCCGTTGCTAAAAGCCCAACTATAGCGTTTACAAAACTCTTCTCATCAATCATTTTTCCCATAGGCATATAGTTATCTCCTAAGGGTGAAAGTTCTAAGAGTTTTAAAGATGCTGCCTCAGTTAAAGCGTCACGCAAAGGAGTGTTGGCATTTACAAAAGAGGCTCCGGCGAGGTGAAGTCCCATTATCTCCATAAGCATCTGGTTTGAGTTGGCTGTTCCATAGAAGGTGCAGGTTCCTGATGAATGATACGAAGCTGATTCTGCTTCAAGAAGCTTGTCTCTGCCAACTTTTCCCATCGCATATTCTTGACGGATTTTTGCTTTGTCTGTGTTGCTGATTCCTGAGTGCATCGGTCCTGCGGGGGCAAATATAATGGGAAGATGTCCGAACTTCATGGCACCTATAAACATACCGGGAACTATCTTATCACATACGCCAAGCATTATCGCACCGTCAAACATATTGTGAGAGAGTGCTATGGCTGTGCTTTGAGCGATATTGTCCCGGGAAAAAAGGCTCAACTCCATTCCAGGTTGCGACTGTGTCACACCGTCACACATAGCCGCAACTCCGCCTGCAAACTGGGCAGTGGCATCACTAAGAGATAAAGTGCGTTTAATAAGCGGAGGGAAATTCACAAAAGGCTGATGTGCGGAGAGCATATCATTATACGCAGAGACTATAGCGATATTTTCTCTTTTTTTGTGTGCAAGACTCTCTTTTTCCCCTGTGCTGCATGGTGCAATGGCATGTGCTAGATTACTGCATCCTAAATGCTCGCGCTGAGGCTTTGAGTCTCTAGCACACTCGATACGCTCTAAATAAATAGCTCTGCTCACTTTTGAGCGTTGTATAATCCTTTGCGTGACCTTTGTCAATATCTCATTTTCAGGCATGATAGACCTCTAGCAAAGGAGTTTTTTGTTGCATCATGGCAACTATCGGCATCTTATGACAGTCACTGCTTTTAGCTGCCATGTCAAAAACTGTTTTTTTCACTTCACCTTCGATATGAAGTATCAGACTTTTGGCAGTGAGCAAAAAGGAACGTGTAAGCGTCATTCTCTCAAATGGTTCCACATTCGCTGTGCTTGGACAACATTTTTCTTTAGTCTCAAGAGCCTTATCCAAGTCTTTGGCATTTGGAAAAAAAGAAGCTGTATGTCCATCAGTCCCCATTCCAAGCACTACAACATCAAGTTCATCTATGTTTTTAAATCTATTTTTAGTCACTAGACAAGCATCTTTATGATGCACCACTACATTTTTTAAAGGAATGAACTTTGCAGATGAAGCTTTGTTTTGAAGTAAGGTCTCTTTGATGAGTTTCTCATTTGAATCACTGTAATACGGTTCCACCCATCTCTCATCGACCAAGGTGATTGTAACCTTATGCCAGGGCAAATTCATCTGTGATAACTTTTTAAAAAGTTCTTTAGGGGTGGAACCGCCTGAAACTGCCAAGAAAGCCTTTTCTTTTAAGTCTATGGCCTTTTGTAAATCACGTGTGATTCTCATTGACAACTCTTCTACAAGTTCCTTTGAACTCTTAAAACTGTAAAACTTATAATTATTTTTCATACCAACTCCTCCCATCTCTTTCTATCAGGGCAATGGATGCAGACGGTCCATCTGTTCCTGCAATATAACTCTTAGGTTTAATCCCTTGTTTTTTCCACCCATGCAAAATTTTATCCGCCCACATCCATGCAGCTTCGACTTCATCTCTACGCATAAAAAGTGTTGGGTTGTCACGCATCACATCCAGTAAAAGATGCTCATAGGCATCAGGTCTTCGCGGTGCATCTTCGGCTATGTTTAAATCAAGTTCAACTTGTTGCAGACGCATCCCTTCATTAAGTCCGGGAACCTTATTCATAAGAAACATAGAGATACTCTCATCGGGTTGCAAACGAATCACAAGCTTGTTGCTGTCTATACACTCTCCGCCTTTTGGGAAAATAGAATGCGGCACCTCTTTAAAATCAATCACGATTTCACTATAGCGTTCACGCATCCGTTTACCTGTCCGAAGATATATGGGAACATTGTTCCAACGCCAGTTATCTATGTCTGCGCGTATTGCCACAAAAGTTTCTGTATCGCTGTTGGAGTTTCCTCCATCCTCTTCCAAAAAACCGACAACTGAAGTTTTAGCACTCACTCCGGCGGTGTACTGACCCCGCACTGTTTTTTGCCGAAGTTCATCGCCTTCTAAAAACCTCAAAGAGCGAATCACTTTGAGTTTCTCATCACGGACACTGTCCCCGTTAAGCGTTGAGGGCGGTTCCATTGTGATTAAACACAAAAGCTGCAAAAGATGATTTTGAACCATATCCCGCATCGCACCATAATCATTATAATAAGCCCAGCGACCTTCTAAACCTACACTCTCGGCCACTGTGATTTGAATATGGTCTATATATTGGGCATTCCATAAAGGTGCAAGCAGCATATTTGAAAAACGTAATGCCAAAATATT
>JACKQG010008440.1_pt1 | contig 10026 bp, 10 predicted proteins | sample 8237621 | NCBI WGS metagenome assembly JACKQG01 (sample SAMN15677084, study PRJNA649215) | marine metagenome | biome: marine; feature: Black Sea; material: saline water; isolation source: suspended particulate matter (SPM) from the Black Sea western gyre | collected 2013-06-09/2013-06-10 | depth...
GCCCGGGACCGTCTTTCAATCGGCAGGCACATTGCCGCCGGCATCCTTAGGAGTATGATGACATTCCTTTGCCTTAGTTCCGACACAATGGGTCGTGGCAATGATGAACTTGGACGAAAACTGCTCAAGGTCTTTCTCGAAAAGCTGGCGGCGTCCGAAATTCCCGTCGACATGATCGGTTGCAGCAATCACGGCGTCTTGCTCACCACCGAAGGCAGCGAAGTGATTGATAGCCTCCGCGCTCTCGAAGCACGCGGTGCGCGTATCGCAAGCTGCGGTACTTGTCTGGATTATTTGAATCTCCAGGACAAGTTGCTCATCGGCGGAGTGGGAAACATGGACGATAACATGCGCATCATGGCTACCGCCGACCGGGTCATCAAGCCATGACTCGAAGGGCACTGGTTACGGGAGGCAACAAGGGAATCGGTCTGGCGGCCTGCCGCGGCTTAGCCAAGTTGGGTTGCCAAGTATTTCTGGGATCTCGCGATGAGATTCGAGGTCGGGAAGCATTGGAGGCTTTACGCAGCGAAGGTCTGGAAGTGGAACTGCTGATTCTCGATGTGCAAGACGAGGCATCAATCGATTCCGCTTATGAGGCTATCAAAGCCAAAACCGGTGGCTTGGATATTTTGGTGAACAATGCCGCGGTCTACATTGATGAAGGTGAGCGCGCCCTGGATGTGGACATTGCCAAGATCCGCGAAACCCTAGAATCAAATTTCTATGGCCCCCTCATGCTTTGCCGTACTTTTTTGCCGGGAATGATCGAAAGAGGTCACGGCCGCGTGGTGAATCTTTCCAGCGGTATGGGGCAGCTTTCAGGTATGGGCGCGGGAAGCGCGGCCTATCGGCTTTCCAAAACTGCCTTGAACGCAACGACACGGATTCTCGCTGCCGAGGTCGAGCATCCCGATGTAAAAGTGAACGCGATGTGTCCAGGTTGGGTGAGAACGGACATGGGCGGCGCCAGCGCGCACCGTAGTCCGGAAGAGGGCGCCGATACGATTTTGTGGTTGGCGACTTTGCCGGAAGACGGACCTAGCGGCGGACTTTTCCGCGACCGAGAGCCCATCCCTTGGTGATGGAGGAAACATGAAGATTGAAGTGGAAGTCAGCGAAGAACGGGATGAGTCGCGCCGAGGTGCTCGTATCGAAAAATCCGGCTGGGCGCTCTTCCTTATTATGGTGGGCGTTCTCTGGATGGCTCCCGATGGTTCCTTTCCCGAAGGTCTTTGGCTCATTGGTTCGGGTGTGATTCTTCTTGCCGTGCAACTATTCCGCGGCCTGTTCGGGCTTACCGTTTCCGGAGGAACCTTGATTCTCGGCATTCTTGCCCTGGGGCTCGGCTTCGGAGATATGTTCGGCTTCTCGATTCCCGTTTTCCCGGCCTTGCTCGTTTTGCTGGGGATCTACATGCTCTTTGAACTCCTCTTCAAGGTTCGAGACTGACGTGCGCCCCAGCCGACTCATTTCTTTTACCTATTGGATTCTTCTGGTGCTCATGGTGGCCCAGTCTAGCTGGTGGGTGATCTACCTCAGCCGCGAAGGCGACCGCTACTTCGAACTCCAGCAGCAGCGCTTCCAGGCCGATCGCTTGCATGCGGCCTACCTCATGCGAACCTATCCGGAAATCGCCGAAGATCCAGAAGCCCACCTTCGCGAAACCTTCCCCAATCTTCACTTCAATCGTTTGGATAATGCCTGGGACATCCATATCGACAGTTCGGTGGAAGAAGCCACACGCAAGGAAGCCAAACGCCGAAGCGCCATGTTCCTGGGTGAGGGCGTCTTTTTTCTAGCCTTGATTTTGGCGGGCAGCGCTCTGCTCACCCTCGCCTATCGCCGCGAGATGAGTTTCCGTCGCACGCGGGAACTCTTCCTGGCGGGAGTGTCCCACGAGTTTAGAACACCCCTGGCCAGTCTTCAGCTATATGCGGAAACCCTTGAACGTCCCGATCTCGACGAGCTTCGCCGCGATGAAATTCTTCGGCATATGCAGGAAGATGTCTCGCGCCTGGACGGCATGGTGGGGCAGGTTCTTGCGGCAAGTCGTGCCGAAAGTCCCCTAGGTGCGGAGCCAGAGGCTCTCGATGTTAAGTTTGAGGCTGAAGAAATTCTCCGTGGGCTCCAGGCCTTTTTCACATCAGAAGGCGCTCAAGTGCATTCCGAGCTTGGCCAAGGTTGCCGAATCTACGGTGATCGCCAATTGTTTTCCGTAGCCCTGCGCAACCTTCTGGAGAACGCGGTGAAGTATTCGCCCAAGCCGGCGAGGGTATACTTGGACATAGAATCTACACTCGCATATTGTCGTATTTCCGTACGCGATGCGGGGCCGGGTATTCCCCGCAATTTGCGGCGAAAAATATTCCAGAGTTTCTTCCGAGTGGGTGAGGCCGGACGTCGTCCCGGAGGCATGCGAGGCACTGGCCTCGGGCTCTACCTCGTTAAGCGCGCCGCCCAGGAATTGGGCGGCAAGATCGAATTGGAGAGCAAGGTCGGTGAAGGCTCCACCTTTACGCTTGTTCTGCCAATCGCCAAGGAGACCCCGTGAAAAAGCGAATCCTGATCGTCGAGGATGAAGGGCATCTGGCAGAGGGCCTGAAGCTGAACCTGGAATTGGATGGTTACGAACCGGTGGTCGCCGACAGCGCCGAAGACGGATTGCGATACTGGGAGCGCGGCGGCGTGGATTTGATCCTGCTGGATATCATGCTACCTGGCATGAACGGCTTCGAAATGTGCCGACGCATTCGCGAGAAGGGCGATCGCGTACCCGTGCTGTTTTTGACGGCCAAGGGTTCGGAAGACGATCGCGTGCGCGGGCTTGAAGAAGGCGGCGACGACTACATCACCAAGCCTTTCGTGCTTCGCGAACTACTGGCACGCATCAAGCGCATTTTCCGACGTGAAGATTGGATGCGTGAGAAGCCATCGCGGACGGTTCTGGAGTGGCCCGGCGTTTCCATCGACCTGGACGCGCGCGAGGCGCAAACTCCCGACGGTAAAATTCGCCTCAAGGAGAAGGAGGCCATGATCCTTCGCTTGCTGGCAGAGCGCGATGGCGAGGCCGTGGACCGAGACACCATCATCGATCGCATTTGGGGCTACGACGCCTATCCCAGCACGCGCACGGTGGACAACTTCATTTTAGCTTTGCGGAAGATGTTGGAAATTGATCCGGCGAAGCCGGAGCGAATTCTGACCGCCCATGGAAAAGGCTATCGCCTGAAGCTGGACTAAGGCCGATATTCCTGACCTAGGTGATCCAGGCTTTCCATGACGCCGTGCAGCTGGAAATACTCCGATTCGCTCACGCCGCCTTCCCACCATCCCGCCACACGCGCGACTAGATATCCCAACATGAAAACCAAGAAGACCCCCGCCGCAAAGTGCTCCACGCCGATCTTGCGACCCTTGCCTCCGGCGGTGAGGGCCGTGGATGAGGGGCAACTGGCCACGCAATCCAAACATCCCGTGCACTCGGGGCTGATGATGCGTTCCTTTTTCGACACCGGCAATCGCGCCATGCAAACGCGGTCACAGAGACCGCAATCGGTGCAGCTTGCTTCATTGCGACGGATCTTCACCGGCGAGGTCCAGCTGAAGATGCCGAGCCATGCGCCGTAGGGGCAGAGATAGCGGCACCAGAATCCGTTGATGAAAACCGATCCCACTGTGAGTACCACGAGAACCACGATCGACGTGCTGCTGAGATGCGCGAAGAAATAGTACATCTTTACGTCGCTGATGCGGTTGTATCCCGAAGTAATGAACTCGCGCAGGGCGTCCGCGCTCATGGTGAAGATGGCCCATGCGAAGAAGCCGAGCAGTAGGTACTTGATGGAGCGCAGTCCCTCATCTAGCCAGCGCCAAGGTCGGAAGTTGCGGCCGAAAACCCGGCGACCGATTCGTGCCAGGGTTTCCGAGATGAGGCCCACAGGGCAGATCCAGGAACAGAAGTTCTTGCGCAGGAGCAAAGCCGAGACTGTGAAAATGAGAAAGAGCATCGTCGCCGCGGGATGGATGCTGTTGAGCTTGCCCTGATAGATCCAATCCAGCACGCCCATGAGTCCGCTGATGGGGAGAAATCCTTCCACGCCTGAAGGTCGTGATGGAAGAGGGCTAACACCTGTTTCAATGGCGTGTACGAAGCGCGCGAACTCGAGGCCGATGAGCATAATCAAAATCGCGAAGCCACTCTGCACGGCGAGACGCAGTGAGTAGGTTTTCAGGCCCTTGCGACCGATTCGATGGCGAAGCGATATCTTACCCATGGGTAGAAGATGGGGGTTTTGGGCCGATCTTCAAGAGGCCGAGGTCATTTCAGACAAGACTGTGACAATTAGAAAAGGCCCGGGCGAGGTGCCCGAGCCTGAAGCATGAATCGTGATGTTCAGCTTTCCCTAGAACAGAGACTTGATCGAGGTCCAGGAAGTTTCCTGAGTCGCGGTGGTCTCGCTGTAGTAGGTATGGAAGGTGTAGTCATACTGAGTGAAAGGATTGAAGCCCGGGTTTGCAAACACATGGCCATAGGGATACAGATCTACGTCGCCATTAATGCCCAGAGTCATGTTGCCATCAAAGACCAAGTAGTAGGTCTGTCCGGGAACAACCGGCGTGACGCCCCAATAGACGTCAACCCAATCACCCTCGGTGCCCATGGCGCTGCCGCTGGCAAGCATGTTGCCGCCCGCATTGGGAAGTGCGTCCCAGAGGGAGATGGTGACATTGTCTGTGCTTCCGGTTCCCGCGTGCAGGTTAATACCCGCCCCGGAAATATTGGGATTCGCCTGCTGGAACGACTGTGCAAGATCGAGCTGGGAGAAGGCGGCCATGTAGAGTGATGCGCCGTTCTGTTCCTGATCGATCAGATCGGCGGAAGCAGTCAAAGTGATGAGACCCAGCGCAAGAGTAAGAACTAGCAATTTACGCATGATTCAACCTCTCTAAGTGTCAGTGCTGTTGATGCAATAGCCCGCGCCCTTATGGAAACGGTGCCCGATATCCATTCAATTCCTGAACACACTAGTCATCGAAAGCCATAAAACTCTATCATACAAATGATGCAAATTCAACATACAAATGATGCAAATTCAAGAATCGTAATCACTTTAATACAGGTGTCTTAGGGTATTTGAGACTAGGGTGAAGCTATCCGTCGGCCTTCTCAAGCTCCGCCACACTGCCGGCCACAAATTCTGGCCGGAACTCAAGAGGCAGGCGCTTGAGCACGCTCGTATCACCGTATTTGCCCGACAGCACGAAAACCGTCTTCCTACCCAGCTCGGCGGCGGGGGTCAGGTCGGCTTGAGGATCATCGCCCACCATGGCGATTTCATTGGGGCGAAGCTGCAGCGCGCGGGCGCCGGCTCGGAAGAGGTCGAGGGCGGGTTTGCCGGCTACGATTGCCTCTTTCCCACTGGCGTATTCCAGGGCCGAGGCCCAGGCACCCAGCCCGGGTTCCACGCGTCCTGCATTGCGAAACAGCCGGTTCTTGTGAAGGGTCACGAAGGTGACCAGGGGCCGCTGCAAGAGTTCCACTGCGCGAGAAAGAAGCCGTGCATCAGGGTTTTCCATCCAACCCAGGACCAAGGCGCGCGGTATGTCGTTTTCCTCAGGTGTTTCGCGGGAGAGATCGCGGCAAAGCAGGCCGCCCGCCTCCAGGGTGCGGATGAGCGAGTCCGAACCCAGCACCCAGCATTCGGGTGATCCATGCTCGTGCAGAATCTGAACCGCGCGCCCCTGACATCCGATGATCTGTCGATCGGTCACGCCGAAACCGGCATCGCGCAGGCGCATGCCCATTTCGCTGCGTGTGAGCGTGGTGTTGTTGGTGAGAATGGCGAAGGGGATCTTGTGGATCACCAATGAGGAAAGCCACTGCACGGCGCCAGGCACGGCGCGATAGGATTTGTCCACGACCAGCGTGCCTTCAACGTCGATAAGCCAGCCGCGAATGCCTTCAGTTTCCATTATGGAATCTGATAGTTGGGAGCCTCCTTGATGATGGCCACATCATGGGGATGCGCCTCGCGCAGTCCTGAGGCCGTCACTCTCACAAACTCGGCACGATCGCGGAGCATTTCCAGGCTGCTCGATCCAAGGTAGCCCATGCCTGAGCGAAGGCCGCCCACCAGCTGATAGATGGTGTTCTTCACCGGTCCCTTGAAGGCCACACGCGACACGATACCCTCGGGCACCATCTTCGATTCCGACACGCCTTCCTGGGAATAGCGATCGCCCGAACCTTCCTTCATGGCGTCCAGGCTGCCCATGCCGCGGTAAACTTTGTAGCTGCGACCTTCATAGAGGATGGTCTCGCCCGGGCTTTCACCCGTGCCGGCGAAAAGGCTGCCGATCATTACCGCGTCTGCGCCGGCGGCCAGGGCTTTCGTGATATCGCCACTGTACTTGATGCCGCCGTCGGCGATCACGGGAACGCCCGCGGCTCGTGCCACACCCGCCACGTCGAGGATGGCGGTAATCTGCGGCACGCCTACCCCGCTGATCACGCGAGTGGTGCAGATGGTCCCCGGTCCGATGCCCCCCTTCACGGCGTCCACCCCCGCCTCGATGAGCGCTTCGGCCGCCTGGGCTGTGGCGATGTTCCCCGCGATCACCTGCATATCGGGATAGAGTTCCTTGGCGTGCCTGACCGCGTCAATCACGTTGGCGCTGTGCCCATGGGCGGTGTCGATGACCATGACGTCCACATGGCTGTCGGCCAGCAGATGAATGCGCCGCTCCAGATCATCGCCCACGCCCACCGCCGCGCCCACGCGCAGGCGACCGTCTTCGTCGCTGTTGGCGGCGGGGTAGTCGATTTTCTTCTGGATATCCTTCACCGTAATCAAGCCGCGAAGCTCGCCGGACGCGTCCACCACCGGCAATTTCTCAATGCGATGTTCATGCAGGATGGCCTTGGCCTCGGCCAGGGTCGTGCCCTCTTTAACCGTGACCAAATTCTCACGCGTCATGAGTTCGCTCACGGGAATGTTCGTCCGCTCGTTGAATCGCAGATCGCGGTTGGTGAGGATGCCCACCAGCTTGCCGGCCTCGGTAATGGGAACGCCGCTTATGCGATAGCGCCGCATCAACTCCATGGCCTCGGCCACGAGGGCCTTGGGCGAAAGCGTGATGGGCCGCGTGATCATGCCGCTCTCCGAGCGTTTCACCTGGTCCACCTGCTCGGCCTGCCGCTCGGGCGACAAATTCTTGTGGATAATCCCAATGCCGCCTTCGCGCGCCAGGGCGATGGCCATCTCGGCTTCGGTGACCGTGTCCATGGCCGAGCTCAAAATGGGAATGTTCAGCGTGATTTTTCGTGTCAGGCGGGTGCCCAACTGTGCGTCGCGAGGGTGGATGGCGCTGTGGCGGGGCTGGAGAATAACGTCATCATAGGTGAGTCCGGTTCTGAACAGCGGCTCACTCATAGGGGCCTCCGTATGGCTGGGTAAATTTGGCAGAAGATAGATTAGAGGCGGGATCAATGCCAGCCCTATGTCCAAGAGCCTCCAGTCTCGAGTCACGAGCCTCCAGAACATCCGCGGATCTTGCGACTGGAGACTGGCGATTGGCGACTATAAAACCTTGTGCTCCTTCAACATGCAAAGATTTTGCACCACCTGCAGGCCCGCTTCCTTGGCCCGCGCGGCGGCCTCGTTGTTGATCACGCCCTCCTGGAACCACACGGCCTTAGCGCCGATCTCGATGGCTTCCTCCACATGGGGCATAACCAGGTCGGGTCGGCGGAAGATATCCACGATCTCCACACCCATCTCGGCGGGGATGTCGGTGAGCTTGGGGTAGCACTTGAGGCCCAGAATTTCGTCGGCCGCGGGATGCACGGGTATAATGGTATAGCCGACGCTCATCAGATACTCGGCCACATGATAGCTGGGCCGCTCAGGCTTGTTGGACATGCCCACCACGGCCACGACCTTGTAATCTTCTAGCACTCGCCGAATTTCTTCGGCTGTGCCGCGGTGCTGGGGGAGTTCACATTCGAAGTCGGACATTGGGTCTCCAGTCTTAAGTCGCCAGTCTCCAGCCGGAACTAGTTTTCCTTAACTGTCTTGAGTGCTTCTCGAACTTCCTCGGGTAGTTTGACCACCTTCCAGTTCAGGTCGATCACGCCATGCTGACTGTGCCCTCGGGCCAGCAAGGTGTCGCCCCGCCAGCCTTCATAGTGGAAGCGCAGTTTCACTCGCCCGAGTTCGGCGACCTGACATCGGAGTTCGATTTCATCGTCGTAATAGGCGGGTGATTGAATTTCGGCGCCTACGGAGATTACCGGGAAGTAGATGCCCTGGTTTTTCTCCAGCTCGCCATAGGGAAAACCCAGCGATTCCATGAAAGCGCCGCGGGCGACTTCCCAATACACGGGCCAGAGGGAATGGTGCAGCACCTTCATCTGGTCGGTCTCGGCGTAGCGAACTTTCACGGTGCATGTAAACTCAGACACCTTACCTCCTAGGATGTTGAATTTAGCCCAGCGCCGGGCGCGAAACCAGCCCTTTCCCGCCTTGACGAAGGCGCGCCGCGTGGCGAAACTGCGGCGGAAGCCACTGCCGATATCCTGAAAGGACGCCATGAAACGCGCTACGCCGCTGGTACTTATCCTATTCACCCTTTCGGGAGTGAGCGGACTGGTTTACGAACTGGTCTGGATTCGTCTGCTCAGCCAGCTTCTCGGCGGCACCACCTTTGCCATCAGCGCGGTGCTGGCGGCATTCATGGGCGGCCTGGCCTTCGGTAGCCGATTCTTCGGCAGCCATGCCGACGCCACGCGTCGCCCCCTTCGCCTCTATGCGATGCTCGAAATCGCCATCGCGATCCTCGGCTTGGGCGTTCATGCGGCCATCGTTTTTTTGAAGCCATCCTATGTGGCCATGGCGCAATCACTTCCCGAAGGATCCCTGTCCTTCCTGCGCGTGGGCGTGGCCCTGCTGATCCTGCTGCCGCCCACCTTCTTCATGGGCGGCACTCTTCCCGTGCTCGGTCGCTACATCGTGCGCAGTTCCGAGCGTTTGGGTCGCGGCCTGGGCCTACTCTACGCGGTGAACACCTTCGGTGCCGTGCTTGGCGTATTTCTGGCTGGCTTCGTTTTCATTCCCACCCTGGGCCTACTCTATTGCACGCTACTGGCCGCCGCTTTGAATCTGGCCATCGCTGGGCTCATTCTTCTCATCGATCGCGGACAACCCGAACTAGACGCCGCAGCCCGCAGCGCCATGGATTCGGTGGAAGCCGACAGCGCGCCGCCGGAAATTCATCCCGGACTCTTGGCCTTCCTCTTCGCCGCCAGCGGATTCGCCGCCATGGGCTACGAGCTCTATTGGACTCGCGCCCTGGATCATTTCCTCGGTAATTCCACCTACGCCTTTTCGACCATGCTGACCACCTTCCTCTTGGGATTATCCCTGGGAGGATGGATCGGCGGGCGCATCGCCGACCGCGCCCAATCGCCAGCGGCCTGGCTGGGCCGAGTTCAAATCCTAGCGGCGCTCACGGCCTTGGCCACGGTTCCCCTAATCTGGGAAATCCTGCCGCGCATGGAGGAGAGTGCATTTTTCAGCAGCGCTTCCTTGAACTGGAATGCCTACCTAACCCGTCGCTTCCTCGCGGCCCTGCTCATCATGGCGGTGCCCACCCTGTTATTGGGTATGACCTTCCCCCTGGTCAACCGCATCGGCATTCGCGGTCTTTCCCGCCTGGGATGGGGAATCGGGCGGCTCTACTTCGCCAACACTTTGGGATCTATCCTCGGATCCTTGGCCGCCGGTTTCGCCCTGCTTCCCCTGCTGGGGGCCAAGGGCGCGATCATCGCCACCTCCTTGCTGGGCGCCTTCATCGGACTGGCGGCCCACCTGTCCAACCGCAATCGTGGACGCCTTGAACCTTGGATCGCCGGCGCTCTGGTCATGGGCATGGCCGCGGCCTCGCCCCTCATGCTCGACTTCGGGCGGAATCTCCTGTCCGACAGTCAGGTTTCCGGGGACCGAGTGCTTTTCGATCTGGAAG
>JACKQG010008441.1_pt1 | contig 10024 bp, 7 predicted proteins | sample 8237621 | NCBI WGS metagenome assembly JACKQG01 (sample SAMN15677084, study PRJNA649215) | marine metagenome | biome: marine; feature: Black Sea; material: saline water; isolation source: suspended particulate matter (SPM) from the Black Sea western gyre | collected 2013-06-09/2013-06-10 | depth...
CAAGGTCAAGGAAGATGAGGATTTTAACCACAGGAATACATTGAAGTATTTCGAGTCCCGCCTCAGCGGGACGAAACTGACGTCCCGCCGATAGGCGAGATGAAAAATAGCCATTTAGGGATGGACACTAAATAGCTTCCCCAAGCCAATCCGCCTGGGATTCCGGACTCCCTGTCAGAAGCTGTCCTATGCGATTAAAGGCATCAAGCCTGGGGTCAGGGGCAGGTGCTTTTTTCGGGCGCGCCTCAATCGCAAAATCCTCTAAATAGTACGATTATCCCTGTGGTTTCGGAGTCTTCGCTTACCTGCACAATCGGCGCAGCCAGGTAAGCGAGTTTGCGAGACTCCGAATCTAACCTAAATCTGGGGGCCAATTCTGGGAACTTATTTTCGCGCGAGCCCTTAGACGCCCCCCTCTTTGATTTCAATAAGGTTGCAGAAACCCCGAAACGTTCCTTTACCTGAAAATGTTACAGGCCCAACCCATGAGCAATTGTTTATATCTTAGCCAGACCACTTCGGATTAAATACATTAAGAAATATATCAAATTCTCATAAGAAGCCCCATGTATCTTCGCAAGAATCGATTTGAGATTTCGTTTGCTGTCGATTCTTTGCAGAAGTTTACGTTCAGATTCACCGATCCGAATCGGTATATTTATCGGATTGATAAGATAGTCACCCCCGTCCCCCGCAAAAAGCTGGGGGTGATTGGCAGGGCTCTGGGGGTCCATCTGTATCTGTTCGAATGGAAAAGGTGACCGATAGATAATAAAGGGTAAAGCGAGGCGAGGGACCACGGACTTTATTTTTTTTGTAACCCCGTGGTTGCGGGTCATCCCCAGTATGCGGTGTAATTCGATATGGCGCTTTTTCTCCTCCATTCGGATACGCTTGAGAATATCGGGTCCTTGTTGAAAGTAGAGAAAACTGTGGTTGGTGGATAGCGCACCGATATAAGGATATTCGTTAAGAGCGTAGATATCTTCAAGCTTGCTCAACCGTTCGTACAGGCGATTGACCGCTCCGAACGGCATCCTGGTGTCAGATCTCCATACAGGTTCCGGCGCCATCATAGGATTCCCATCGTAACTGATCGATGTCACCCCATACTTTTGAGGATTATCGTGCATTCGAGAGCCCGGCAATACCAATAGAAGCCCTGTGACATAATAGGAAATCCGATCGACATTCTCCTTGAGGAAGCGCACCGTCATCTCGCCGTCATCTTCGGTTTCTCCAGGAAACCCAAAAATCCCCATGGCCTGCGTGGCGACACCAGCGTCGTATAGATTCTTCATCACCTGCCGGGTGGTCTCCACACGATTCCCTTTGTCCATAGCATCGAGAACTCTCTGACACCCGCTTTCGAACCCTATGGCGACGCAATTTAAGCCGGCACGGGCCAAGAGTTGAGAGATATCTTTGGTAAAGGCTTTCTCAGCACGCAAATCCGTGTTCCAGACAAACTTCTTTCCGGAGGCTATTACGACCTCGCTGAAATTCTTCAGGTATGCGGGGTCAATCACATCATTGCTGAAATTAAATTGGTTCGTATCATATTGTTCTGCAAGCTGGGAAATCTCCGCTATGGCCTTTTCCACAGGCACGGCCTGGTATCTGCGCACTTGATAGTCCCCGTAACGGTTCTGGCAAAAAACACACCTTCCCCAATAACATCCCCTGCTAATACAGTAAGGGATGACCGGTTTGGGAACAAGATAGGCGGACAGGTCGAGGTCAGAGAAGTCCGGCGGAGGCTGTTTGGTGATATCCGTGTAACTCAGTTCGCCAAATCGGCAGAACTCACCGGTTTTGGGATTGCGATGGATCAGGTTTGGTAAATCATCCAAAGACAGATTATTCACAATATGTGCCAGCAAATCAGAGAAAGGCTTCTCTCCTTCCCCGCACACCACGGAATCTGTGCACGTAAAGAGTTCTGAGAGCTGTTGTTCACCCATGAGCATCACCCACTGGGAGAGATATGCGCCTCCCATGGTGACATGTATTTCTGGGAATCGCTCTTTCAAGAGACTTCCGAGAACCAATGCCTGTACGGACTGGGAGGCAAATACCATAGAAAGGCCGATGACCGAGGGGGCCTCATCAGCCACTTTGGGAAAAAGGATTTTTTTGTAGTAATCAATATATGGATTCAGTGTTCGGTCCCGGTGTGCGAGGACCTTCTCCATGGTTTGAAGCGTTCTTGCAGTGGGGTATTCGGATGGGGTGACAATGGTAGGATAATGGGCAGCGCTCAGGAACCTGTAAAATGCATCAAGAAAGCGGCATGATTCCTTGTAAAGACGATAGTCGTAAAACTTTTTGCCATCCTTAAAAAGACTTAGTGCCCTGTTAACAAGGTCCGGCTTCAACCCAAGCCCCATGGCCATGAGTAGCAGAGCATAGTGGTGCTGTTCTGATGGATCTAAGGATCTTTTTTCCTCCAGTTGCCTTCTCATGGCTTCTGCCCGATCCAACAGGTCCTGGATCTGGTTCTCTTTAACAAGAAAGTAGAGGGCCTCGATGCCAAGATCCAGGACCCGAACCTTGTAACCATCTTGTTGGGCAAAGGATTTTAGATAAGGAAGGGCAGGATACGGACCGGTCAGATCCCCCGGCGGGGGTTGCAAGAGTAATGCGTGGGTTATTCTGTTATTTTCTTTAGTAAAACTCATCCTATTGTCGGAGAATCGAGCTCAGTGGTGACCCCTTCAGTACGACCCGGTCCACCACACGATAGGTTGGGGCGTTAAATTGCCGATAGACCGGTGAATGACTTAAAACAGGGACGCTTCCCAAACGCCTTGTAAGATCCATGATTTCCCTGAGAAAATGGTCCACCACTCCCTGAGGAAAAACATAAATCATTCCTCCGACATTGAATTCTCCCATGTTGTTCATCTCCCTGAACGCTGCCAGGGTCGCAAAAAACCGCTCTCTGTCTCCCTTCTCAATCCTGGCGGAGTCAAAACAAACCTGCTGCAGAAGATTACGGGCCTTAATCTCATTATCCTTAAAAAGGTTTCTATAGGGACGTAAATTAAGTCTCAATACAGAGCCATCTGGCGCAACATTTTCAAGGGTTGGTTCAGTGGCCGTTGGCTTGGCCCGGGAAAACTCGTGGGCTAACTGGTCTTTAAAATTTGCAGGGTTGTCGATGCTGTGGCCTAACCCGAATTCTCCCTGATGGAGACACTTGTAAATATCCATAAGGGTATGAGCCCGTGGAATTACTTTTTTGGGTTTGGTTTCCTGACTCGTAGAGGGGGGGTGGTGTTCAAACTCGTGCAGAAGGTATTGTTGAATAATTATTTCCCGAATCCCCTCTTTATTGACACTCACCTCTCTAACTCCAGATTTCCACGAAGTGTTCCACCTTTTTTAAGACGGATAAGTTATCTGTCTGGAAGGGATCTTCCAATTTGATTCCCAGGGCATTGACCATCCGGATGTGCCTGTCGAAGAAGTGTATATTGCCTGGATGCCGCTGGGCCCTGATGTTAATCTTTTCCCAGTCCTCGATACGGACTTCGACATTCTTGTCCATCGTGTTGCGGATAATCATCCCCCGTGTCCAGGCCCTGGTACCCCTTGGGGGCGCGCTCTGGGCACGGCGGATCTCTTCTTCGTCAAGCATACGATCCACAAGGTCGAGCGCTTGGCATCGCTCAAAGAGACCGGTCTCAGGGTCAAGATCGTGATACTTCAAATCCAGGGACTTTAACCGCATGTCTCCCCAATCAATTCCATTCTTTTTGATAAATCGGTTAAGAATCCAAAGCTTTAGGATCCAGTCGATCCTTCGCTTGAGATCCTTTGGATCTTCTTCCAGTTCCCATGTCTTGCTGGATAACTTCAACTTCTTTAAATTCTCGAGAGTACTTGCCCAGAGTTGTAAAATCTCATCCTCTTCCCCGCTCGCTTGATGGGCACTGAAAAACCGTTGGACCTTTTCCAAATACATAGATTGGATTTCCAGGGCCGTATATCTTTGTTTCCGCTCTTCAACCCTGAGGGGACCATTAAAAGAACGGGATATACTCTTCAGAGCCTGAACCGGGGAAGAGAGTCCGGGGATGCCATTCAGGGCTCCCGCCTCCAGAAGTCTCAAAACCAGTCCTGTGGTGCCGATCTTGAGCCCGATGGCATACTCGGACATGTTACAATCGCCAAGAATGATATGAAATCGTATGTTTTGACCCTCGCGAGGGATTTCTCTCTTTCGAGTATTGATTATGCCCCTCTCCTTAGAGGTCCTGTCAGTCAAGACCCGGTCGATGAAATCTGCCCTTTGACTCAACTGATAGACGACATCTCCGGGATCCCACCGGGTCATCACTTTGCCCGTCCCGGTAAAGATCTGGCGGGTGACCAGAAAGGGGATGATTTTTCGGATTTGCTTCATGGCCCATGGTGTTATCAGGTAGTTCTCATGACCACCGTAAGTATTTCCATAAAGGTCTACGTTATTTTTGAAGATGTGGAGACTTCGAGATCCGCCTTGTTGTACCATGAGCAACCGGGCGACCTCCACCAGTTCCTGGACGATTCTATCTCCAGCCTTCTCGTGGGCCACGAGATCCCTGACGCTCCTGCATTCGGGTGTGGCATACTCCGGGTGCCCGCCGCGGTCCATGTAGAAGCGTCCACCGTTACCCAGAAACTCTCCTGCCAGGGGGCAGCCCTTATCCCTCAAGGAACACAGGAGATAGGTGGTCAATCCCTTCTGGTATTCGAGAAGGTCCTCTCCCTCCAATTGGCTCATCGTTTCTTTGTCTTCGGACTGATAACAGAGTGCGTATTCGCATTCTGTTCCATAGATCCTTTCCTTCAAACCTATTCCCCTTCGATCTGCTTGAATTCATCCAAGAATTCCTCACCCGCCTCCTGAAGCACGCCTTCGATGAATTCATCCAGTTTCTTCAGCCTCTTTTTCTTTTCTTCAGAAACTACACCAGGTGCAAAGGTCACCTCATCTTCTTTCTTGACCTTTTTCTTTTTAGGCTGTTTGGTTTTTTGGATTGCAGCCATGGATCTACCTCTTTTCGTTATCTGTTATTGCTCAGCCTGTTGAGCTGGCCTCTATCAAAGCTAATAATTCCCGGGAATCTCGGGATTTCTCAAAGACCTCCTGAAACTGTTCACGGGTTCCCTTGAGCGGATTGAGCAACGGCACCATGCGGTAGATTTCTCCCTGATCAAAGGACATAACCTCCCAATTAACTAAACGAATTTCCTTTGGGAATTTCTCGATGCACTTTCCTCTGAAATAGGCCCTTGTGTCAGTGGGCGCTTCCCAAACAGATCGAGTTATTTCAGTATCATCGAGCATGTTCTCTGTAAGTCCCTGATCCTGCAGTTGGTAAAAGATTCCCTCCCGGGCGTCGATATTGTGGTATTGCAGATCCAGAACTCTGAGCTTTGGATGATCCCAGTCCAGGTTCTTTCCTTGGCGGTAACGATTGATGAGCCACAGCTTCAAGACCCAGTCCAATCTCCTCTTAATCTCCATAGGATCATTTTCAAGATTAAAATCAGAGGAAAGTTTGAGTTCCTCCAGCCCCTCTAAGGCATAAGCCCAGCATTCCAAAATGGAATCCACCTCTGGCACGTGGGGAACATTTTTGATTTTCCGGTATTCCTTTGCCCTTTCCAGGAATCTTCGCTGCAGTTCCATGGCTGTGGATTTCCTGCCATCGGCCAGCTCAACCTGGGAGTCGAACCTGGCCGATACCTGCTTGATGGCATTGAGTGGATCTTTAAAGGTAAAATCTTCAATAATAAAGCCATCCTCTATCATCTGGAGCACAATCTGGGTACTTCCAACCTTGAGAAAGCCAGCAAATTCGCACATATTGGCATCACCCAGGATGAGGTGAAGGCGCCGGAACCTTTTTTTATCGGCATGGTGTTCCTCCCTGGTGTTGATGATGGATCTGGCATACATGGTCTCCAGACCAAAAAGGACCTCCATAAACTCTGCCCGCTGAGAAATCTGATAAGGCGTCTTTTGCGGCCCCGTGCCTGCTCCTCCCACTTTTCCGGTTCCCGTAAAGATCTGGCGAGTGATAAGAAATGGGATCAGAGTCTCCAGGGCCTTTTGGGGACTGCTGACCAGGTAATCCTCATGTGTCTCTGCTTCCATGAGGTAGTTTTCGTGGCATCCGTAGCTGTGCCCCTGGTGATCAATATTATTCTTGAAAAGGGCGATTTCGGATGAAGGGAGGATTTCATTCATCAACCTCAAGCCCTCCAGGAGAATCCTCTCTCCGGCTTTATCGCAGGCTACTGTTTCCCTGGCGCTCAAGCATTCGGGTGTTGAGTACTCGGGGTGAGCATGGTCTGTGTACAACCTTGCACCGTTGGGAAGGCTTGCATTGATGAGCCGGTTTTCCTCCTCGCTGATGATTTCCTGTCCCGTGCTCTTTCCGAAAAGCTGGCCTCGGATGTCCTGGTAAGGCGTCTCATGTCCGTAATCCCAGATCATGCCCATGCCCGGTTCTCTAAGGCCAACCTTCCGGGCATAGGCGTTCACCAGCATGCAGGAGGCATCAAAAGCGGAGAGACCATCCTCCCCCTTTATCTTAATGGCATACTCCTGCTCGATTCCAACGACCTTTGGGATACTCACGGGTTCTCCATTGGGTTCAAAATTCCATTCCTACTTAGTTTCCGTCCGGAAATTCTATAAATTCCTTTTCTTCAAATAAGTCAATCCCTGGCCCAGACCTATACTTCGAGCGAAAAAGCCTGTGCCGATCCCTGGCTAAGACTGGAGAGCGGCGAGCACATGAGCAGTGATGTCGCGCCAGGGCGGGCTTCAATCGAAAATCGTCAATCGCAGAGATTTATCCACTTAAATGGTACAGCTCCCCAGTGAAGGGAAAGTTTCTGGACGGGTACTACTTGAGTCTCTCCCCCACCTCCACCATCTCTTTTGGCTTTTTCTTCCTGTCGGCCTCTCCAAGTGTCCTTCCCAGTAAGGAACGCATTCGGATCACCCTTTCGCCGCCTTTCCCTATGATCCTGTGCCACTCGGCCGGATTGGTGTTACTTGGCAGATCCTCGTTCTCTTTATATTCCTGGCGAAGTGCATCCAGGAGGTGCTCCGGGCTGATCCCCTTTTTCCCTTTCTCAATAAGATCCTTCACCGCTAAGAATTTGGCCCGGTTGACAATGTTTTCGATAATGGCCCCACTTGCGAAATCACTAAGATAAAGGATCTTACGATTTCCGTCAGCATAGGTGATCTCGAGAAACTCATTTCCCGGCTTAAGGCTGTACATTTCCTCCACAACTTCCCTTTTCATCCATTCAACGGCCTCATCCGGGCCTCCCGAGGATTCCACAAGGGAAGGCTCCAGGGGTAACTCGGGGATCAGGTATTTGGAAAAGATATCCATTGCCGCCCTCTTATTGGGTCGAGGGATTCTGATCTTGCGATCCAGGCGGCCCGGCCTCAGCACCGCTGGATCGATGAGATCTTCGCGATTGGTCGCCCCGATGACGACCACGTTCTCCAGACCCTCCAAGCCGTCCAACTCGGCCAGAAATTGCGGAACGATTGTGGACTCCATGTCTGAAGATATGCCAGAGCCCCTCACCCTGAACATAGAATCCATCTCGTCAAAGAAGATGATAACCGGGGTCCTGTAACCGGCCTGATTCCTTGCACGGGCAAAGAGATCGCGGATGGCCTGTTCGGTCTCTCCCACATATTTGTTGAGGAGTTCCGGGCCTTTCACGTTTAGGAAAAAACTCTCTCCCTTCTCTCCTGTCTTCTCCTCAACGCTTTTGGCCAGGCTATTTGCAACAGCCTTAGCAACGAGGGTTTTCCCGCAGCCTGGGGGTCCGTAAAAGAGAATCCCTTTAGGAGGCAGAAGTCTGTGCTCTCTGAAATATTCCGGATAGAGGTGTGGGAGCTCAATAGAGTCCCTGATAAGCTGGATGGCATTGTCAAGCCCCCCTATGTCCTCGTAACAAATATCCGGCACCTTCTCCAGGACCAGGCGATCAACCTCGCTCTTGGGAAGCAGGCTGTATGTGAATAAGGAATCGTGATCATACTCGATATTATCGCCTGCAAGAATTTTTATGTTCATCAGGGGCTGGGCGCGGGTCACCACAATGCTCTCATCGCCCACGGTCTTAACCAGCAATTTCTCATCAGTGAGGACCTGCTGCACCGTTCCCAGGCTTCCGGAAACCAGGTCAAACCCCCTTGGTTCCATCACCTGCAAATCATTGTTTAAAAGCAGGAGTTCCCCCTTCCTAAATTCTGTCCGGATGAATTTTCTTTTCTCTCTCCTTTCTCGGAGGGCATGAAGAGTTCCCCCGGTTGGCTTCTGTTCCGCCTCGTCCTCATCCTCATCTATCAGTATCTTGGCCTCGTAAAGCCGACCATGATGTCTGATAATGGCGGTCTTCTGGTCTTTCCCATACCGCACAAAGACTCCAAAAGGTAATGCCCGTTCCTCATCCTCCTCTGAGAAAGGCCCGAGTCTTCGCATCTGTTCTCTGGATGAGTGGAGGGCCTCTGCCAAAATCAAGCGTTTGTCCTCGGATTCCCTGATTTTTTCTTCCATGTCTTCATTCTTTTCTTTATTTTTTGACAGCTTGCTCCTTTCCGCCTCCCTGACAATCGTGTCTACCAACTGTTTCCTGGATACGTTTAGTTTTTTACGGGGTTTTGCAGATCCTTTGTTCTTTTTCGCACTCATGACCTCTTCCTCTTGTTTTGCCCGGTTCTCATTCGATTACCGGGTCACAACTATTTTTTCTTCCCCTTGCCGTGATAAAGCTTCTGGGTCAACTGGTCGAATTCAACTCGGTGGGCCAGCCAATCCACGGCCTTTTTCCTTTCCCACCCCTGGTGCTGGCAGATTAGATCGATGACGGACCCTCTCACGTCTGCGCAGCTTTTACAGAAAAAGCTATTTTTCGCCACATTGAAAAACAGGGTCGATTCTTCATTACCATCCGGGTGTCTATCTGCTTTAAAGCATCTGCCCATGCTGCCCCGAACCTTGATCCCCCATTCGATGGCCACCTGGATGATGGGATTTGCTCGTTCCAGTTCTTTCAGATCAATCTCTTCCATTGTTTTTCTCACGATGTTTTCTTGGGAACTTAAGCTTAAAATTTTATTATACACAAATTTCTCGCTTTTAAGCAAGGAATATCAGGGTTTAGTGAATCAAGGATGTTTTATCTCTAAGCATCTCAATCTTTGCTCTGATCATTTCCTCATCCTCGGCCATAGGGGAAAGTTCGAGATACTTACCAAGGTCCCTGACGGCCCGGGCAAAGTCGCCTATGGCTTCGTAAAGCAATCCTCTTTCCCGAAGCTCAGTGGGGGCATTGGGGTCAAGTGCCACGATCCATTCGATCATCTGAAAGGCCTTGAGTTCCTCATCCATATGGCGATAGATGGCCTTTAGGTTTCTAAGCATTCGGGCCAGAATATGTTTGGGCCCCGCAGGATCCAGGAAACGGGTCTCGAAGCCTCTCTCTCCGCCGTAACGACTCATGACCATCTGTCGGCATTCCTCTTCTGAAAGGATCTTTCCCTGGTTAAATGGATCTATGTAAATCTTACATCTGTCGTCACAAAGCGCGGTAATAAAGTGCCCAGGCAGACCGATGCCCTGAATGTGCAAACCTGCCTTCCGACCCACCTGCATATAAACTAAGGAAAGGGTAATAGGAATGCCAAGCTTCCGCTCTAAGACCTGGTTGAGAAAGCTGTTTCGAGGATCTAAGTAATTGTGGGTATTTCCTCGAAACTCCTCCTCTTCAAAGAGAAGCCGGTTGATTTCCTTAATAACCACTTCGGGACTGGTCTTGCCCGCGATCCGGGGCTTCAGCCGTGCGGCCATATCCTCTAACCGACCCAGGTAAAAGGACTCGTCTAAATGTGGATATTCCGTCCGCGAGATCAGGAGTGCAGCCTTAGCCAGGTCGATTCTGTCATCCGGAAGCCTGGCCATTTTGGAGAACCTTTTCCGTATACCTTCCA
>JACKQG010008442.1_pt1 | contig 10023 bp, 6 predicted proteins | sample 8237621 | NCBI WGS metagenome assembly JACKQG01 (sample SAMN15677084, study PRJNA649215) | marine metagenome | biome: marine; feature: Black Sea; material: saline water; isolation source: suspended particulate matter (SPM) from the Black Sea western gyre | collected 2013-06-09/2013-06-10 | depth...
AGGACTAAAGTCAAAGAGAAAGTCGTCTCAAAGACGACTGCACAAGGACTAAAGTCAAAGAGAAAGTCGTCTCAAAGACGACTGCACAAGGACTAAAGTCAAAGAGAAAGTCGTCTCAAAGACGACTGCACAAGGACTAAAGTCAAAGAGAAAGTCGTCTCAAAGACGACTGCACAAGGACTAAAGTCAAGGAGGAAGTCGTCTCAAAGACGACTGGGCAGGGACTAAAGTCGAGGAGAAAGTCGTCTCAAAGACGACTGAGCGTCGTTGCTTCTTGCATGCCAAACTCCAAAACAGACACCCAACACAACACACGGTTTAGCGTTCACTTTCCCCAGTACACTATCACAACACAACGCCAATCAGCCCCCACGAAAAAGATTACGACAGAGTGTGTTTGATAGTTTTTCTCAGTTTATTCAAGAAAACACAATAATTATTCTGTGACGTTCAAAGACTGGTTCTGAACAGTTACCACAGCACCCGCATTTCCGCAATGAAATGCTACGTGAACAATCTTCGTGTTGATTTTCACTTCCGTATAGAAATCAACACAAATCTTCGTTGACGATGGGGGAGGCGGGAAGACGAGTGTCCACAATGTTTCTACCACAGGAGGACGTTGTACACATCTGAGCGGAAATGATAGAATAGTACGGGAAGTGTCTGCCACTTCCCCTACAAGAGAAATAGGGAGATGAGCAGATATGAAAATCGGCTTCATTCCTACATTACCAATATTCCACAAGTTACGTGAAAGAGAGCTTGCACGCTTCTTCGGACACCAGCTCAGGGAGTTTCGGTTGGCTTTAGGGCTAAGCAGATACGCCATTGCCTATAAAACAGGATTCTAACAGGCGTGTCTAAAACGCAGATGACAATAGAACATACGATCAAGAGCTACGAGCGAGGGAAGCGGACGCCGTGCTTCCGCTTTCTGTGTGCGTTACAGCATGCCTTTGGAGTGGACATCAATCTGTTCCTACCACAGGACGACGACGACCTGCGGCGATGGTACGACGACCTGTGATGAACACGACTAAGAAAGTTGCTTCTTGCACCTTCACCACCTTTAGGGCTTGAGAGTTTAGCAAGCTCGCTCAAACGCTTTCAAAAAAAAATCTGTGTGTTTTCATGAGCGGGGATTAAGCCGAAAGAAGGAAAGCCTGATAGAAAAGATGACAAGAAAGTAACGAATACCGACGAAACTGTCGGAACAGAAATCGCGAAGATAGATTTCCATGGCGACACAGTGTTAGCTTTTAGAGATGAGAAAACAGGACGGATCTTCGCTTCAGTGCGGCAGGCGTGTGACGCTATCGGTTTGGACCCCTCTGGTCAATTCCGTAGGATAAGTGATGATACAGTGTACTCAGATGGAATTCATTTCAGACGGGTGTCTGAAATCAGTGCCAATCGGGAAACTCTGTTTTTAGAGAGAAAGTTTTTCCATCGCTGGATTTGTGGTATCAACGCAAAACTTGTGAGAGTAGAGATTCGTTCCAAACTGATTGAGTATCAGTTGGAAGCCACGGAAGCTCTCGACGATTATTTCTCTCAAGGCTTCGCCATCAACGAGCGTGCCCTGCAACAGTGGCGACACCGTGCTGGCTTTCAGAGACGAACGGACAGGTAAAGTCTTTGCGAACGTTCGGGGAATTTGCGACGCGCTTGGATTGAGCTTCCAACCTCAGCATAGGAAATTAACTTCAGATCCCGCTTATGAGGATGCCTTGAACCATCACCTTATGATGACGGTTCAAGGGGAACGTGAATCTCTTTTTCTGGACGTTGAATACATTCAAGGTTGGTTATTCTCCATCCAGACAAATCGTCTGAAACCCGATAGTCGGAACGGAAATCGCCAGGATAGATTTCCACGGTGACACTGTGCTGGCTTTCAGAGACGAACGGACAGGTAAGATCTTTGCGAATGTCCGTGGAATTTGCGATGGGTTGGGCATAAGTTTTCCTGCTCAATACAGAAAGCTAACTTCAGATCCCGCTTATAGTGATGAGTTAGCTCGTTGCGATATAGCAACGGGCTTTGGAGTAAAAGAATCCTTGTTTCTCGATGCGGAATTAATACAAGGCTGGCTTTCTCAATTCAGACTGGACGGATATTTGCTTCTGTGCGGCAAGCGTGTGATGCAATCGGCCCAGAGCGTTCAGGGCAATTTCGGAAGATAACAGGAGATCCGGCGTGCTCAGATGGTATTCAGGTCAGACGGGTGTCTGACCTGTTCGGTAATCAAGAAACTCTTTTCTTGGAGAGAAAGTTCTTTCACCGCTGGATTTGTGGTATCAACGCGAAAACTGTGAGAAAGGATATTCGCGATAAACTGATTGACTATCAGCTTGAGGCCACGGAAGCCCTGCCTCAACCCAAGCAGCTCAGGACTACTCAACCTAAAAGGAGGTGAGAAATAATGTCTATAATCAGGACTGCACGTAAGCAATGTCTCTGCCATAATATAATTGAAGTTGAAGTTGGCACAACTTCTCCTACTGACCCACATGCCTATAAGGGTGGGAAAACATATATTCGTCTCCAGGATGGAAAAGATGTCGGCTTTGCCGTCATCTTTCGGAACTTTCTGGAAGATTGGAATTCTTCTTGAATTTGCCAAAGAGACCCTTGAATTTGAAAAGCCTCATGAAATCACTTTAATTCTTGAAGGTGAATCTGAAGCTCAGACCATTGCAGAGGCGTTGTTGTTTGCCGGACGGCGATTGATACGTCAAATTGAGGCAAATGACCCAAGTAATCTGCCTGGAGAAATGAAATATGTTGTGGATGTGTAGATTGTTACGTGATCCCGCGTATAGTGAGGCTTTAGCTCGATGGGATATCCCATCGAGCTTTTGAGTAAAAGAATCCCTTTTTCTTGACTGTGAATATCTTCAAGGCTGGCTGTTCTCAATCCAGCCCAACCGCTTGAAACCAACGCGGAAGGTTAGTCCGACTCCTTGTCGGCGCTAACACCGCGTTTGATTCGGGAAAAGCACGTACTTTATAAGAAGGAAGCGTCCAAAGCGCTTCACGACTATTTCACCAAAGGTGCCGCGATTAACGAGCGTGCCCTGCAACAAGCGCCTGAAATCAGCACTAAGGGGAGTGTGATGAAACTAAAGTAAGCATTTGAAAGTTTTTAATGGAAAATCAGGCGCACAGCCCGACACAGCCCGACAACATTGCAAGCTCAGCAAGTTTACCGAACTGAAGATCTTCAGATCAATTGGGGGAAAGAAAAAGTTAGAGCGGTTGCGACGGGGTTTTGCGGAGGTATCCGTTACGGATACTCCGAAAAACCTTTACGCCTGAGAAGAGGCGAAGCGAAAGTAAGCAGTACTGCTTACTTTTACCGCGTGGGAAACACCAGTCAGGGAAAGGCGGGAAGGGCAATAAATAATTTGCGGGGAAAGGGAAAATAATATTGACATTAGTCGATCAGGATGTGACAATATTGTGTCAGATTTCAGGAAGGAGGTCTTGCCGATGTTCCCAGAGAAGATGAAAAAGATTCGGAAGGAACGAGACTGGACTTTGAAGGAGTTAGCAAAAATTCTCGATGTGGATTGGACAACGATTTGGAATTACGAGCACGCGAAGCGCAAACCACACTACGATGTTTTGACAGCTCTGGTAAAGAAAGCCGGAGTAAAACCCGCCGAGCTTTTTTAGCTTGAGGCGGGAAGGAACAAGAGCGGTCCCGATAGAATAGGGTTTGCTGGTCGATAAAAAGAAAGGGTGTTGAGCACCACAACGCCAACACCCACAACCAACACCAGCGTTTACCCACACGGAAAACGCTTTATAAATTCAGCATTATTGTATCACAAAAAAGGTAACATTGTCAACTTTGGGTGACGGAAAAGCACACAATGTGAACCAGGAAAAGACACAGTGTGTACAGGAAAACACGCATGTACGAAAAGCACCGAAGGAGGTGCAACATGAAAGAACAATTAGACAAAGATTATATCAAAAAAGTGCTTGAGCTTCTCGGACACCGCGAAGCAGGCGGTGTCACTGAAGTGCGGATTTTTCCGCCAGACCGATACATGATAATCAATGGGCGTCGCGAATACGTGGGCGCGACGGTCTCAGGTTATTACGACGATTACGCCAAACTCGTTGACGATATCGCCCCGTTCGACGGCAAGACGAATATCTACACAACGATCAATCCAGTCATTCCAGACTTACTGGCAAGAGCCTACAACCGCTTACGGTACAGCGTAGAGACCACGACAAGCAACGACGACATCCTTTGCGATTTGTGGTTTCCCATTGACTGCGACCCAATCCGACCTGAGGGCATCAGCGCCACCGAAGCAGAGCTTCAAGCCGCTATTATAAAACGCGACGAAACAACGGAGTTTCTATCTCCGTGGGCGCAATCCCTTTTGGGGATGAGCGGAAACGGCGGACATGGATTGATTCGCTTGCCGGGATATCCGAACAACAAATCAATCCGCGACAAAAAAGAGCGCCTGACCAAATACCTTCACGACCGTTTCACAGACTGGGAGTTGGACGACTTAGGGAATTTCGTCTTAGACGAGAAGGGCAGAAAGATCCTTCATGAAAAGGGCGTCAGTGTTGACAATACAGTATTCAACATATCGCGCATCTGGAAGCTCTACGGGACGCTGGCTGTCAAAGGAGAAAACATTCAAAGCCGTCCACACAGACGAGCTTACCTCGATATTCCCGATGCCATCCCTGACCCCGTTGACCTGTATGCCAAACTGGATGAAATTATACCACAAGAAAGCACGCAGGAACAAGAACCGAGCAAAGCCCAAAAGCCGTCATCAAACTCCAGACCAAAAGAGACCAGCAGAGACGGTGATTATCCATTGCTGGAAGTAAAAGCGTATCTCAATGCTTCACTCGTTAGGTGGCGGACAAAGGAGAAAGGTGACATAACGTGGTATCAGTTTGAAACATGCCCGCTCCACACCGACGACGACAGCGATCGATGGGAGTGTGGAATTTGCCAGGACAGCACCGGAAAGATGGGCGCAAAGTGTATGCACGAGCCGTCTTACACCTGGCAGGATTTCAAGGAAGTGTTGGGCGACCCGAAACCGTATTATGTGAAGGAGGCAAAGAAGGGAAAAAAGGAACGGGTTGGCAGCTCACCCGGTGAGAATATTAACATTGACGAAATGGAAACTGAGCCTGTCCCTGACGATGAGACCCCCAACTCTGCAGAAACCGACCCCCATCAAAAGCAGGCGCCTAAGAAACCGAAAGATAACAAAGTACGTGACGACAAGCGGTCCCATCATTTGCTTTTCCTGGCAAAGCGATATCATCATCAGAAGATGCCACGCAAAGAAATGCTTGCCTTGCTGGTAAAGACAAATGAAAGCCACTGCGAGCCGTCACTTTCAGAAGTAGAAGTCAATGCCATTCTGGATAAGGTGTCACCACGCCTGCAAAGTATTACGGCGGCAGAGCTCCTGGAAATGGACATCCCTGAGCCAAAGTGGGCAATCCCTGAGTTTATTCCCGAAGGGTTGACTATCCTGGCAGGGCGACCGAAAGTGGGCAAGAGCTGGCTGGCGTTGAGCCTTTGTGCGGCAGTGGCGATGGGTGGCTATGCTTTTGGCAAGATACCAGTTGAACCGGGCGAGACGCTATTTATCGGGCTTGAAGACAATTACAGGCGCTTACAAGACCGCCTTTCTCAGTTGTGTGAAAATGAGCAACCATCAAAGCTACATTTACTACTTGACCTGCCAAAATTGGATCAAGGCGGACTTGATGTTCTGGGTGACTGGCTTGACGAACACGAAGGTATTAGACTTGTTGTCATTGACACTCTAGCGAAAGTGAGACCACAGAGCAATCGCCGAAATGATCTTTACTCAGAAGACTATAATTTTACGGGCACGCTACAAAGGTTCGCGCTAAATCGTAGCATCGCGCTTGTCATCGTTCACCACACACGCAAAATGGAAGCTGAATATGCTATTGACGAGCTATCTGGCACAACAGGCATCAGCGCAGGCGCAGACTGCATTCTCATGTTGAAGCGTACATTAGATGGGAACGTCCTTTTTCGCACGGGCAGGGATGTTGAAGAAGGCGAATTTGCTGTGAGACGTGATAAAGATGTAGGTGGTTGGGAGCTGCTCGGCGATGCTAAAGAGTTTGCCATCAGTGAACAGAGACAAGCTATTATTGAGTTTTTGCGGGAAGCTAATGATACCATGTCGCCCAAGGATATAGCGGAAGCATTAGGAAAGGAAGGTGGCTCGGTAAGACGTCTTCTTTCTTCAATGGTAAGGGACGGGGTCCTAACAAGACCCTCTCGTGGTAAATACCAGGTAAGTGACATTAGCGGTAACAACGGTAACAACGGTAACAACCGAACAACGGTAACAACGGTAACAACCGAATTGTTACCGAATGTGATTTCGGATGAAAACAGCGGTAACAATCGGGAAGCCAGTAATGACGTGGCTTCTGAGACCATTGTTACCGTTGTTACTGATGTTACCGCGCTCGGTAACAAACAATGCACGACCGATAATGACGATAAGAAATCGCCAGATGTTACTTTAGATGACGGTAACATCGGTAACGAAAAGGAAGAAATTGTAGGGCATCTGAGTACCAAACTGGCTGAATACCTGAAGGAATGTCCGCGAGCCTGGGCAGAACGTCTTATGCGAAGTGTGAACGCAGGTGATGTCCCACTTTCAAGAGCCATCGAAGCCGCGCGCAGAAGATCCATCAAGGATTATCCCGGGGCGCAGAGAATGCTACAAAATTGAGAGGGTGAGAAAAATGGGGTTACGAACTGAATTAAAGATTGATGGCGACCGATGCAATCACTGTGGAGCGCCGTTATGGGAGCGAGGAAGTGTCCTCGACCGACAGCTTGTGATACGGGACTTACGCGGTAGGCGCTTCGCCTCTTCTCAGGCGAGAGCGCAACCGCTCTGATAATCGAAGTCTACGACATGCTCTGCTTGCGCTGTGCCGCCATCACGGAGATTGAGTCCCGGGGAGAGTTGCTTCCGACCCGCCGAAGAGGGAAATGGCTAAAGCCAAGCGGCGCGCACAGCCTTTGGCTCGCCGAAGGCGTGTGGCGCCGTATAAAGCCGTCTCAAAGACGGCTGAGCAAGGACTAAAGTCAAAGACAAAGCCGTCTCAAAGACGGCTAGGCAACGACTAAAGTCAAAGACAAAGCCGTCTCAAAGACGGCTAAGCGAGGACTAAAGTCAAAGAGAAAGTCGTCTCAAAGACGACTGCACAAGGACTAAAGTCAAAGAGAAAGTCGTCTCAAAGACGACTGCACAAGGACTAAAGTCAAAGAGAAAGTCGTCTCAAAGACGACTGCACAAGGACTAAAGTCAAAGAGAAAGTCGTCTCAAAGACGACTGCACAAGGACTAAAGTCAAGGAGGAAGTCGTCTCAAAGACGACTGGGCAGGGACTAAAGTCGAGGAGAAAGTCGTCTCAAAGACGACTGAGCGTCGTTGCTTCTTGCATGCCAAACTCCAAAACAGACACCCAACACAACACACGGTTTAGCGTTCACTTTCCCCAGTACACTATCACAACACAACGCCAATCAGCCCCCACGAAAAAGATTACGACAGAGTGTGTTTGATAGTTTTTCTCAGTTTATTCAAGAAAACACAATAATTATTCTGTGACGTTCAAAGACTGGTTCTGAACAGTTACCACAGCACCCGCATTTCTGCAATGAAATGCTACGCCTACAGTAAAGCACGCAACTTGCACACGGAAAAGGGCAACAGCGAAAATCTCACACGAAAGGAAGTGATAAACATGCGAAATGACAGTACGACAGAATACAAGAAAGGGCGTCGCAACATGCTTTTGCGCAAAGCGAACGAATTAGACGCCTTGTCTGATAAATTAGACATGCCAAGAAATGTAGTTATGGACTTACTAATCGAGTACTTTGGCGACCCGTTGGTCCACGCTTGCGACGTAGCACGCAATCACGCACAACGTACCACCACACCCGAAATAAAACTTCCTGATAACCCATAATAATTCAATTTACAATAATACAAGCCAGAAATATCACAAATGTGAAAAAGCAGTGTAGCGTAATTGACACGTATAGGTGTATAAATGATACATCCCTTACTATCATTGGGTTTGTACGCTTAATCCTCAAGAGCCTTGTGTGTCGAAAAGCCACACAACAGGCTTCACGTTCCCCATCTGCTTCTGTGGAAGTACGCTATGACTGAGCTTTTCACGTCTGTGATATTTCTACCCTCTGGTATACTAATTGCACTTATAAGGGTATCACTTAATAAAGGAAGGCAAGAAATGAAATTATCAATTCAGAGAAATGGCAAAGACTTTATGACTTACGAATGGGTAAGAGGATGGACTTTTTGTGATTACGCAGACGAAACGGTTTTCACGATTGAGAGAGAGTTATTAAGCCCATCTCCCCACGCCATAGACAACGGCAGGCAGATTATCTCGTCATTGGGCAGTGCCGACTTCGCACTGATTGAACCACCTCCACTTGAACGCCCTGAACCACGCCCTTGCTATCTGCCAACATTTGAGAGAAACGGTAATACCGCCCAGTATCCATATATGCCTTCAAAACCTACCACCATCGGCATCACTGGACATCGCAAATTTGATGACCTCGCAGTATGGCACAAACAACAAGGAAATGTTGCAAGCTGGATGGTTGACATCGCTAAGAAGTATCCAGCCGCCACAATCATCACCGGCGGAGCAATGGGCGTTGACATGGTAGCCGCAGAGAAGGCAATCCAAAACAATCTCACCTCAAAGGTTATTTTACCAATGCACCCGTCAACCTTTACCTCAAATTGGGGAAAAAGCAACAAGAAACGGCTTGCATCTATTTTGCTTTCAAGTGACGTAGAAATCATCAGAAACGGCAACCCCTGGGAAGGCAGATACAATCCCGATACGCAGAAACCAGCAGAGTTTTTTGCATCCATGCCGCTACGAGAAAGAGAAAAACAACCGTCTTTTTACGACTACTCAGACTACGAATATGAAACACTGCAAGAGAGAAACCAGGCAATAGTCGACCAATCAACCATACTTCTTGCTTTTTGGGATGGTAGGAAGCCCAGCGGGACATACAACTGCCTTAAATATGCTTTGACACAATCAACCGACGACATAACGGTTATAAACGGCATTACAAGGGAAACACTTCTCCCAGAAACCCCCATTATGAACTATTTTAGAATAGAGGAAGCTTGTATTGAGGGATGTGAAGAACTACAAGCCAGCATCGGCTATGAGAAATATGCTACTCACTATCTATCAGCCGATTATTTTTCCGACAACTCAAATATCTTCGGCATTCATGACCTAATCTCAGACCCCGAAGTAGAAACGGGAATAGCTGCCAGAGTTTACGCTTCAGTGTCAAGCAAAAACCCAATGATACAGAAAGCCGATGCAATAGCCGCCGCAGACTTAATCATAAAGTTTGGCATCGAGAGCGAACGGTACTGGACGAACTTGATGAAAGCCGATTTTAATAAGACAATCGCGGAACTGCAACATCTCTGCGACGCTTTAGCAGACTGCGAAACCCCCGACACAGACGCCTTGATGGTAAAAGGGCATATTCCAGCACTTTACAAAGACGCCGACCACGCAATCCTGACAACAGCGCCAGAGGATGATACCTACGATGGAGTTAGCGCATCGGCAACCTATGGCTTCCATAGAGTAGACGATGAGTTTAATCTTGAACCAGCAACGCCAATATTGACACGCCCGCCCACGCCGAAAGAGATTAAACGTAACCCGACAATCGCTAACTATCGCATTGATATGACGAATAACAAGATTGTCAAACCTGACCCACGACAACAAGCAAAGGATGAACTACTTATCCAAATAAGAGACTTATTTGGCAAAGATTTGTTGACGTTTGGGCGAAAACTGTACCACAAGAAAGCTCAGTATCCCAGTCTAAATTACACCGACTGGATGGAAGTATGGACTGCA
>JACKQG010008443.1_pt1 | contig 10022 bp, 6 predicted proteins | sample 8237621 | NCBI WGS metagenome assembly JACKQG01 (sample SAMN15677084, study PRJNA649215) | marine metagenome | biome: marine; feature: Black Sea; material: saline water; isolation source: suspended particulate matter (SPM) from the Black Sea western gyre | collected 2013-06-09/2013-06-10 | depth...
TCCTCTTTGCTGAAGCCATTTGATATGGCACCCATCGCCTGCCCGATAAACATCTTGTAACCAGGTTTTTTCATGGCTCTGAATGATGTCGAAATGTTGCGCACTGATTTTTTTGGCAACGTTTCGGGCAAAGGAAAGAGTCCTGAAAAAAGCATTAAGGTTCAGCGTTTTTACAAAGTGATGATGAATATTGTTGTGATGGGAAGGAGTCCACTGGTTCGCAAAAATATGTACTTCGTGTCCCGATTCTGCAAGTTGATGAATAAAACCATCCGCGAATTGCTCGGCACCACCATAAAGAACAAACTTTTGTCGAATTATGGCAATTTTCATGTTTTCTGTTTGCAAAAATAAATAATGGAATTAATAATTCAGTGCTTCCTCATAAATGGATATTGTTTCATCTATCATTCGATCGATGCCTAATTCATTTTTGCAAAATTCATAGCCTTTCTCAGCCATTTCATTTCTAATATCCGGATTTTCAATTAACTTTATTATTCCGTTGGCAAGGTCGGCTGAATTTTTAGGTTCCACCAAAATACCTCTTTCCCCTTGCCCGAGCATTTCGGGAACAGAGCCAACTCGTGTAGCAACGAGAGGTGTTTTCATGGCGAATGCCTGCGGAATAACTTGAGGAGTCCCTTCTCCGGCAAAAGATGCTAAAACTTGAATATCCAGGCCTGCCATTATTTCTGGTACGTCATCTCTGTGTCCCAAGAGGGTGAGAACATTTTCAAGTCCCAGAGATTTGGCGATGGACTTGGTTTGTTCAAAGCCAGGGCCTCTCCCCACAAATACAAACCTTGTATCAGGGAATTTTTTTAGAATAATGGGGGCTGCTTCTAATAAATAGTCATAACCTTTCCATCCACGAATAACCCCAATTTTACCTACCAATGGTTGGCCGGATTTAACTCCCAATTCTTCTCGAATTTTCATTCCATTTATTTTAAAGTCGAATCGGCGAAAATCTACACCTGCCGAAACTGATTTCACATTTTCTGGATTAACACCTGTAACCGACTCTACAACTTCAGAAATGGCTTCCCCGCTGGTAATAATTTTTCGGGGAATTCGCGAATACAACCAGTTATTTGGAAACATGCTTTTTATGGGAATCGAAATATGACGACTGCGGACTACGGGAATTCGAGATAGTTTGGCAGCGGAGCCGACAAGCCAGCTATCTATTGAACTATGGGTATGAATAATGTCCGGCTTTGCTTTTTTAAGTATCTTCAAAACAGAAGAAAAAGAAAATGGATTTGCAGGACTTTTCATCAGCATGGGATAGCAGGTGAAATTACGGGAGCTGATGGTAAGGCTTTTTTTCCATAGAAAACTTTCGGGTTGGCAAATCAAGGAGACACGATGCCCGCGCTCCAGTAATAATTCGCTTTCCTGGAATACTCTGATTTCCTGTCCGCCCCAACCTGTGGCTGATTCGGAATGAAGAATATGAAGAGATTTCAAAAAGAAACCTGATTAGATGTTGAAAGTTGGTTGTATTAAGCCGATGGCTAATTTAGCATAACCATCCGGGTATTGTCGATTCCGGGTGGGCGGTGTTTTTTTTTTAATAGAAAACTTTATTTAAGTATTGGGATTCAGGGTATTATTTTTTCCTGCATTTCCAGACCAGATCTCTTCCAAACCATGCGATAGAAAGAAATGCTGATTTACCCCGACAGCTGGTCAGTTCCTCTATCACAAACTCTTTTTCCAAGTATTGCTTCAGTAGCATAACATTGTAGGCACGCAAATGAGTTTGATCGTAATCAATTAAGCGACCTTTTAATACCCTTAACCTGTTTTTCAAATGATAGGAGTTTGGCACTGATCCAATGAATAATCCTCCCGGTTTTAAAATCCGAGATATTTCCGATACGGTAATTTCAGGGTAGGGTAGATGCTCTATTACTTCTCCAGCCACAACTACATCAAATGAGGATGTGGGCAGGGGAATTTGAAGACTGAAGTCTGCCCACTTTGTTTCAATATTTAAATTTTTACGGCAATCCTCCAGGGCTTGTTTGTCTATATCCAGACCGGTCACTGTATTGTCTTCAATAAAATGGCGAGTTAATATGCCATCGCGACAACCCATATCTAAAACCTTCTTGTTTTTTCCCATCCATTTTTTGAATAGCTGAGAACGTTTTTCTTCAGACACCGACTGATTCCTGCGGTTTCCATCGAGGTGATGTTTGGAATAAAAATCGGCAAGAATTCGTATGTCTCGGTCAGGTTTTTCTTGTTCTGCCTCAGATCTTGAGGGAGAAGTGCCTTCTTTTTCTTCCACAATCAATTCTCCACTATTTATCTAAAAATTCGGGACAGATTTTTTGGACGCTTTTTATGACATCTTCCGCAGAAATTAATTCTTTGCATTCTGGTTTGCCATCCCAGCAAACCTGTTTCATTGTTTTTGAAGTGCAGGGCCAGCAATCAATATCTTTGTGTAATACGGTGCTTTTTGCTCCGAGAGGTTTCCAGATTCTGTAATCCGTCAGTCCAAATAACGCTGCAACAGGCACTCCGATTGCCGAGGCAGCGTGCATATATCCACCATTATGACAAACTACAAATTTTGCCGAAGCGGTGATACCCAGTAATACTGAAAGTTCTGTTGAAATAAAAGTATAAGGAGTTTGCTTTGATAAACAATTAACTAGTTTGTCAACCTGTCCGAATTCCCCGGGTCCGCAAGTTAAAATAATATTTAAATTAAATCGATTGGAAAAATATTCCGTTATTTCTGCAAACTTTTCATACTGCCATTGGTCATATTTTCGGGCTCCTGGATGAATTATACAATAGGGTTTTTCGGGATCAATATTTTTAGAGGTTAATAGGTCGCGTGCACTTTTTCTCCATTCCTCGCTGACATGGACAGCGGGCTGAGAATTTTCCATAGGAACCCCCATTTTTTTTATTAAGGCAACCTGATAATCGATAGGAAGAGCTGGTTTTAAATCCGAAAAATTTATTTTTGTGTTGTATAGAAAGGATCGCTTCGCAAATATATTCCCGATTTTAAAGCGGGCACGTGAAAGAAAACACATTACCGCTCCTCGGGTTCCTTCGTGCATGTCAATTGCCACATCATACCGCTGCCATATGAGATTTAAGTAGAATTTGGCTTGCTCAAAAAAGGAAGTTTTTTTAAAACAGAGAACCTCGTCCACATCAGGGTGGTTTTTAACAATGTCGTAGGAGGGCGATTCAACTAGGACTATGAGTCGAGCGTTCGGTAGATGCTTTTTTATAGGACCATAAACAGCTGTATTGTAGACAACATCACCAATGGATCTGAGTTTGATCAAAAGTATTTTTGCGTCAGGTTTAATATGGTTTTTTAGATGAAAATTCAAAGTCCAATCCTTGAGTCACGAATTCGGAAGTGCTACTTTTTCAATTTGCAAATTGAGTTCTTTTTCCATTACTTTAATGTCATAAAGCTCCTGGCAACGTTTTCTTGCGTTCTTTCCTTTTTGATGAGCTTCTTCTGGATGTGAGAAAATATATTCTATGGTTTTTGCAAGTTGATCGGGACTCTCCGGTTCAATGAGATAACCATTTCCCCCCAAGACTTCTGGGATGTCAGAGATAGGCGTTGTGATAATGGGTTTTGCCATTGCCATTGCATCGAATAGCTTTGCAGGTATTTGTCCTTCCGTATCAGTTGTACTCCTTTGGGGAATAACAAGAATGTCTGCAGCGGCCAGGTATTCGGGCAGATCTTTAAAAGGGATTTTAGGGAATACGACCACTTTGTCTTGATTCGATTTCATATTATTAATATGTGATTGAATAGATGAGTCGGTTCCAATTAGTACAAGTATAACATCAGGGTCATTTATTTTTTCTATTGCTAGAAATAATTCCTGGATTCCTTTATGGGCTCTTGGTGTTCCCAGAAACATGACAACCCGCTTCCCATTTAGTCTGAGCTTGGTTTTAATGCTATCTGAATCGAACTTTTCAGGGTCCAAAATCGAAGTGTCGCGACAATGATAAATCAGAGAGCCTGAAAACTTATTTTGAAGGAAACGATTACTTACAATAGTTGAATTTGCGAAACCTGTAAGACGTTCCATAAGCCAGGTGTAGGGCAATCCATTGGGGTTAGAAAAATTAAAGAAGCGGCCAAATTTACCCCAGAACCCAGAGTGATATAAAAACCCCAGTTCCCAGTCGTCGATATCAACAATCACAGGAATATTCGAAACCCATTTTTTGATCAAGGCTATACCAAAACTGGTGGGTCGAAGTTTACAGGCGATTATTATATCGGCATCGACTTCTTTAACCATTTTTCGGATTGTTCCAATGAAAAAAGGATACCTTTTCCAGGGATAGGAGCGGATTGGAATGCCCATGTCTTTCATGGGGAACCAGATATCGCCTGACTTGGAAGGACCAATCACTTCTACCTCATGCCTGGAGGCCAAAGCCATCGCCAAAAGCCCAGCACGGCCTAGTGAATTGTTAGAAAGGTCAAAACACAATAAGCAAATTTTCACAGTTTTTTAAATGTCAGGATTGATTTCAAATTTTCTTGGGGAAAACCTTAGAGACTCTATATTGGTTTTTATAGGCCACCCCGGTGTTGGATTGAGAAAAATTTTTGCATTCGTTATTCGACGGATAAAAAGAATGGGGATATCCAGCGGACCTAATTTCAGGTATTCAAAGACAGGCTGGATTTTTTTTCCGGGATCCATTAATACGTTAATTTTTGTTTCGGCTTCCAAAATTTGATCCTGGGTAAGGGTGTATAGTGCATTAATGGTAAGTGAATTTTTTCCGCCTGTTAATTTAATTTCCCCTTTTCCCTTCATGGCTTTGGCTGCGGATTTTTCCAAATCATCAAAATGGATTGTTCCGCGAGGCGTGAGTTTTTCAAGGTTAAAAAGTATGAATCGGCCATTTAATAGGAGATCGTAAATATTAATTTGAACATTCTCGAAGAGTAATTCAAATTCTTCGATTTTTACTTTATTGCTAACAACTGAGTCCGCTTTAATATGAATGGATTTGTATTTGCCATAATACAAATCTTCAGGATTCTCTGTCGGGGTAATGATGATATTCAGGTTGACACCATTTTTAACTCCATAAATGGGGTAGTTTGCGAATGCCTCAATTAAACGCTTTTCGATTAAGCTCAAATTTGTAACTCCCGGAAGGTCCCATGCGGGCTCCATGTCAAACTTATAAACAAGACCTTTGGTTCCATCGGGGAGCGGATAGCTGCGAAAAAGTTTGAAAGTTTTTGTCAGCGCAGGGTCTTTCAGTAGACGATTTCTATGTTGAATAGCATTGGAAGATTGATTGCTAAAATCACCAGTTCGGGTGATAAAAAAATCTGTCATTTCACCCGTATTTCTTTTAACTCCCTTCATTGCAATGGGTAATTTTCCAAAAGCTGCAAAATCTCTAAATGCTCCTCTTTGAAAAAAACCGAAGTTCGCCAACGTGCGTACGGAAAGATGTTGGCCGTTTTTGGGTTTTCCTTCTTCGATAATATCATCGAGAATTGGATTGATGGGCCAGAGTTTAGTAACTGGGAAATTGGTTCTTCCCAAAAAAGGTAGGAAGGCCGGTGGCATAAAGAAACCATTATATAGAAAAGTTGCCAATGCAGTTGCTCCCGTGATTGAAAAAAGTAATTTATTCAGGGGTATGTTTTTAACCTGAATTAAGACTACCGAAGTGATCAACGCCATAGCCGGTAAGGTTGGCATGGTATACCGGGCCCCTTTATTGTTGACAAAGGTGAATACGATTATTGGAAAAATAGCCCAGGCAAACAAGGTCCAATTGAATCGATCCTTCTTGAATATATAAAAAATAAAGGCGATAACAGTTATACTCATTAAGGGGTATCCCATCTGCGCCACAATCATTTCAATGTAATAACCCCATATAGGAATATCCCAGCTCATGCTTCCTTTAAGCACAGCGCTTGGAAACGCAAACTTGGACATTCCTATTAAAATATTAATCAGGTTGTGGGCATACCAAGGAAAACAAATCAAAACGGATATACATGATAGTGAAACCAGATTAATTGTTTTTTGAGCGGAAAGAGAGGCGAAAGGAAAACTTTTTATGAGAGCCCGGATTAAAATCAACTCTAGAGTAAGAGGAATCCACTTATGTGTGCCGATTATGAATATAAAGAATGGAATAATTATCAGAGCTGCAATCATTCCCAGGTAATAAGTGAATTGAAAGATTCTCTTTCTGAATCCTAGTTTTGCTCCCCACAATCCTGCTAGAATTGCTGGAAATGTATAAACAAGAAAAGTCCATTTTACCATTAGCCCTGAAGCGTATATGAGAGCAAACAAAAAAGAATATTTTCTATTCTCAAAATTTTCTGATTTTAAAAAAAGATAATAGGCGAGGGTTGTTACGGAAGTTAACATGACGCTTATAATGTATTCCCGCGACATGCTTACAATTAGAGGATAACAGGAAACTAGAAATGCCGCCAATAACCCTACATTTCTAGAATATAGAATCTTTCCTATTCCATAAGTGGATAGAACCAAAATTAGCATATAAAAAGAATTTCCTATAACTGCGGTATCAAGAGTAAACCCGAAAACCAAGGAAAAAGGAATTAGTGATAAATGATAAAAGGGGGGATAAAAAGGTTCAACATTTAACACATCTTGCCACCAGTCTTCCGAGCCGGAGCTCATTGCTTCCCAGTAATTAAATGTTCTGAACAGGTGAAGTCCTTGGTCGTACGAGGGGGGGCGAATATCGAGGAGCATCCAAATAAAGTTTCCACCAAAAATACTCAAAATAATAGCCATCAATAAAAAATGATGTGAACCAATTCCGGATCTTACTGGGCCGGTATTTGTATTTGGGGTTATATTTGTTGGAATTGAATCAGCCAATGAGGGTCTCCAGCGAAATAAAAATTTATGTTTCAAATTCAGGTTGCCCCAAATCTAATAATTAAAAGTGTGATATAGGATTAAGTGTATAATAATTAGAAGAATTGCTGCATTTTATCTCAAGTGAAAGCTTATATGTATTATAAATTTATTCCTGCCTATGCCAAGCCTTCCAGTTTTTTCATCTACTAAACCGACTGAAAAATTTATTGTTTGCCTGTGGATGGTTTTTTGTTTTTTGGCCCTGTCTTACAAGCTTGGAGAAGTTCCACCGTACCATGCAGACGAAAATTTTTATGTCGAATCATCCCTTAGAATGGTGGATTCAGGAGATTTTATAACTCCTGTTTATCACGAGAAAAAGCGTTTTGCAAAACCCATATTGTATTACTGGATGGTTGCCACATCCTACAAGATTTTTGGATTTAGTCTGGCATCAGCGCGATTGCCTTCAGTATTATTTGGGACCTTTAGTGTTGGTCTGATTTTTTTGTTGGCGTGCCGGTTGTTTGATAGCCGGGTGGGTTTATTCAGTGCTTTCATACTACCTTCTATTTATCTCCATTTCCAGATTTCAAGGTGGTCTACAACGGATATGGCATTGAGTTTTTTCATTCTTTTGGCACTCTATTTTTTTGTGCTTTTGTTTGAAACGGAATTTAAAAAAAGTATTTTTGCTTATTTGTTTTATTTGTCAATGGGTTTGGGGTTTATGGTAAAGGGGCCACCGGCAATTCTTATTCCTGGTTTAACAGTTGCAGGGTTTTTAATTGCCACAAAAAGAAAAAGTTGGTTTAAGGATCTATTTGTTGCAAAAGGATTGGGTATTTTAGCGATTATTATTCTACCTTGGTTTATGGCAATGTTCTGGATGCACGGGGAAGAGTTTAAAAATCATATTGTAGGCAACGAGATCAAGAATCGACTTGTTCATGATACCCCGTTTAGTTTTTATTATGTGGGTGTTTTATTTCGTTACCAGCTCCCATGGTCGCTATTCTTCTTTTTTGCAGCCTTAAGGCAATTTGGGTTTTCGGGATTTAGAGCGGAGAAAAGTATAGCCTGGGTAGAAAGAATAAAGGGGCTTGGGAGAAATATCAGAAGCCATGTCTATCTACTTTTTCAAGAAGGAAGAGAATCTATTGTCTTTTGCTATATATGGATTGGGGTTTGTTTGGCTTTGTTTACCCTCTTACGGGTAGAGCATAGTCGCTACATGCTTCCATGCTGTCCTGCTTTTGCCATTTTGACCGCTAAATTTTTTGCGGATGTTGAAAAGAATCCATTGGAATTTAATTCTTTAGGTTTTAAGGGTTCCAATTTTGTTTCCTTTTTAATTCTTTTGATCCTTTCAATTTTGGCTGCGGTAGGGATTTTTATTTTTGATTCTGGCTCAGCAACCCAAATTTTACTGCCGGTAGTCTTACTGGTGGGTGCCATATCTCTAATTTGGTTTTTCCGTTCTGAGTCTTCCGGGAAACTGGTGTTTTCTCTCTCTTTGGTTTTGGTTGTAACTTTTTCTTCCGTAAGTGGAGATGTTTTGCCTTTTGTTAACCGGTACCCAATGAAGAAATTTGCAAACCATATTAACCTGGAAAAATTTAATGGGCCTATTGGAGTTTATCAATTAGGTAGTCATAGAGCTCGCTTGGGAGTATTGACGGGTAGAACGGTAGTTATGTTGCAGTCCCCTGATGAGGTGGAAAGTTTCTTGAGAGAGAAACAGAAAATATATCTGATTATTAAGGAATCAGATTGGAGAAAGGATTTCTCTATTCCGGGAGTAAAAATTGTCAAGTCGGATCAGGTAGGGATAAAGGCCAAGATTCAGGCAAAAGATATTATGGCCCCTTATGGTTTTGAGAAACTAAGGGAGAAATTAAACGCTACCGAGACTCTTTATTTTCTGAGCAATAAATAATTTAAAGACTATTTTACGTTGGGAATTTTTGCTTTAGAAAAATCGTATTTAATAAATTTTCTGTTTTGAGATGAAGTGAAAAAAGCATATTTCGAGTTGGCCTGGATCAAATAGAGATCGCCAGGGAATTGTGTGTTTAAAGTTTTGAACTCATCCGAGCTGGACAGCCACATTTTCTTGGGATATTCCTGTAACTGTTTTTGCAAAAATTTCTTGTCAGTGATGGGTGACTCAAGATTTCTGTCTGAATAAAACAGCATGGCGTGTTTGGGGTTCCAATTTGAAAGTTTAAAGTTTCCTATTTTTTCATTTTCCGGAACGTTTAGGTTGATTATGGAGGCCAAATTTCGAACTTCTTTACTGCTTTCCGCTAAAGTTACTTTGGCCTGAAAAGGGGTTGCATTAACAAACAATGTTGTCACGCAGGCAATTCCAACCAGCCCTGCCATTAACCTTTCCTTCCATAGAGGCGTCAGCCAATCATAAAATGTTTTAGCTGTGATGATAGACAGAGCTGGGAATATCATAATGAGGTAACGGATGGTATGATTTTTACTCGTGCTAATTACTAAAAATACCAATGTGGGCCACAGAAAAAGTAACAGGGAGTCTTCATCTTTTTCAGCGAAACCTCGTTTTGCAAATTTATACAATCCTATTAAAGCAAAAGGCAGCCAAGGCCAATAATTGCGTAAAAAATCCTCCGAGTAACCGAAAAAATTAAAGGAGTGGGTATTTTCTCCAAAGCCACGATTGAAAATCAAAACTCCAAAATGTGAATTTGTAAAATCCTGACCAAATTCCATCCAATTAATGAGGTGCCAAATGAATCCAAAGCCGAAGGCAATCATTATCCCAAAAAGCAGGAAGGGGTTGGCCATTTCCCTCCATTGGCGGCTTAATAATAGAAAGAAAAAAACAATGGCTAGCGGAAAAATTCCAAGTACGCTTTTTGATAAAATTCCCCCAGCCGTTGCGAGCCCGAAAACCAGGTACCATGTTTTATTAGTTTTTGCTTTCAGGAACGCGAATATTGCGAGCGTTACAAAAAATGCCAAGGGAATGTCAACCATGGCCCTTCGTGATGAGTCAATAAAAATGCCTGGAAAAATTAATACTAGAGAGGAAACAAAAGCAATCCAGGAATCTTTATAAAAATGGTTAGCCAGGCGATAAGT
>JACKQG010008444.1_pt1 | contig 10021 bp, 3 predicted proteins | sample 8237621 | NCBI WGS metagenome assembly JACKQG01 (sample SAMN15677084, study PRJNA649215) | marine metagenome | biome: marine; feature: Black Sea; material: saline water; isolation source: suspended particulate matter (SPM) from the Black Sea western gyre | collected 2013-06-09/2013-06-10 | depth...
ATACTGGAAATCAAAACAAAAAGCTGCATGATCGCCAGAAAAAAATCTCGCACACAGTATTCCCTGAAAAAGCAGATTAATATTGACACAGAACATAATATTAAAAAATATCAAAGAACGATAATATGTTTTTCGAATTCCCTGTTCCAACAAAGCCAATATACTAATTAAAATTGCTATTAGAACTGTTATTATATAAAAAATCAAGGTTTAGAACAACAAAAAAACGTTTTTTTTGCGTTTTTCAGTACTGATAGTGAGGTTTTTGTAGGATTAATTGCCAAGGTCTTATAATAATGGCTTTTTTCTGTCATTGTAAAAATATTTCCATAAATAGAACTTTACGTTTGGTTTATGATATAATCAGAAAAACAGCTCAATTACTCAGGACATTTCCGTCAGAAAGATGACATAATTTCATTCTTGATTGCTTCTGCGAATGAGCGAAGATTACCTGAGAGATTACTGCTGAAGGATTTTCGTCCGCATTCAATATACAATGTTCCGCATACATACGTAAATAAGGCAAGGTGTCCAGCGATTGATACGCATACGCTGATAATAACGAGCAGATTCTTGAGTGGATACGAATAATGGACGAGGTTGGAATCGAAAAAGCAATCATATTAACGGGAGAAAGGGGCAAGGCGTTTGATGCCATCTATGAAAGATATTCCCGGTACCCTGATCGTATCGAGGTATGGTGCGGACTTGACTATACGGGATATGACAAGCCGGGTTTCGGAGTCGCGGCGGTAAGAGAACTGGAACGATGTTACAAGCTCGGCGCTCGCGGTGTCGGTGAATTGAGTGACAAGGGTAAAGGATTATTTTACAGCAAGCCGACGAAAGCATGGGGGATGCATTTGGATGATGCCCGCATGGACCCGCGGTTGGAAAAATGTGCAGAACTGGAAATGCCGGTGAATATTCACGTAGCCGATCCTCGCCGGATGTACGAGCCGATGGACGCCAGTAATGATGGCTTAATGAATGCCTATAAATGGAGGCTTGACAATCAGCCGGGCATCGTAGGTCACGAAGGTATGGTGGAAATACTTGACAGAGCAGTCAAGTGACATCCCAGGACAATTTTCTTAGACTGTCACTTTGCGAATTGTTCTGATGATCTGGACCGGCTTGTTTATGCAACGGACATGAGATTCGGAGCAGAGATGTACCAACATACGTTTAGAATTCTTGAATCTGCAGATTAGCACTTTTATGCGTGGAAACGCACCAGCTATCATTGGCCCTTATACGGGCTGGATTTGAGCGACAGAGTCCTCAGGAAAGTATATAGAGAAAATTCTCTGAAGCTTATCAGGAACAAAAAGCTCGGTTCTTTGATTCCGGAGACAAAAAAGGCGAGCCCTTAAGAAGCCGTATCGTTAGGCCTAAAGTGCTGGGTTAATTTGCATTCGAACAAATGAGATACCTGACTTCGCTCGCAAATTCATCCAGTAGCTGCTACAAAACATTAGTTCAGCAAGCAGCTTTATTCTTTTAATGCATTTATGCAATCCGGACAAAGCAGGTCACCAGAATCCACCATAACCAACTGCTGTTGAGAAGAATTATTTTTGCCGCATCCGTCGCAGCTTCCATTATTTCCCGATACAGAACGAATTTCTATTGGAGCTGTTTGAGGAGCGAAATCAGGCACCTTATCCGGCTGTTTTCCAAAGATAGATCCTTTTTGTCTGGATTCGGCTTTTCGTCTGGCTTTCATTTCATCTTTCAACCTCTGCTCGGCCTCTGCTCTTGCCGCCGCCTCGGCTTTCCTTTGTTCTTTGGCCTTTTCCAGAGCCTTGATATATCCTCTCCTCTCGGCTCTTGCCTTCTCCTTGGACGCAGCCTTTTCTTCGGCTCTGGCTATTTTCGAAGCTCTTTCGGTGGTTATTTCCTTCAACTGAGCTTGCAAAGCTGTCTTTTTCTGGACTTCAGATTCGGTTTCGGCTTCAGCTCTGCATCTTGCTTCAATCTCAGCTTGTAATTTTACATCGACCTCGGACCTGGCATGAGCCTCCAGTTCAAATCTTCTTTCCGCTTCGGCTCTTGCCTGAGTTTCAGCCTCCAGAATTTTTTCTGTCTGCTCTATTGTCTGAGCATAAGATCTGGCCCTTTCTTCAGCCTCAGCTCTGGCCTGACTTTCAGACCTAGCCCTGGCATCTGACTCAAGCCTTGCCCTTTCCTCAGCATCAGCCATCGCCTGTAACTGGCCGCAAATCTTCGCCTTTTCTTCCATTTCAATTCTGGCTTTTTGTTCGGCTTTGTCTCTTGCCTGTGCTTCAGAAGCGGCTCTTTGATCCGCTTCAGCTTTGGCTTTTTCCATAACCTGGGCTGTTGTCTGGGCTTTGATTCTTTCCTGCGCTTCGACGGCGGCCTTTTCTTCGGCTTTTCGTCTTTCCTGAATTTCGGCTTCCAACCTTTCCTCGAGTTCGTCCCTTGCCTGAACCTCCAATTCAAGTTTTCTTTCCTTTTCAACTCTTAAATGAATTTCCCCCTTAAGCTTCCTCTCTGTTTCTGCTTTTTCCTCGGCATAAGTTCTGGTTTTTTCCTCGGCATCAGAGCGTGCTTGTCTTTCCACTATAGCTGTAGTTTCCGCTTCGAGCCTTGCCTGCTCCTCGGCCTCAGCTTTGGCCTGCAAGTGGCCACAGAACCTTGCCTTTTCCTCCAACTCTGCTTTAGCTTCCTGTACAGCTTTTTCTTTTGCTTGTACTTCGGCTTTTGCCTGTGCTTCGGCCTGGACTTTAGCCTTTTCGTTAGCCTGGGCAGTTGCCTGGGCCCTGGCCCTTTCCTGTGCTTCGACTTCCGCCTTGTCCTGTGCCCTTAGTCTTGCCTGGATTTCAGCTTCCAGTTTTTCCTGTAGCTGTGCCCTGGCCTGCAATTCGGCCTGAAGATTATTTTGTAACTGAGCTATCGTCTGGGCATAAGAGTGCGCCTGGGCCTCAGCTTCAGCACGGACTTGTTTTTCTTCTTCGATCTTATTTTGTGAGTCAATCCTTGCTTTAATTTCCGTTTCAATCCTGACCTGCAGCTCACCACAAATCCTTGCCTTTTCTTCAAGCTCTGCTTTTGCCTGCTGCTGAGTCTGGGCTCTTACCTGGGCTTCCTCTCTGGCCTGAGCCTGAGCCTCATTTTTGGCTTTTTCGAGTGCATCAGCTCTTGTTTGTGCTCTGGCCCTTTCCTGCGTTTCGGCTGCAAGCTTTTCCTGAATTCTTTGCCTTGCCTGGATTTCGGCCTCCAGCTTTTCATCTGCATGGGCCCTTGCTTTTGCTTCTGCCTCTCTCTGCTCCTCGGCTTTAGCGGCAGTTTTTAGATAACCGTCTTTTTCAGCTTTTGCCTTTGCTTTGGCGGCAGCCTTTTCCTGGGCTTTGGCTATTCTGTTGGCTCTGGCGCTAGCTAAAGATTTTATTTCTGCTTCAATATCAGCTCTTTTTTGTGATTCCGCTTTAGCAAGGTCTTCGGCTCTTTGCTTTGCTTGTGTCTGGGCTTTTAGCTTTTCCTGCGCTTCGAGCACAGCCTGCATCTGGGCTTGAAGTTTGATTTCTATCTCATGAATTTTTTCGGCATAAAAATCAGCTTTTTCCTCGGCTTCAGCTCGGGCTTGTTTTTCAGCCCTGATATTTTCCTCAGCCTGAGCTCTGGCATTTTCTTCAGCTTCAATCTTAGCCTTCAACTGGCCGCAGATTCTTTCCTTTTCTTTCAACTCGGCTTGTAGCTGCTGCTGGGCTTTAGCTCTGTTTTGAGATTCTTCTTTAGCAAGAGCTTCGGCCTGGTTTTTGGCTTTTTCCAGAGTTTCGGCTTTGGCCTGGGCTTTTGCCCTTTCCTGTGCTTCAGCTTCCGCTTTTTCCTGGGCTATTTGTCTTGCGCGGATTTCAGCTTTTAACTGCCCCTCCGTCTCGGCCCGTGTTTTAGACTCGGCCTTTCTTTGCTCTTCGACTTTTGCTATTTCCTGATTGTGTCCCTTAAGTTTCTGCTCAGCTTCTTTCAATATCTTACTGAGCGAATCGACTTGCTGCTGGGCTTTACTTGCGGCTCTGGCTTCACTTGCTGCTTGTTCCTCTGCCTTTGTTGCAGCCTCAATGTATGCTTTAGCCTGCTCCTGAGCTTTGGATTTCGCTTCTTTATCCGCCCTGGCCTGCGCCTCTGCTTTGTCCCTGCCTTCGGTTACTGCTCTTAACTTTGCAGTCACCTCTTCTAATTCGTCCTCCAAGGCTTCTCTTTCGGCTCTTGCCTGGGCTTCAAACTCAGCATTTACTTCGGCCTGAGCTTTGGCTTTTGCTTTGGCCTGGGCCTTTTCCTTTCGTTTCTGTTCTGACTTTTCTTTTTTTTCAGCTTTTGCCTTTGCCTTTGCCTTATTCTTATTAAAGCAAGGAATTAACATATGGTGAGGCCAGTGCTTTTCTCCGCATATGTGACATGTTGGTACGAATTTCTCTTTTTCTTCAGTGCCAACCATTTTTTCCGTCATTTTCGAGCCTCCTTCCTCTTTCTGCTCGTCCATACTGCTATCTATCATATTGACAATATCAAAACCACAGATTAATTTTTCAGACCACCAATTAATAACCCTGTTCCGGAGAGTTACGTTCGCGTTTAAGGCTCGGTTTTTCAAGGCCGAACGTTGACACGAAAGTAACGGATTTTAGTACACAATCGGCAAGTTGCCAAGTTAAAAACTTATACAAAACAGGTCAAAACTCACAAAATTTGAAAAAATCCGGCTGCATGACTATGTTTATTTTGCAATCGGCCAAGATTTGGCAAAGCGAAGAAGAGATAAAAGTCCACAAATCTTTACAATTAACAGCTTTACAAAACTTCACTTCTGTTTTGTTAAAATGGATAAATAATCTGCAATGTTTGTATAAATATTTGCAAGCTCCTGCAGAAAGCTAAAGAATTAGATTTTAAGGATGTATTTTTTAGCAGGATGTTTAGAATAACAACTCTCATTGAGCAAACATGTGCTGCCACTTGTTTTATACCTATCAAAGTCTATAATGCCTCTAAACACTATGTATGAGAAAAATTAAGCTATATTTATTCGTAGGAAGACAATGATTATGAGAAAAATTCACAACCCTATCTATCTGCCGGTTTATGCCACTATTATAATCGCAATAATTCTGCATCCGAGCTATGGAAGCCAGAGTTCCAATAAGCCTGTTCGTGAAAAGATGAGCTACCTTGATAATGGTAATATTCTTGTGGGCATAAACCTTGACCTCGGCGGTTCGATTACGTATCTGGCCGATGCAAAAGAAAAGATTAATATTATCAATAATCATGACTGGGGACGGCAAATTCAAATGTCTTTTTACTCCGGGCCCAATCCCTTTACACCGAACGGTAAACAACCTTCAAAAACATGGGCAGGTCTGGGTTGGAATCCTATTCAGTCCGGTGATTGTGCAGGGAATCGATCTGGTGTAGCTGAGCACCATAACGACGGAAAAATACTCTATGTCAAATGTGTTCCCATGCAATGGCCGTTAGATAATGAGCCGGGGGAGTGTACCTTTGAAACATGGATTCGATTAGACGAAAATACTGTGCTGGTGCGAAGCCGTATTAACAACAAACGCTCAGATAAAACACAATACTCCGGACGCGGCCAGGAACTTCCTGCAGTTTACACCAACGGGCCGTGGTATCGTTTGATGAGTTATACGGGAGAGAGGCCATTTACAGGTGACAAACTCTCCCGCTTTAGAAAAACATGGACAAGCTTTGAGGATGTTGACGGCGATCCATGGGAGAATTGGTTAGCCACGGAGAACTGGGCGGCTCTTGTCGATGATGATAACCGGGGGCTCGGTGTCTTTAAGCCGAACACGTATTCATTCAAAGGAGGTTTTTTCGGTGAGCCGGGTAAAGGTGGAAGCAAAGATGCACCGACGGGGTATATCTCGCCTATTCAGGCTGAAATTCTCGACCACAATATTCAGTACGAATACAAGTACAGACTTATCCTTGGCACACTGGATGAGATACGTCGGTATGTTTATGAACATTCTGCGGAAAAATCTTTGCCGGATTATCGCTTTGAGAAGGACAGGCAACACTGGGTCTATCGCAATGCCGTCGATACCGGCTGGCCGATAGAGGAAAAATTGCACGTCAAGCTTGAAAGAAACGACCCACAGTTAATTGGCCCGACCGGATTATGGCTTGCAAAAGATGTGCCGAGAATCTTTATCCACGCCGCCTGCCGCACACATGATACTAATGCAAGACTATACTGGAAAACACGTGAGGAAAATAGTTTTACAAATACAAAAAGCGTATCTTTTAATCTTCGCCCCGACGGGCAATATCATATTTACGGAATCGACTTAAGCTCTTGTCAGCTTTATAAAGGAGCTATTACAGGCCTTCGCCTGGATCCGGTAGCAACAGGTAAAGAGGGTGATTATATAGAGATAAAATCTATTGCATGGAATAAGATGTAAAAAAACTACGAGATATTTTCTATGAATATATAGTGACATGATATTTAAAAATAGAAAGAGGAAGTTACTACCGATAAGGTCTGATGGTGGTTTAACATCATTCGCATAATATGCTGGAAAAGAATGAGCGACCTCGATAAAATAGCAAGCCGAAACCAAGATAACAGATAGAAATACTCTGATAAAAAAAAACGTTTTTTTGACCTGCAAAGATGCAGATAATAAAAGGGGTGTGTAAGATGAAAAATACTAAACCAATCAAAATCACGGCGTTTGTGCTTTTGTTCTGTTTGTGTATGAACGGGCAGGGTGCTGAGAACAATAATATTCTCTGGCAGATTGGTAAAGAAGACAATAATACTGTCGAGTTCGCATTAGGTCCGGACAGGAGCAATCTATATTCAGGGACGTTTCCTCATGACGTACTGTTCGTGGCGGGGCAATCCGATGCAAAGAAGGACTGGCCTTACATACAGCCGGGTCCGACGGATTCGTGGGCGGGCAGTAATAGCCATACTTTTACGATTCTATTCGGCCTGCAAGCTGCTCCTTTAGCCGGTGAATGTAAACTTGTGCTGGACTTTGTAGATACACACAGTGCCAGTCCTCCTAAATTGCAAATCAAAATCAATGATGAGTCTTTTATCCGTAAAGTACCACGCGGAGCCGGTGACGCCTCGGCCCATGGTCAGATTGAGAAAGGACGTGAGTATCAACTTGTTATTGATTTTCCAGTGCGTACGTTTAAGATGGGCAATAACGAGATTAGTATCAAATCATTAGAGGGTAGTTGGGTACTTTACGACCATGTAACTCTCAGAACACCGAAAAGTATCCAAACAGAGTCACTCAAACCTTCTACCAGGCTTCTGGATGTCTATAGTGAACCTTTCTTAATCAAGAAGAAAGGGGGCAAACTGTATCAGCCTGTTCTTGCATCCGTTATACATATTGGCGAGGCCGTCGAGGCAACAGTTGCCGTCAAGGGTTCGGAATCAGCCGGGCAAACACTTGAGCCGGGCTTTAAGGTCATCGAAGGATTTGCACCTGCTGTGGACAGGCCAACTTCAATTGAAGTTGATGTAAAGGTGGCGGGTAAATCTATCGGAAAGCAAAACATAACCATAAAGCCTGTCCGCAAGTGGGAGATTTATTTGCTGCATCATTCGCACGTCGATATCGGTTACACGCACGTGCAGACCGAAGTTGTACGCAAGCACTGGGAATATTTTAAGCAGGTCATTGAATTAGCCCGCGAGTCTGCGGATTATCCGGAAGGAGCGCGTTTCAAATGGAACGTCGAAGTGCTTTGGGCGGTGGACAGTTATCTGAAACAAGCCACACCAAATGAGCAAGAAGCCTTCATCGATGCGGTCAAAAAGGGCTGGATTGGTCTTGACGCCTTATACGGCAATGAATTGACAGCTTTATGCCGTTCGGAGGAGCTAATTCGTCTGGTGGATTATGCACAGAAGCTACGGCAGCGCTATGACTTGACGATTAACTCAGCGATGATTACGGATGTGCCCGGCTATACATGGGGTATTGTTCCTGTCCTGGCCCAGAGCGGAGTGAAGTATTTTTCGGTTGGGCCCAACCGCGGGCATAGAATCGGTTATACGTTATCGACCTGGGGCGATAAGCCTTTCTACTGGGAGTCACCTTCCGGCAAAGAAGATATTCTCTGCTGGGTGGCGGGTGAGGGATATTCCTTTTTTCACAGCGGTCGTCTCGATTCCAGCAAACTTTTCGGCTATCTGAAACGGCTCGGTGACTCGGAGTATCCTTATGATATGGTCCAGCTTCGCTATTCGATTGGCGGTGATAACGGCCCGCCCGATCCAAAGCTAAGCGAATATGTTAAAGACTGGAATGAAAAGTACGCCTATCCCAAGTTAGTTGTGGCGACTACGAGTGAGATGTTCGATGAGTTCGAACGCCGCTATAGCAAGAAGGTGCCAAAGGCCCGTGGAGATTTCACTCCATACTGGGAAGATGGGGCAGGCTCATCGGCACGAGAGACTTCGATTAACCGGGATGCCGCCGAGCGTTTAGTGCAGGCCGAGACGTTATGGGCGATGCTCAATCCGGCGGGTTATCCTGCTGATAAGTTCTACGATGCATGGCGTGATGTGATACTTTACGACGAGCACACATGGGGCGCTCACTGCAGTATAAGCCAGCCTGACAGTGATTTCACCAGGGCACAATGGAAAATCAAACAGGCCTTCGCAATCGATGCCGAGGATAAGTCTCACAAGCTTTTGAACGACTCATTAGCGGGGCATAGAAAAGAGGCAATAAAAGTTACTGCAGTAGATGTTTTCAATACATCCTCATGGGTGAGAACGGACTTAGTTGTGCTATCGAAAGATATGATATCGGCCGATGAACTTGTCAAGAGGCCTGACGGTAAATTCGCTAAGTCGCAAAGGCTTTCAACAGGAGAATTAGCGTTTCTTGCTCAGGACATACCACCTTTTTCCGCCAAACGCTTCACCATACAGTCCGGCAAGGTTCGCAGGTCAGGCAATGCCAAAGCAGAAGGCACTGAGCTGAGTAACAGAAGAATTATTTTGAAAGTCGATGAAACAACCGGTGCCATTGGCAGTTTCAAGCTGAAGGGGAATAATATCGAGCTTGTGAACCGTGAGAACGGGTTGGGGCTAAACGATTATTTCTACGTGGCCGGAAGAGAGCCAAGTGATCCGAAGCGTAATGGGCCAGTTAAAGTTCGTGTAAAGGAGCAGGGGCCTTTGGTTGCCTCGCTGCTGATTGAATCCGATGCTCCGGGCTGTAATAAGCTCTCTCGCGAGGTGCGCATCATCGACGGCATCAACCGTGTGGATATCATCAACATTATAGATAAAAAGAAAATTTACAAGCAGGAGGGTGTGCATCTGGCTTTTGCTTTTGACGTGCCAAACGGCGTGATGCGGATGGACACTCCATGGGCCGTAGTTCAGCCGGAAGTGGACCAACTGCCAGGGGCCTGTAAGAATTATTTCACAGTTCAAAGATGGGTAGATGTATCCAATGAGGATTATGGAGTTACCTGGGCGACGATTGACGCACCGCTGATTGAAATCGGCGCAATTACGTCCGACCCCAGGGGCAAGACTGTAGGATGGCTTAAAAACATCGAACCATCAACGACACTTTATTCGTATGTGATGAACAACTACTGGGAAACCAACTATAAAGCAGGTCAGGAAGGCCCGACAATGTTTCGTTATTCAATCAAGCCCCACCAACGGTTCGATTCCGGCAGGGCGGCAAGGTTTGGCATAGAGAGCAGTCAGCCGCTTATAGCTGTACCGGTAGATAGTGAGGCCGCTGTGCAACATTCTATTCTAAGCGTTAAACCAGCAGGTGTAATCGTAACCGCTTTTAAGCCGAGTGATGACGGCAAAGGCAGGATTGTGCGTTTATTCAATGCAAATGGAAAACCTGAAAAAGCCAGACTTACATGGACAAAGCCGGCCCCTGAAACAGTATGGCTGAGCAACCTGGCGGAAGAAAGAGTTTCGAAAATAACCGGACCAATAAACATGGCGGCA
>JACKQG010008445.1_pt1 | contig 10020 bp, 3 predicted proteins | sample 8237621 | NCBI WGS metagenome assembly JACKQG01 (sample SAMN15677084, study PRJNA649215) | marine metagenome | biome: marine; feature: Black Sea; material: saline water; isolation source: suspended particulate matter (SPM) from the Black Sea western gyre | collected 2013-06-09/2013-06-10 | depth...
GCTGGCGCGTAGCGACGGCCCCCGCAGGGGTGAAACAATCCTGTCGGGTGTACCATTTTTTTTTAATGGTGCACGCGCACGGATGAGAACCTTAGGTTTGACTCGAACGAAGTGAGAGAGGCTTGCACGGAGTGCAAGAGCGCGAAGCGCGTACACACGAGCGAAGCGAAGTGAGGCTGGCGCGTAGCGACGGCCCCCGCAGGGGTGAAACAATCCTGTCGGGTGTACCACCTAACTCCCTCATAGCCAACCGGTTGTGATGGTTTTTGGTTTAACCCCCTAAATCGCCGTTGGTTGCATATAAGCGAGAAATGACGTTAAAACAGGGCTTAGCGTTGCATTTCCGGTTGCATCGATTTTTGATCCCACCTTCTTCTCTGCTGAGGACGTGTTACTGCGCATTCAATGAGGAAAACTGGGGTTATCGGTTCCATTGACACCGGCGAGCAGGCTCTTTACTCTCCGCTAAAGTCTCATGAAAGGGAATGGTTTTGTTCGGTATTGGTGAGAAAGACAGCGACGGCCGGCAGAAGCGGATTGAGCACCGTGGACGTCACTTGCGGGTCAGCCGCACCGGCGGGGTCGCCGTCCGAGAGCAGATCAAGGTCGCCGGGCTCAATCTGACCGCCAATTCCAAACACGGAGTCCGGGCAACCACCCGCATCGCCAAAGGAACCAATGCCGGATTCCAGAACGGAAATTTCCGGCTGCGGGGCCGCTACGGCAAAGGACCGACCAAACTCAACCTCTCCAAAAGCGGAATCAGTGCGTCCACCAAAACCGCAATCGGCACCTTCAACTGGATGAAGCCCAACCGATCATCGGTCAAACTCGGGGGCGTACAGATACGCGGCAAGAACGCCGCCGCGATCCAGATGGTCTATGCCGTCTTTGCCCTGGCAGCCTTTGCGGTGCAGGCCGCCGTGGTCATCATCGTCTTTCTGGCTCAAATGCTTTGGATTGCGCTTCAACTGACTACGCTCTTTCTCTGCTGGCTGCTGCCGATCCTCTGGGATGGATGCGTACGCATCGGTGAGGGAAGCGTTGCCGCTGTGCATGGCCACAAACGATCTAAACTCATGCCCGCCGCCAAATCGCTGGCCAGTGACCCGAAAATCAGCGGCATGACGCTGTACGCGCTGGAACTGGCGCTGGAAAACATCGTTGTAAACGGAGGACGATTACAATCACTCGGTCCGCCGGTCGTTTACATGATGGATACCATCGACGCAGAAACCGTAACCGATCGGTTGCGGATTATGCAGCTGGCTCTCGCAACAACTTATCGGCAAAAAGTCGAAGAGTCGGCCTTGGTGCCACTTTATCTCCGCATCGACGACCAATGCGTTCAAAATGGTGGACGCACCCGCCTTCAGGAACTGCTGCTCGAAGACTACGCCGCTCTCAACCGGCTGAAATTGAAATCTGAGTAAAATGCGGTACTTTTTCAGATTGTTTCGCCGAAGGCTTCCAACATTTGGAAACTTCAGGTAAAAAGACCTTACATTTTGGAGGGGTTTGAATGGACAACGAGCGTGATGAAATGATGCAAGCAGACAGCGAAGAAAACTTGCCGCTTATTTTGCGACTCGAAATTCCAGAAGAACACCGCTTGGCATTGCACGAAACGAAAATTGTGCTTGATGCAAGAATCAGGCTGCAAATTAAATCCCATCAGCTTGGCGCCATGCGCGTTTTGGTCTCGTTTAATTCGCTAGATTTAGATCCTGTATCCTGGGAAATATCTTCGAGTCAGCTTGACCCTGATTCTGAGCTGACTTTGGATATTCCACCCCTTGAACGTTCGAGCGGAGAAGCTTTTTGTTTTTCAAAGATTCATCCACTCGAGATAAAGGTCTGCGTTGAGATAGCTGGGGAGCAGATAGCTGCGGATAGTCAGATTGTAAACTTTTTGCCGCCAGCTCAACTATCTGTCGATATCTCTTCAGCATATTCCATCGTTTCTCATCAGAATCAATTTCCCCTTATATCACGCCTCGATTTAATGAATAGCTCGTTGACTTCGTTTGGGCTGACCAAGGTCGTCGCAGAGTTTGACCCGCCTGATTTTCAGGAGACAGTATGGCATGTTGATACGCTCGCGCCCGGCCAATCGATTTCGCTAAAGGAGCGTGATTTAAAACTTTCAGCAAGCACTTTGGATAAACTGTCCGAAGAGCGGCACATACAGCTGAGGTTGTCAGTTTATACAGATGACTTGCTACTGACAGAGGTCTCTAAAGATATTCGCTTACTACCTAAAACCCATTGGGGCGGTGAGTTGCATATGTCGGAATTACTTGCGGCATTCATTACGCCCAACACCCCTTATTGCGATAGAGTACTTAAGAAGGCATCCAACCTTTTGGCCCGAGATGGGTTGGATTCGCGGCTCGATGGTTATCAATCTAATAAGCGTGAGCGACCATACATGGTTGCTGCTGCAATTTGGTCTGTAATTTGTAACGAAGGGATTAGCTATTGTGAGCCACCCGCGAGCTTCGCAAAAAGTGGGCAGAAAGTTCGGTTAAGCTCCGAAATATCAAAATCTCTTTTAGCCACCTGTCTGGACACAGCCTTGCTTTTTGCGAGTTGTCTTGAGCAAGCCGGGCTCAATAGCGTGATTGCATTAACTAAGAAACACGCGACGGTCGGCGTGTGGCTGTTGAATGAGAGCTTTCCGTTGTTGACTAATGATGATCCCGTAGATCTTAGGAACAGGATTGCTCTTCAGGATTTAATTCTTTTTGAGACAACGTTTGTCACTGCAAATCAGCCGATCCAGTTTGCTCAGGCTATTCGCAACGCCGATAAAAAAATTGCGGAGGATTCAGAGGATGATTTCATCCTCTTGCTGGATGTAAAACAGGCTCGCTCACGGCAAATTAAACCAATTGATTTCGGGGAAGAAGGGGCAGTGTTGCAGGCAGAGGGTCTGGAGAAAAAAGAGGTTGGATTGCCTCCGCCTCCGGTTTTGCCGCCGATAGTTGAGCCGGCCATATCGGACGAAGAGTTGACACCTGCCGGGCGGGTTGAGCAATGGCGCCGCAAGCTGCTGGATCTGTCCAAGAGAAACAAGCTTCTTAACATCAGCCAACGGAGCCTGGGCTTTAAGATTATCTGCCGGGAGCTTGATTTACTTGAAGATGAGTTGGCCTCGGGAAAAAAATACAACATTGTTTCGCTTGAGAAACTAAAAACCTCCGGGCGGAGCAATGAGCAATATGCGTTGCGGACGGGTGATGATCTGGAAGATGACACTGTTCGGGATCAATTGCAGCGCGGTTCATTGGTTGCAGACATTTCGGAACGAGATTTAGAAAAAAATCTAATCAATCTGTTCCGGCGTGCAAAGTCTGATTTGGAAGAAGGCGGGTCTAATACTCTTTTCCTAACAATTGGAACATTGCGCTGGAAAGACGACCCTGGCAGTGAAAAATCGTATAAAGCTCCGCTTATTCTTCTGCCAGTAAAACTTGAGCGCTCCAGTGCTCGTGCAAAACCTAAAATTAAGCAGCTTCCAGATGAAGATCCCATTTTCAACTTAACCTTAATCGAATTGTTGTCGCAGGATTTTGAAATAGATCTTTCCTGCTTCCAAAACGAACTCCCAAAAGATGAAAGCGGAATTGATGTTAAACGTATCTGGAATATTGTGCGCCAGAAAATTAAGGACACACCCGGCTTTGAGGTTATAGAAGAGTTGTTTCTCAGCAATTTTTCGTTTGCAAAGTATTTGATGTGGAAAGATCTGAGCGACCGACTTGATGACCTCAAAAAATCTCCTCTTGTAAACCATCTCGTGGAAAAGCCAGGGTCACTTTACCCGCATAGGGCAGAGTTTATAGCCCAAGAAGATGTTGACGAAAAAATTAAACCAGAAGAGTTTTTTGCGCCGCTTAATGCAGATAGCTCTCAGATGGTTGCTGTTGACGCATCTACAAAAGGGAAGGATTTTGTTCTTGAAGGTCCGCCAGGAACTGGAAAATCAGAAACGATTGCCAATATTATTGCGCACAATATTGCACTTGGGAAAAAAGTTCTTTTTGTTTCGGAGAAGATGGCGGCGTTGGACGTTGTTTATTCACGCCTCAAACAGGTGAGCCTCGGGCACCTGTGTCTTGAACTCCATTCAAACAAGGCGACAAAAAAAGGCATTGTCGATCAGCTCGGTGATGCCTGGCAAAATCGAACCTCTTTCTCCCAAAAAGGCTGGCTTGCTAAAGCGAGTGATTTAGGGGCGTTGCGGAAGGCACTCAACGCGTATGTTGAGGAGTTGCATCGCAAAGGAGCTTTAGGCTATTCACCATGGGATGCCATCAAATGTTCAACTCGGGATGTTCAGACCTTAAGAATCGATCTGGGATGGCCCAGAGACCTTGCGGCTGGTCCACTCGCGAATCAAAACGATGTGATAAACGCTAAATCCGTTACACATGATCTGGCGTTGGCATTTAAGGAGGTCGCAGAAGCCCCATTCCTAGTATTCAAGACGATTGATGTGCCGGACTGGAGCCCGGTTTGGCAGGCCAACCTGATTGATTCTGCGGGTAGGTTGAGTAATGCGATTTCTTCCTTTGATCCGCAGTTCGATGCGTTTGTTGATGCACTGGGAGTCCCTCGGCCAAAGTGTCTTTCTGTTCGATCTTTAGGTGCGTGGTCAGATGTTGCAGCGGTGTGTATCGCCTCCGCAAGCGATTCGCATCAGTTTGCTTTGAGTGAAGACGCAAAAATGTTGCTCGAGCAGTTAGATGAAGTGGCCCGACTAAAAGGCGAATATGACGATTTGCTATCCTCGTCTGGCGTAACGCTTGCTCCTGAGGAGATTCAGGCATTGCCGATAGCCGAATGGAAGGAACAGACGGCGAAAAAAGCCTCAAACGAAGAGCAATATATTGCCGACAAAGCCGTTCTCGAAAAGCTTAAGTCCATAGGCATTGCCGCTCAACAAGTTTCCGATGAAAGGTCATCAGACATTCTTCACCTGACGAACATATGTGGTTGTTCTTTGGAGCATGATGAACTCATAAAATTGCCTTTGGCCACCTGGATGGGTTTCAGAGATGAGGTCAAAGACAAAAACACCATTCTGCGGAAACTTTCTAAATACAAAATAAACAAGCAACTGCGCAGTCACGGACTGAGCCGAGTGAAGGATCTGGAAGAGCTCGATAATTATGCTCAATTGACAGAGGCTGTGGTCCAGCAGCAGCACGAATCTTTAGTTGATGGTTTAAAGCAGGCGGAAGCGTTTTCGGAACTGGCGCAAAAGCTAGCAAAATTGTTTTCTCAGTATCGAAACGACCGGGTCTTAGGCAGGTGGTCGTCAACGCCGGAGCAAATCCTTCGCAGAAAAGAATACGGGCTTGAGGTCCGGAGAAAACTTATGTCGGCTGCGAGTCAGCTAGATGATCCTGCCGAATTTATGCAAGCAGTCCGGAAAAAGTTGATCAATGAACAGGAGTTCTTAGAGGAGTCGCCTCTTGTGCAGCACTCAAAGAAGATTCTAGAGGGACGGGTAGAATTGGACTCTAAGCTATCGGACTTTGGAGCCTTGGCTCAAAATTCCGACCTTGCCGAAATGGATTTCCCTTCACTCCAAAATCTTCTGGGGGATATCAAGTCTTCCGCCCATTACCTGAGTGCTTGGTGCCACTGGGTTGCGGCGAAAAAGAAGGCCGAGGCATTGAACCTGCATGCGCTTGTTGAAGGGTTGGAAAATAAGCTGATAGGTTGGGATGAAGCGGAGTCAGAATTTGAGTCGGCTCTTTGCAACTGGCTTGCCCCATTGCTGATCTCTGCGTCAGAGGTGTTGTGCCGCTTTGGTGTCGCCAAACATGAAGATTTGATCCAGCAGTTCCGTCAACTGGACGAAGAGGTTGCGAAGACGACCGGCAAATTTATTGCTGCGAAACTGGCTTCTGAAATGCCGGACACTTCGGGACCCGATGCTCCTCGCGAATATGGGTTGCTTGCTAAGGAGATACAAAGACAGAGGAGGCACAAGCCAGTACGTCAGTTGATCCAAGAGCTTGGAGCCTGTCTGCTGGATCTCACCCCGTGCTTTATGATGAGCCCACTATCCGTTGCCCAATATCTTCCTGCGGATTATAAAGGGTTTGATTTGGTTGTTTTCGACGAAGCGTCCCAGATAACGGTTTGGGATGCTGTTGGCGCGATTGCTCGTGGTAAGAATGTCATCATTGTTGGAGACCCAAAGCAGATGCCGCCGACCAACTTTTTTAATCGCGCCATGGATGATGACGGTAGCGACGAAGCAGATTTAGAGAGTATTCTAGATCAAGGGTTGGCGACAAAGGTCGCCTGCCACCGCTTAACTGGACACTATCGTAGCCGCCATGAGAGCCTCATAGCGTTCTCAAACCATCGTTATTACAACAACGGCTTGACGACCTATCCATGCGCTGAAACCAGAGAAAGTGCCTTAATCTGGCATCGGGTTGCTGGCTTGTATTCAAGAGGAAAAGGGAAAGATGGTCGAACGAATCCCATAGAAGCGCAAGCCTTAGTAAATGAGGTGATTCGCAGGCTTAAAGACCCAGAACTCCAGAAGTTAAGCATTGGCATCGTTGCGCTTAATACAGAACAACAGCAGTTGATTGAAAATCTGCTGGATGATGCGCGAAGAAACGATCCTTCGTTGGAACGCTTTTTCAGGGATGATCGTGCTGAGCCGGTTTTTGTAAAAAACCTAGAAACGGTTCAGGGTGATCAGCGAGATGTTATTTGTTTAAGCGTCGGTTATGGCCCTACAGAACCGGAGGCTCAGACAATGTCCATGAACTTTGGTCCGCTTAATCGTAAAGGCGGTGAGAGACGGCTTAATGTTGCGATAACTCGAGCCTCGACAGAAATGTTACTGTTTACCAGCTTTGACGCTTCAATGATTGATTTGAGCAGAACTTCTTCTGAGGCAGTTAAGGATTTGAAAGCCTACATTGATTATGCCGCCAGAGGTCCAGTTGCTTTGGCTCAACGGACGGAGTTTTCAAATGAAGCCGATCAGTTTGATAGCGACTTCGAACAAGCGATTGCATCCAAATTACGCAAAAAGGGTTGGCAGGTCAGAACACAAATAGGGGTTTCAAAGTTTAGGATAGACCTTGGTGTTTTAGATCCTGATGTCAGCGGATCTTTTTTGGCTGGAGTTGAATGTGATGGTGCAACTTATCATTCCTCACCGTCCGCACGTGATCGCGATCGTGTTCGGCACATCATTCTGGAAAATCTTGGATGGACACTGGTTAGGATCTGGTCCACTGACTATTTCATCAATCCAGATGGTGTCATAGACCGAGTCCATAAGCGATTGGAAGAGATTCTTCAAATCAAGCGCGAGGAGCGCGAACGGTTACGAAAAGAACAAGAGCGGCTACATAAAGAACAGGCGCGAATTGAAGCCGAAGCCCAGAAAAATAATGATGAGGATAACTTTGCTGAAGACGAAGAAGACCCTGAGCACGAGGTTCTGCAAAATCAAAAAACCGAAACAGAAGCGGAAGATAATGTTTGGAATGACATCGAGAGTGACGAAGAGACTCAGCAATCAGAGCTCTTAATAGAGATAAATCCCTTGGCACATAATATTGAACAATATGAAATGTTTGATGGCGAACCATTCCCCGATCCCAGAAATACAAACCACAGGTTTGTTTCAAAAGGCCTACTTGAAATAATTAAGGTTGAAGGGCCTGTTGTTGCTAAACGGGCATATGATATTTATCTCCGGCTCTCTGGAATAAAACGGATGGGCAAGGATCTGAAACGTTTAATGAACCGAGCTCTACAGCATGCCATTGATAATTTGGGTGTTATTAAAGATGACGAGTTGGGCTCAGGCGGGCTGTTGTATTCAATAGTGCGTTTACCGGAGAACTCGACTCCACGACTCAGGACGCTGGGCGACAGAACCATCGATGAAATTCCGCTTGTTGAACTCAAGGCTGCGTCAAATTTGATTCTCACAGAGGAAAAGCTTGTTGTTGGGAGTGAAGAGCATTGTCGAGCCATTTTAAATCTCTACGGCCTTAAACGTCTAACGGATCATACCCGAGAGACTATTTTAAGCGCTATAAACAAAAAGTATGAATAATTTTATCCAGAGCTCATGAGTAAAAATATCAAATTGATTATACCGCAGACATCCTCTAGCTATCTTCCAAAGGCCTTGGCCATGGCTCGAAAATTCAGCGCGTTTGAAGAACCATTATCAAAGGAGGACTCATATGTTTTATCGGTAGAGCCTGAAGAGTTGCTTCTAAAGCATCGCCAACTGGAAGAGCTATATGCATTTTCTAAGGGCTGGAAAGGAACTCAGCTATACATCGGCGATAAACTTGCAGACGCAGGCTCTTTACAATCGGCTCTAATGGTTTTTTCTTGCGCAGACCAGAAGGAAGCCTCCATTTTTCCGGAAGATTTTTGCCAACCCGCCGGTGACCCAGGGTGGGGTTGTATTCGTTTGGGAAAAAAAATCGACCCAAGGTTACCGCATAGTGCATATCAGCTAAACGACAACTATGCATACTATTGGTTCAGGGTCGGAAGGTTCAGTGAAAACCAATCAGAATGGTTAATAGACAAAAATAGAATAAAAACCATATTGGAGAAAGAAGCCTCTGATAGGTATATAGACCAATGCCCTTATTTTGACCCAGTTGCTGTTCAGAAAGGAGTAGATCGCCTTCCGGACTCCATCCCTTTAGAAAATAGCTCCTCTTGGATTGTTGAATACGAAGAAACATATGAAGGCAGCACCATTCAAAAAAGACCAGTATCGATTAGGCCAAAACTAAATACTGGACTCTCGTGTGGCGATTCTGACCTGGATGATGCAGCTAGTTCATCAAGCTCAAAAGAACGTTGCATCCCCAACATCTCTTTCGATGACATCGGGGGGGTTGAGGATATAGTTGATAAAATTAGAGAAGTCATAGAATTGCCCCTGCGTCATCCCAAAGTCTTCGAGCACTTGGCTATTGCACCACATAAAGGCGTTCTTCTTTATGGCCCGCCGGGGTGTGGAAAGACCATGATTGCAAAAGCAATTGCCAATGATATCAATGCCCACTTTATCTCTATACGTGGTCCGGAATTGTTTAGCAAGTGGCTTGGTGAATCAGAAGAAAACCTCAGGGCGATATTTGATACGGCAAGAGAGAAAGCCCCCTCGGTAATTTTCTTTGACGAGATAGATGCAATTGCTCAGACGCGCTCCAGTAGCGAATCTAATCGACATGGCGCGATGTTCGTTAACCAGTTACTCACACTTATGGACGGCATGGAGACATATGAGAATGTTTGTGTAATCGCCTCTACTAACCGACCAGAGCTTTTGGATGAAGCCATAATGCGTCCAGGCCGCTTTGACTACACCCTGGAGGTTCGGCACCCGACGCCTGCTGGATGCAGAAAGATTTTTGAAATCAAAACACGATCCATGCCTCTAAGTAGCTCGATTGACAAAAACCAAATGGCGGCTCAGCTTGACGGATTTTCCGGTGCAGACATCGCATTCACTGTGCGAGAGGCCGCTTACAATTGCCTCCGAAGACTAGCGAATGTTAATGACCTAATCGAACAAGATGTGTCTGATGATGCTTTAAAAGAGTTGGTTGTTGAAGAATGCGATTTTATTAAGGCAATTCAAACGATCCATTCTCATCGATAAAATAGAGACAGGGGTCAGGATGATAATCGAAAGTCGAAAGGGTTCAGGCCGCCTAATTCGTCATTCCTGAGCCCGATGCCGACATGTATTGGGTCAAATTCGACGACGACACCCAGCCCCTCCGGCAGGTCAAAGGCTCCTGGCTTATCAAAGCATCTTGACCAAAACTTTTTCAGGTTAAAAACGCTAATAATAAGGCGTTTTTGCTTAATTTGGTTTTGAAATCTCTTGCTGATGGTATGGTAAACTTGTGTCGTTTGGTCTTTATCTGATTACCTGCTTATCCCACTCCTATCTCTCGCCCCATCTCGTCCTGATATTTTAACCTC
>JACKQG010008446.1_pt1 | contig 10020 bp, 6 predicted proteins | sample 8237621 | NCBI WGS metagenome assembly JACKQG01 (sample SAMN15677084, study PRJNA649215) | marine metagenome | biome: marine; feature: Black Sea; material: saline water; isolation source: suspended particulate matter (SPM) from the Black Sea western gyre | collected 2013-06-09/2013-06-10 | depth...
CTTGGCGCAGGCGGTGACTAGCAGGCTCACCACCAGCAGCAGACTGAAGAAACTGAACCACTTGCTTTTCATTTTGCACTCCTCCTGAGTTGCTTGTTTTTTTGGCCTGGGGCCAAAATGGTTGGATTTGATCGAAGAACCTCTGCTTTGTTGGCGATACCTCCTCACCTCCTTCCGTGTTGCGTATTGCGACTCGTCTGAAAAAACAAACCGTCAGCGGATTGAGCGGATTAAGCCGATTTTGTTCTATTGGCCTGAGCCAGGCGAGCCCGCAGATCGGCCCAGTGCACACCCTCCAGGCTGGGGAGCACCACGTGAGCAGCGCCCACCCGTTCGACCGGTCCGAGCCCCACGGCCCACATGCCGGCCGCCAGGGTCGCTTCTACACCTGAAGCAGCGTCTTCGACTACCACACACTGTTCTGGGGCAAGCCCCAGTTGCGCCGCCCCGTGCAAAAACAGATCGGGCGCTGGCTTGTGCCGTTCCACGCTGTAGCCGTCTGAAATGGCATCCACCCGCTCGGCGATGCCCAGCCTCTCAATCACGGCCGGCGCGTTCTTGCTGGCCGAACCGATGGCCATCTTGATCCCCGCTGCTCGCAACTCATCCAGCAACTCCAATACTCCTGGCAGCAGGTTGGCCCGGGTCACACCCTGGATCAGTTCCTGGTAGTAGCGGTTCTTGCGGGCCATCATCTCCTGGATCTGTTCTTCGGTGACCGGCCGGCCGGCCAGTAGGCGCAGCAGTGACCCGCGACGGTCTACGCCCCGCAGGGCCTCGTTGGCCTGCCGGTCGAAGGGGATGCCTTCCTCGTCGGCCAAACGCTGCCAGCCCAGGTAGTGGAATTCGGAGGTGTCTGTCAGCACGCCATCCAGGTCGAAAATGACGCCGCGGATGTCCAGAGGATACTGGATATTGGATATTGGGGATTGGGGTTTCAGGTCGAAATCGTGCCACTGGTCGCGCCAGCAGAGGCGGAATTTGAGACGGGTCCAGTTGGGCGGCAGGCGTGGGGTGGCGACCGGCCCGTCGTCGGTCAAACGGACGCCGCCGAAGCCGAAGACCACCGCCTGCCACACCCCGCCGGCGGAAGCAGCGTGCACCCCGTCGTCGGCGTTGCCCCGCACGTCTTCCAGGTCCACCAGGGCGGCGCGCATCAGGTGTTCGTAAGCCTCCCCCGGCTTGTCCAACTCGCAGGCCAGGATGGCGTGGATCGCCGGGCCGAGCGATGAGCCGTAGGTGTGATCGGTGCGTGGGGCGTAATAGTCCCAGTTGGTCTCTAGCGTCTGCCGGTCGTAACGGTCGCGCAGCAGGTAGAGGAGCATCAACACGTCGGCTTGTTTCAACACCTGCCGCTTGTTAGCACCCTTGATGCCCAGGATGGCGTGCATGGAGCGGGTGCGCGGCACGTAATCGGCCAGGTTCACCTCTTTCAGGTCGAAAAAACCCTCAAACTGCTCGATCAGGCCGTTTTCCGGGTCGTGGAGGACCAACATGCAGCCGATGACATCGCCCCAGTGCTTCAGCCGCTCCGGGGTCAGATCGAGTTGGCGCTCCAGCGTGGCTGCCCGGTCGGGGTCCTGCTGGCGCAGCCAGGCCAGTACCTCCAGCGCCGTCTCCAGGTGCCATTGGACCATCCGGTTGGTGAAGGCGTTGTTGTCCACGTGCTCGTGGTACTCGTCCGGGCCGATGACGTCGTTGATCTCGTACTTGCCCCGGTCGGCGTTCCACTCAGCGCGGCTGCCCCAGAAAACGGCCGTGTCCAGAACGATTTCCGCGCCATAGTCGCGCATCCAACCGTCGTCGCCCGTGACCTGCCAATAGTTCCACACGGCATAAGCCACGTCGGCGCTGATGTGGTGCTCGATGTCGCCGCACCAGATGCGCACCAAATCTTCGCCCTGAGGGCCGGGCACCCAGCGGGGCGTGACCTCGTCGCCCGTGGCGGCGCTCTCCCAGGCAAACATGGCCCCCTCGTAGCCGGCGGCCTGGGCTTTGCGCCGCGCCCCGGACAGGGTGTGGTAGCGATAGGTCAGCAGGTTGCGGGCCAGGGCCGGCTGGGTGAAGGTGAGGAAGGGAACGATGAAAACCTCTGTGTCCCAGAAGACGTGACCCCGGTAGCCAAAGCCGGAGAGGGTCTTGGCCGAGATGCTCACCCGGTCGTCGTGGCGCGGCGCAGCCACCAGCACCTGGAACAGGTTGTAACGGACGGCCAGTTGGGCGGTAGGGTCGCCCTCGATGATGACGTCGCTGGCCTGCCAGACCTCGGCCCAGGCCGCTTCGTGGGCGGCCAGCAAGTCCTCGTAACGCAGCCACCGTTCAGACAACTCGTCCAACTCGTTCCGCGCCACTTCAGCAACGGTGTACGGTCGGGGCTCGTCCACCAGGCCCTCGGCTTCCATTTTCGCCCAAAAGCTGTCGAGAATGGCCCGTTCCTCCGCTGACACCCCGGCCTCGCGGTGTCCTGAGCCTGTCGAAGGGTAGACCGCCTGTCGCTCTGCTCGCATCCGTTCCAGGTCGCGCGTGGCATACACACTGACCAGCTTGGTGGCTGTGACAGTCTGCCCCCGCTTCGCTTGCCACTCGGCCGCCATCGTTGGCAGGCCATCGCAGCTCATGGCCCAATGGCGCGTTCTATCACTCCCCTGGATCAAAAGCGCGGCCGCCATGCCGAGTTCAATACCGCTATGCCGGGTACGGGCGTGCAGCCAGACCTGGTCAATGTCATCGCCCTGGTCCAGGATCTGCCAATGCATCACGCCCTGGTTGTCCGGGTAGCCGTTGATGCCGGCCTGAACTTTGATGTAGGCATTGAAATCTACCGGCGTGATTTGGCAACGGACGGCCAGCAGGTGCGGGTCGGCCAGGCTGGCGAAACGTTCAAAGTGCAGATCCACGGTGCGCCCGGCCGGGCTGCGCCAGCGCAGGTCGCGGCTGAGCAGGCCGCGGCGCAGGTCGAGGCGCCGCTCGTAGCGCAACACCTGGCCCCGGTCCAGCCGGAAACGCTCGCTACCCACCAGAACGGCCAAGGGCAGCCAGTCGGGGCAGTTGGCCAGTTCGGTGTAGACGATGGGCACATCGTCGAACACACCGTGGACAAAGGTGGCCGGCCAGGCACCGGGATAGCCTTCCTCGAAAGCGCCTCGGCTGCTCAGGTAGCCGTTGCCCAGGGTGAAGACCGTCTCCTGCTGGTGCAAGCGAAGGGGGTCAAACTGGGTTTCGATGATCGTCCAACCTGTTTCGTTCACAGAACCTTGCCTCGCTCAAGACTGGGAACTGAGGGCCGTCGACTCACGCACAATGAGACGGGGTTTCAGCAACACCTGGGCCGGCGAGGGTGTCTCGCCGCGCACCAGGTCTATCAACATGGTCACCGCCCGTTCCCCGACCTCGGCGATGGGCTGGCGCAAGCTGGTGAGAGAGGGGCGCAGGTAGCCGGCGATGGGGGCGTCGTCAAAGCCTACCACCGCCAGTTCCCGACCGACCTGCAGGCCAGCAGCGGCGGCGGCGTTCATCACGCCGATAGCTATCAGGTCGGCCAGGGCCACCACCGCCGTGGGCCATCGCTCAGGCGGCAGGGTCAGCCAGGTCTGCGTGGCCTGGTAGGCGCTGTAGTAGTTGTACTCGATGCGCATGATCCAGGCAGGGTCCACGCTCAGGCCGGCGTCGGCCATAGCGGTCAGATAACCATCCAGCCGGTATCGCCCGGTGAGTGACGCCTCTGGCCAGGCCAGGCAGGCGACGCGGCGGTGGCCTAGCTCTAGCAGGTGGTTCACCGCTTGCTTCACACCGTCGGTGCCGTCCACGTCCACCCAGGGAAAATCCCATTCGGAGTTGGAGCGGCCAAAGGCAACGAAGGGAAAGTCCACGTCCAGCAGGTAGCGGATACGCCGGTCGTTGAGATTGGTGTTGGGCAGGATGAAGCCATCTACCCGGCCACTTCCCACCATCTCGCGATACACGCCCAGTTCGTCGTACGGTTCGGGGCAGGGAAAGGTGAGGATGTGATAGTCGTGCCGGGCGGCGGCCTCGGCCATGCTGTGGATGAACTTCTCCAGGATGGGGTTGAACTGATCGGGCGGCGCCGGTCGCCAGGAATAGCCGATCATGCGGCTCTCGCGGGCCTGGAGCCCCCGGGCGATGACGCTGGGCCGGTAGCCCAGCTCCTCTGCCTTGGCCAACACGCGACGCCTGGTTTCCTCGGCGACGTGGGGATACGCGTTCAACGCCTTGGAAATGGTGGAAACAGACAGGTTCAGTTGCTCGGCCAGGTCTTTGATCGTGACACTCAATTGAGTATCCTTCCTGAAGGAAGCTCCACGGGCTGACAGAAACCTGCCCGGGACTCTCGGGGAGTACTCGCGCCACTCAGAAAACGTTTTCAGAACCCATTGTATCAGAAAACCTTTTCCTTGTCAAATCCGCTTGTGGGGAGGGGCGCATTTCAGTTTGGTGGTGAGCTGATTGATGGCCAGCGGGAGAGAGTGTGGGAGGAGAGCGCGGCCTGGATTCAGGCGCGATCGGGGTAGTGCATGAGACCAGAATTGGCGGAGGCAAAGCAGGTCCGTGTTGCGTGTTGTGTGGTGCGTTACGTCAAAACGACAGGCCGCGCTCTTCCATTAACCGAAAGAGCTCTCGATAACTCAATCCGAGGCGCGCGGTCATCCCCCGCAGAGTGATGTCGCCCCGCAGGTACTCCTCATGCAGACGTTGGACCTGTAACTCGTACCATTCTTCAATGAGTGCGCCCAGCATCTCCGGCCTGCTCTTGCGTTCTTGTTGAGCGCGGGTTTCCACATACTTGATCACTTGATCTCTCACCAACACGGGCATTTCTACAACCATTTCACAAGCCTCCCCTCAATGCTTGCAATGAGTGCTCGATGAAGCCACGACGGTAGCGAGACCTGATTGCTTTCAACATCCCCTCGCACACGTCCTCAGCCACATATCCCTCTTTGCCTAACATCACGATGAGGTCAGGCAGGAGGAGAGGATGCATCCTGAAGCGATGGCAAATGATGTACAGGAGCCGATCATCAACCACCACGTGGTCATATTGCTCAGTGTCTCGACACAACCTCAGCACCTCCTGGTCCCCCTCTTCAATTTCATAAGCATTGATCACCTGTTCGAAAGTGGCTCCTATGAGCGAGGTAGCTTGCACGACAATACTCCCCTGTCGTATACAATTTGACAGTGCCCATGCGTCCGGATAGCCCTCGCGTATTCCCTGATCAACAGCCTCGGTTTTCACTCCTTGGGGGATAAGGATCTTGGCATGGTCAAGCACAAACTCCAACACAAGCCGCTCGCCCACGTTGAACTTGGCAGCCGTGATCAACGAACTGGAGTCAAAGATAAGTATTTTTCGCTCAGTGGCTGTCACGACATGCGTCTCCTTCGTCTGTGCTATCTAGCAAAAGTTCGTAATATCCCATCCACTTCACAAAATCCGCGTTCTCCTCCAGCTTTCCTGCCTGCGCCAGTTCGTAGAAATCCTGGGACTTGATGGTGTATTGTTCCTCGTAGGGATCCATCAAGTTCTCCAGATTGTGAAGGCTTTCGATGATTTCAAAGATCTTATTGACCATCGTACTGCCTCTTATGTCTTGATATTGGTGAGCTACGGACTCGACCGGATAAGATTATAGCACGCTCTCTCGGTGTGTCAAAATTCAAAGCGTTCGTAAGGGCAGCCTGCATGCACCGTCTGGTACCCGCGCAACACGCACCACGCAACAAATCTCAGTAATCTCGCGACAGCAGATGGCGGTTGCCGATGTGCACGCGGGTCAGCCCGGCGGCGCGGGCGGCGGCCTCGGCCTCCTCGGCGTGGCGCACGGAGGTGCAGGGCAGGTCGGGCATGTAGAAGTGGGGGCCGAAGCCCAGCAGCGAGTAGGGGATGGTGGGGTCGAGGTCGGCGATGAACTGAGCGATGCGCCCCACCTCCTCAACGTCCACGTAACCGGGCACCAGCAGCGTGCTGGCGACCACCAGCGGCGGCTCCGGCCGCTCCGTTGCCCGGCGGGCTACCCGGGCGAAGTTCGAAAGCATCCCCTGGTTGGAAATGCCCGTCAGCGCCTGGTACAGGTTGTCGTCGTGGGCCTTGAGGTCGAACTTGACGCAGCCGCCCGTGCGCAACGATAGCTCGACGGCGCGGTCGAGCAGGCGGGGGTTCTCGCTGCCGTTGGTCTCCCAGCAGATGGCCACGCCCCGCTCGGCCAGCCGCCGCGAGGTCGCCAAAGCGTGCGGCATCTGGCTGGCGGGGTCGCCGCCGAAGGTGCAGACGCAGTAGGTGCGCGGGTTGGCCGTGTCGGCCAGCTCCTGGGCGCTCATCCCCTGGCTGCTAGCTGGATCCACTTGGCGGTAGTGCCAGTTCTGGCAGAAGAGGCAGTCGGCGGTGCAACTGCAGTAGAAGACGGCCAGGTTGTGGCAGCCCCGCTGGCGATGACCAGCGCAGACCCAGTCGGCGACGCAGTTGGTGGGCAGCGGATCGCGATACCAGTGCAGGAGGCCCTTCATTGGCATGCCCGCCAGATGGCGCAGCCGTCCCCCCTCGTTCACCCGCAGCCCGCAGAAGCCCCGCTCCCCCTCGCCCATCTGGCAAGCATTGGAACAGAGCGGACAGCGCACGCCGTCTGCCGTGCGCGGCGCCGCTTCGGGCAGGCCGAACTCACGGCGGGATTCGGCGTGGGCCTGGGCCGCCCGCGGCAACGCCTCCTCTGGCCGCTGGCGGATGCACGCCACGCACAGGCCCAGATGGGCGGCGATGAGAGGCGAGCTGCGTCCGCACACCGCGCAGGTGGCTGAAGTCAACATACCGTAGTCGAACATGGTCTGGAAGTTGGATACAGTTTCCTCCCCTTCAACGAACAAGTTCTTCTCGGCGTCAGAGCAGGGCCTCACTGCACACGACACGTGGGATCAGCACTGCTTCCTCGGACTGGTCGGCGGCAACGCGGTGGGCTTCCTCCAGGTTGTAGTCGCGGACGATGCGCAGAAGTTGCGCGACCAAAGCCTGGCCAGTGGCCTTGTTGCGACGCAGGGCGTTGAGTTCACGATGGGCGCGGGCAGTCAATGGGACGGTAGTAAAGATCTCGGACAGGAGCGCCAGGCGTGCTTTTTCCTCTGCATCCTCTTCAGCCTCAAAGACAAGGCGCAGTTCGGCGAGGACATAGTCGCTACCCAATGTCCTGCCCACGGTGTACCGTATCTCGGCCTCGCGGGCGCGCACCTCGGCATCGAAGTCACGTTTGACGGCAGCGATGCGCTGATTGATGCCAGCCGGCAGTGCCCGGGTGGGTTCATCCTCTTCACAACGGATGGCGCGGATGGCCTGCTGAGGATCTGCCGTGCGATGGCCTTCTTCGTCAACCAGGTACAGCCGCTGATAGTTCCCGGCCTGGCAGAAAACGAACAAGCCTGGCTCGCCAACGGCCCGGCGCGCGCTGCGCACACCGTCGGGCATGGTGGCGATCTGTTGGAAGCGGTCGGGGTCGGTGCGCTGCAGTTGGCGCATGAGTTCTTCGGCCTCCAGCAGGTTGAAGATCTCGGCCTCGGGTTCCTCTTCCAGAACGCTGGGGGCGCCCCGATAGATGGCGTACATGGCTTCTCTGTTGATTTGTTCACTCTTATGTAAAATGGCCGCATCCTCGCCGATGGTGCGGTGGATCTCAGCGATGCGGTTCTTCAGGCGGTGTTCTATGCCCAACTCGCGCTCCAGGCCCGTCTCGGGCAGAAAGTTGTAGGCGTAGATGGTGTCGTGCTCGGTGCCGATGCGATCCACGCGGCCGACGCGCTGGATGAGACGGACGGGGTTCCAATGCAGATCGTAGTTGATGATGTGATTGGCGTCCTGCAGGTTGAGGCCCTCGCTGAGCACGTCGGTGGAGACCAGGATGCGCAGCTCTTCGTCGCCGGGTTGGAGTTGGTAGTTGTTGGCCTTGGGAGCGAAGCGCAGGATGACGCGGCCGCGGTCTTTGGTGTCGCTCTCCACGGCGCGGATACGGCCCAGGTGTCTGAGGTTGTCGTAGAGGTAGTGGGCGGTGTCGGCGTACTGGGTGAAGATGAGGACCTTGCCGTGGACCAGGTCGCCGGGCAGGGTGCGCCTCCCAGTCATCATGGCCATGAGCTGCTGGAGTTTGTTGTCCTCCTGGGGGCCAATGGGCTCGACCAGGCGGGCCATTTCGTCCAGGAGAGCGATGTCGGTGTCCAGGGCGGCCTGGAGTTTGGGCACCTCGAAGTCGGTGATGGGATAACGAATGCTGGCTTTCTCCAGGGCCTCGTAGAGGGTGAGTTCATCGTCCAGGTCAGATTTGTAGAGGATGTCGGTGGCCTCGTCGCCGGCGGGAACCAGGCCGCGCTCCAAGGCGCCCCGAAAGGCGCGCTGCAGGTCTCTGAGGCGGTTGACGGTCTGGCGGAAGGCGTGCACACTGGACTCGAAACGCTTGAAGAGCAGGACGCGCATGAGGCCGCGCAGGGCAGCGCCAGCCCGTTGGAGTTCCTGGTACCTGTGCTCATTCTGCTGTTCGGGCAGGACGTAGTCGAAGAGGGCGTAACGGGCGTAGGTGAGTTGGCCCATCAGGTCGTGCAAGCGCTTGTAGACGCGGCTCTCTCCCGTCGTATCGTCAGGGCCGCGGTAGGTCTCCTCGATGCTGTAGGTGATGGTCTCCAGTTGGCGGTCGGGGAAGACCAGGGGCTGGCCGTTGATCTGGGCATCGGGGTAATAGGTGCGGACGTGGCGGCGGGTGCGGCGAATGAGGACGTGGTTGAGGACCTCCTGCAGAGCACGGCTGGGCGGATCCTGGTTGCGCGGCTCCACCTTGTTGAAGAACTCCCGCAGGTTGGGCGGGTTGATGGGGATAACGGTTGTATCTTGGGGATGCCAGAGCTTGACCTGCTGATAGATGTCCCAGGCGCTGGTAGCGCGGGGGGTGGCTGTCAGCAGGATCGTGGGCCGGGTCTGAGTGAAAAGCTGCAGCGCGGCGTAGCGCTGGGTATCGCGGCGGCGCAAGTTCTGAGACTCGTCCACCAGCACCAGGTCGCGGTCGCGGGTGCGCCAGTCGTCAACCAGCATGCGCTCGTTGCCCTTTTGGCTGAGCAGCCCCATAGAGATGACCGGGGCGTCAATCTGGTAGCGTTCCATGAACCATTCCCACATCTCCACCAGGGAGGCGGGGCAGACGACCAGGGGGCGGGCGCCGCGGTAGAGGGCATAGTGTTTGAGCAGCGTGGTACCGATGTAGGTCTTGCCCAGGCCCACGACGTCGGCCACGAAGACGCCGCCGTAGGTATCCAGGATCTTGCTGGCCTGGCGAACGGCGACGCGCTGAAAGTCGGCCAGTTCGGGCATCTCCGCTTCCCAGAGAAGTTCCGTGTCGCGACGGCCCTCCAGCCGGTCCTTGACCAGGGTATAGAGCGTCTTGAGGTAGATGTCGTGGGGACTGACGGGCCTAGGGCCTTGCGGGGTGGGAACCTGGCTGGCAGCCCAGGAACGGCGCAGTTCGTGGATCAGGTCCTCGTCGAAGTCCTCGGCCTCGTCCCACAGCTCATTGAACCAGAGGGAGAGTTGGGCGTGGTTGCCGTCGCCGAAGACGCGCACGTTGAGCTCGGTATTGTGGGTGACGCCGCCCAGGGACAGGTTGGAACTGCCGACGATGGCCGCGCCGGTCTGAGCGCGGATGCGGGCGGGGTCGAAGTCAAAGAGGTAGGCTTTGGCATGGAGGCGGCCGCGGGTGTAGACCTTCGCCTGCACGATGCCCTGGGCGATGAGGCCGGCCAGGGAGAGCACCAGGGCCTGGGCGTCGTCGGTCTGGTCCAGGAGCTCCAGCGTGGCCTGGATGGATTCGGCGGTCTCGGCGCGGATGCGGGGCGACTGGACGCCAGGCATCCGCTGGCGGCGGACGGCGCGCTGGGTGGTCGCCAGGTGGTGGTATCCCTCGGCCAGTTGCTCGATGGTCTGGCGGTTGGTGACGTTGCCGATGAGCAGCCGTAGTTGATCCAGATGAGGGATGTGCT
>JACKQG010002139.1_pt1 | contig 10019 bp, 4 predicted proteins | sample 8237621 | NCBI WGS metagenome assembly JACKQG01 (sample SAMN15677084, study PRJNA649215) | marine metagenome | biome: marine; feature: Black Sea; material: saline water; isolation source: suspended particulate matter (SPM) from the Black Sea western gyre | collected 2013-06-09/2013-06-10 | depth...
CTTATATGCGATTCCTACTCTACAACTCGGATTAGCTAATACATTGTTGTCTACTTTTAGCGGAAGGATATTTCGGCAAGATATTCCGATACTCCCGATACTCAATTTACCAATGGGGTGATTCCAGAGTACCCCTGCATCAAAAGAGAAATCACTATCCGCACCCGCGATCTGGGTGGCGTTTATCCGACTCGGACTGACGCGTATGCATTTAAAAGCGACGCCGGCCGAAAGGCTTTGATATTTTGGAGTATGATCTCCTGAATCTCTGTATTTTCCTCGATATTTTTTTTGACAACTGAAGACAGCCGCTGTATCATAATCAGTTTTAGTGAAACTACCAAGAATTTCCTTATCTCCACCCCGGTGTTCGAAACTTCCATATTCTATACAACTCGCATTGAAACCAATAGTTATAGGTATGTTTTTGTCTAAGATACTTAGCAATGGAAGAGGATAAGCGAGATTTACCGCATGATGGCTGATGTCTAAAACCAGGTTATTATGTATAATGGTACCGTTTAATCCTGAAAGGAAAGACAATCCAGCAGGATTCCAGCGGGCGGCGTTTGCGTCATCCGCTATCGCTACAAATGCCTCCATACCCATTGGACGCGCCCCAGTTTCCAAATCTGCTATCGTTGCATTCGCTTGGGGCAAATTAAACAATCCCAAACATAGTGAACACGCTACTAAAACTTTCAAAGCAGTAATTTGGTGAATGATTATACTTTTTTTTCTCTTGATAAACATTTGATACTTCTTTTTATTGAACATTTCTATCATTTCCATGCCAGAATTTTGTGGAATTTTCCGATTTCCTTGCCGTTGCAATCTGCAGTAACATAGCAGACAAATACATCTGAATTTACCTCATTGCCATTTCTATCCTTTCCATCCCAACGCTCTTCTTTAGGTATACCAGGTTCACATTCACCAATATCCAAAGTCTTTACAAATCTCCCATCTACCGTGAATATTTTTATCGAAATCTTTGCCCTTCTATCAATCTCACACACAAAGTGTGTGCCTTGAGATTCGCAGTCACCTGGTTCGAATGGATTAGGATAGTTATAGACTTGCAAATCAGGTTCACCATAACCGAAAGAGCCAGAAGAGATATTTCGATTTCCTACCATATCTTCTACTTCAATTTCTAAGAAGTAGATTCCGTTTTGTGATCGCTCCGGACAAAAAAAACTAAGCACTCCATTGTCTTTATCGTATTTCATATTATCAGAATAATGGTATGTTTCATTGTTGAATTTTATTTTTATTTTAATTAAATTTGGATTGATACCGCTTTCATCGTCCTTTAATACTACTCTAATCTCTGTTCTTCCTTTTTTAGATAAATCCAGCAGCTGGGGTGGCATAACATCTCTAATAATCTCTATGGTTGCACTGTCTTTTAAACCCTGATTGTCTTCCACGGTGACTGTCAATTCACCTTTATTATTTGTTTCATCAGCTATCCCAGAATATTTTAGTTTGAAGTTGGGTGACCGGGAACTGTAGCTATTGTCTCTGGGCTGATTCCCAATAAAGAGACTTCCGAAGCATTCGCTTTCCTCCGAACCATCATCATCCTTCACATCTACCCACACCTCGAAGTTTTGCTGTTGTTTCTCCATTCCCTTTCCATAGTATAAGTATATTCGCTGCCCTTCTTTCTTTTCGGAATAGATAAAGGGTGAACTTTCAATAATTTTTATTTTAACTTCTGGAATTGATTGGCGCACGGTAATTCTAATCGGCTTGGAAGTTTTACCTACATTCCCGGCCAAATCTACTGTTTGCACCTCAATCTTGTATGAAGATTCATACTCTCCTTCCAAAGTGTAGCGGATTTTATCCTCTATTAGACAGTCTTTATTAATAGATTTAGTCTGTTCTATTCTGCACCAGGTTTCGTTGATGCATACGTATGTATCTATATTGTAATGATGCACACCAAGATTATCTTTTACAGGGTCCCAGCAGAAATCCACTTTAGTATCGTCATCAAAACCTTCTTTCGCGGTTTTATCATCATGTTCTACACTAGGCTCAGGAGGTTTTATACCATCAACTGTAATCTTTGGAAGAACTTCTTTCTCATACTGATGGTCACCTTTATCCACCAGAAAGGCAGTAATCGAAATATCTTCAGCTTCATTCCCTGGTATAACAGTATAGCTCCCGGAATATTCCCCAGGGCTGATTTCTGCCATCGCTATATCTTTTATTAACGTCCCAATGTTAAAAGAAACCTTTTTAGCATCCTCACAGGCTTTGAGTGTTACGGTTATCTCGTAGCCAATTCCTAATGGTTTCCGTGCATCTTGAACATTATGGCTGGCTTCAATAATTGGTGAAACGACATCGACAGATATCGCATTACTGTCTTCATTCTTGCTGCGGTTATTCGCGTTATCTATTACCCAAACAGGAAAGGTAGCACTGGCATCATCGCCTCCACCCTCAACTGTAAAACAGTCTCGGTAATCACTATTGAGATCATTCCAAGGGAGTTCCTCTTGGCCGCCTCCAATGGCAGCCAAATCCACCAACACGGTTTCGCCATCATCATGCGACGCTTCCACTGAAATTTCAACCTCATCGCCGATGTTTGCAATCTGATTGTTGTCTCCATCGTGTGTTAGCTTGGCATTGACGGAATGAATTGCCGGAGCTTCAGCATCTACGGGAATGGAAACGGTATATCCCCTAGTGTTTCCAGCATTATCTTGTATAGATATAGGTAAATCCGTCAGAGAGATAGGCGAATCGGCCTTATTGGTATCTACTCCTCCAGAATGAACTTCAAAACTACCAGTATATTTGTCGCCATCAAGACCTAAGTTTTGTGACTCCTCTTTTCCTTTATATCCGATATTTCTTAAATTCACAGATACAGATTCACCATCGTCATGTGACACTTTCACTATAATCTCAATTTCATCCCCGATGTCCGCAATCCCGTTATTATCATCTATATTTTTGACGTTTACATCTACATATGAAATCTCCGGCGGTGTTAAATCTAAATTTGCCTTATCGGAGCGTCGCACACTATTCCCGGTAATATCTCTCACCGTAACTTCAAAGGACACCTCGCCATCAACAGTATACTCCTTATCAAGCGGATATGACAGATTAAATGCGTTGTCGTCGTAGTGTAGTGGTTCGTCCTGTCGCCCACCTATAGGTGTTAAATCAACAGTAACCGGATTATCAATACCCTCTATATCCTCCATCCTTCCCTTTGTAATCTCCACTCTCACTGAAAGTGTATCGCCTATTTTGAATGTTTTGTCAGGTGTGATACTAATGGTGTATTCAGGCGGAGTTATCACCTGAACACTATCCGATTCCACCCCCTCACCTACGTTTCCCGCTTTGTCTACTGCTTTTACCTTAATTTTGTATGTATGTTCATCTTCTCCTGTTACAATACAATGGGTATTTTGTACTTTATCATAGGGTTGATTGCCATATTCGCCGTCATCTTCGGAAAGGTAAACGTTGTAGTGGTCAATGTCGCTTTTATCCTCTATTGACCAACTAAAATATAATTGGGTGTCGTTGTCATAGTCCTCACTTGCATCATCATCTCTATGTATTGGAACACTAGGCACAGGAGGTTCTATACCATCAATTGTAATCTTTGGAAGAACATCCTTCTCACACTGACGGCCACCTTTATCCACCATAAAAACAGTTATTAAGGCGTCTTCAGCTTCATTCCCTGGTATAATAGTATAACTCCCGGAATATTTTCCAGGGTTAATTTCTGCCATTGGTACATCTTCTTTTAGTGTTCCAATGTTAAAAGAAACATCTTTAGCTTCCTCACAGGCTTCGAGTGTTACGGTTAGCTCGTAACCAATTCCTAATAGTTTCTGAGCATCTTGAACATTATGGTAGGACATGATAATTGGACAAGACATAGAATAAACATAAATAGGATTCGTAGACTGTTTCTGCGTGCAGTTACCCGCATCATCAATAGCTGTAACAGTAAGGAATACGCTCGGCTCATTTGTCTTGCCCTCGGCTGTTACCTCAATCTCTGCGGTGTACTGCCGCGCGCCATTTTCCTCCTTGACATTGGTGTTCCAAGTAAGTTCACCCACCTCTGATTCATCAGGTGAAGTCTTTGGTTCTCCCCTTAAAACACTGGCATCTACAGAAATCTTGTCAATATCATAATCATTAGCATTAACGCCGTCGGAAGCCCTGACAGTGGCTGTAACGATGACCTTATCACCTACATCAGCGATTTCGTTAATATCGTTGTTATCATTGACGATTACCTTAACATCGGAGATAAATGGCGAAATGGCATCGACAGATATCGCATTACTGTCTTCATCCTTGCTGCGGTTATCCGCGTTATCTATGACCCAAACAGGAAATTCGACATTTGAATCATCAACGCCTCCTGCCTGAACTTTAAAGGTTTTTTGGTAATAACCAACGTTTTGATCAATCCGGTCAAGAGGCAATTCTTCTTGACCGCCTCCAATGGCCGCCAAATCCACAAATACGGTTTCACCATCACCATACGACGCTTCCACCACAATATTAATCTCATCGCCTTTGTTTACAATCTGGTTGTCATCATTAATGACCTCGGCTTTAGCAAGAGAAAGCCAAGGTTCCGTAGCATCAATGGAAATAGCAGCAGTAGTTTCCACCATATTTCCAGCATTATCTTCTACAGATATACGTAAATCTTTCATATCTATAGAGTCAGCTTTGTTGGTATCGACATTACCCGTTATAACCTTAAAATTGCCGGTATATTTTTTCAATTTTACATCCCAATTTAGGTGTAAAGAATCATCATCTTCGTCTCCAATTGCTTCTAGCACAATTTCGTCACCCAAATCCACAGACACGGTTTCGACATCATCATGCGACGCTTCCAGCGAAATTTCAACCTCATCGCCGATGTCCGCAATCTGATTGTCATCGTCTACGTTTTTAATTGTTACTTTAACGGGTGAAAGAATTTTGGGTGGCGTTAAATCGACCTTCGCAGTACACGGGCATTGTTTAATATTCCCAACAATATCCTTTACTGTTGCTGTTAAAGTCACCTCTTCATCAACTCTGCGTTCTTCGCATTCTTTAAGCTGGTAGTTTAAAGAGTCAACATTCTCCTCGTGGTCTAGTAGTTTATCTGCTGGACCACCTATAGGCGTTAAATTGACAGTAACCGCTTCAATATTCTCTATACTTCCTTTTGTAATCTTTACGGTTATGGAAAGTTCATCCCCTATTTTAGCAGTATTGTCACCGGAAGTCGTGCTGACAATACATTCACACTGGAGAGGAATTACCACTATTATATCATTTGATTCTACCGCCTCACTGACGTTTCCCGCTTTATCTACTGCTTTTATTCTAATTCTATATGTATGTCCATCTTCTCCTGTTACAATGCAGTGGGTGTCTTGCGTTTCTTTAGTATCATCTTCGCTGCCATCCTTAAAAATATCAATGTTGTATTGGTCAATCCCGACTTCATCTTTTGCTGCTGACCATGAAAAATCCAATTGGATGTCATTGTCATAATCCCCAGTTGTATTATCATCCGTATGTATCGGTTTTCCCGGTGGGCTGGGCGGCATAGTGTCAATCGTAATTTCTATTTCACTATTCTTTGGTTTACTGCTCTTAATCCCGTTTTTTAAGATAGCTGTAACGGGGCCGACAAAATCGTCGCATTTTTCTATCGTATATTGTCCCGTCCATATTCTATTTTCAGATGCATTGTTTCCGGCAGTCATATCTTTACACTCAAGGGGAATACCTGTGATTTTCGAGCCGATATTGAAAAATCCCTCTGTAGCGATTTGAGATTTTTCATATACGGTGACCTCTATCATCTTCCCCTCTTTTTGTGGGACGTCATCCGGCTTTACTTCCACCGCTTCGATTTCTATAGAGTCAGGATCGACATCTACTCGGCGAGGTGGTGCTTTTGTAGAAATTATCTCTTTCCCTGTGGTATCACCCAGAGAAACTTGGGAAAGGGTTAAATTGCTGAATCCTTGCCTGATAACCTTGAATGTAATGTTGGCAATACTTTTGGAATTACTATCTTTCTTAACACCTGGAGTATTTATTACGATGGTAATTTTACCGTCCACCTTGGTATTGGATATAAAAGTTGCGTCGTGGGGTAACAATTCCCCTGGCTTAACTGAATGGTCTTTATCAATCTGCAGTACTTCTGCATCATAAGTCAGCACCACATAGGCAATACCAAAGTCTTCTAATTTGTCCGCATCCTCTACATCTACACTTGCTGTAAAACCAACATACCAATTATTTTCAATCTGAATCAATTCACCTCCCACTTCATTATCCGCTTTAATACTAACTAAAACCCCCCTGTGAGGCATTACCTCCACTGAAAGGGGGGCTCTACACGTACCGGAATCCCTTTTGCTGTGGTATCCCCCAATTGCACTTCTGACAAAGTTAACATAGAGCTACCGCGTTCTCCGATAGCTGTGAAGCGGAATCGTGCAATAACACCTTCCCCGCTAACAGCATCTTCGTCTGACATATCAATGATTATTCGAACTTTACCTGCGATCTCAGCATTGGCCAAAAATTTAGCAGGGGAAGGAACCAATTCACCCTTCGTAACGTCCTCTGGAGTTATTTTTAGTACCTTCGCATCATAGGTGAGCACTGCATACACGGTATCTAAATTCTCGACGTTTTTGACTGTCAATTCCGCAGTAAAACTTTCAGTATACCGCACTGATAACAGCGAGATGAGCTCAACAACAGCGGTTTGTTCATCATCGGCTGACGCGATGAGCCCAACACCTTGCTCGATAAAAAGGGTGAGCCCAATTATGAAATATATCATGTAATTTCTCATTGTAATTCCCTTGTCAAGTTTCTACTGGTTTTCTAAATTCTTCTCTACCTCATCTAACAATTAGCATTTTCCTCAGAGCAGTAAAGTTGCCTGCGCGAAGAACATAAAAATAGATACCATTGGCAACTTCCTCCCCATCACAGCTTTTTCCATCCCAATGCGCCGCTTTTTCTTTTTTCAGATATGAGCCCATCGCTTTTGAACCTAAATTCAATTTTTGAACCAGACGTCCTGAGATATCGTATATCCAAATTGTCACCTCGGCTGGTTGGGAAAGTTTATACGGAATCCACGTCTCTGGATTAAAGGGATTAGGATAGTTCTGTAACAATTGGGGTTGATGTGCAAACTCCCCTAACGTGGGAGTTAATTGGGAGGACTGGTTTACTGGCGTAAACACAGTTGAATTGACAGGAATACTTTCTCCATAAATATTTCCCAAGTTCAGTTGGGAAACAGAAGGATTGTCCAGCGATTCTCCAGCTTTTCGAAAGGTTACTTGAGTAATAGTACCTGAACCGCTAACACCTTGCAGACCTGGTAAATTCATCACCACAATACACTTTCCCGCATTGTTATCTGTATTTACAATTGGCGTTGATGCTGACATTAACTCCCCTGCCTTAATATCCACCATTTGTAAGGTCCCCGGATTCCAATTGAGTTGAAAGGAGGCAACATCCAAATTCAAAACATTTTCAACTTTAAGTCGCAGTGTTATCGTTTTCTGTCCGGTAATTACAAGAATAAGATTTGATTTAGCTCTCTGCGAAGTAAAAGAAGGCGCAGTTGTATCATTCTCTCCGGTGATTTTACGCTCTAATGCGGTAATATCATAGATAGTTAGTTTTCCGTCTCCATCAATATCAGGATTACCATTAGAAGGAGTGTCCTCTAATCCAGCAATAATCAGTAAGAGTTGGGTAATATTTACTAATTCACTGTTTCCATGTTTTAAAATAGTAACAGTAGCATACGCTGATTTTTTGAGGTCTGCTTTGCTCCTTGCTTCGAGAAGAACTTTTTGTGTTGTTGAAACATTTTCTGGCGCTGTATAAGAGCCATCATCCGAAATGGTTCCAACCTCTTTAACGTTGTTTTCACTGACATTCTCGTTTTCACAGCTATCTATACACCATGAAACAGCAACAAGTGGATATACAGTGAAAGTTTGCGTTTCTCCTGGGCATAAAATTGAATTATCAGGCTTAACCTCAAAGTCACAAGCGGCTATTTCTTCGTCTATGATTTGGATATCATCAATGTGCCACCCATCGTAGATGTCTTCATTACCATTACTTTCGAGTACAAAACTAATCCGCACATCTTCTTGGTATAATTTTGCTGGTATATCCAACTCTTCCCGCCTCCTTGCTTTGATTGGTTCTTCTGATGTTCTGCTTTCGACACTTCATCCAAGAATTCTAATTCTTCCGCCATGAAAGTTGATTTCAATATCCTTATCATTTGTAACCTCTTTGATTTCTATTTCCTCCTGAACGATTTCCATTTCCTCTGGAACTTCACCTTTTATTTAATCGATGCTAACCTTAACTACGCCCTTATTCTTGATAACGACTTCAAAATCAGCTGTCTCGCCTACAGTGACTGTACCTTCGGGACCCTTAAATTTTACTATCTCGATAGCAGGTTCGATAACAACTAGAGTAGAATGGGGTTTAAAGTTATCATCCCCCCACTCTTTACATTTTAGGTAGATATTATTATATCCGCTGCCTTCCGCTTTCGGTGAGAATTTGACAGTCAAAGTTTTGGAGTCACCAGATTCCATGAGTTTGTCCGGGGGCCATTCGATTTTGTAATTATCATCATCGTACCTATTCAATTCACCGCCATCGCTAGCATGTTTAAAACTCAGGATATTTTCGGGGAAATCATCAACGACTTCAATGTCTGTTGCCCTGGCAATGCCGCTTATATTTGTAACCGTAATTTTTATTTCTGGAATATCCTGTTCTTTTACCCTAATGATAGATTCATTAGGTTCGCATGAAATGACAAGTTCAGGAAGACACACTTTGGTGGTGAAATCGTTTGGAGGTCCATCATAATTAACCTCGGCTGTATTTTTGGTATCTTCAACAGTTTCTTTTATAGCTTTAAGTTTCACATTAACTGTCCTACTGTCCCACTGTTTGATATCCCCCAAATTCCATAACACTTTCCTGCCATTATAGACGCCACCATTGGAGCCCTCCTGAAGCTCAAAAATTTTGGCATCGAATATATAAGTGAGTATCACATCTTGGGCAATACAATGGCTTTCATTCGTTACAGTGATATTATATTGCACTTCCTCTAGCTTGCCAATGGACGCGTGATATTCTAACTCATCTGAAGAGATTTCTGAACGAACCAACTTTTGGGTAACCTCGAAATTTGGCCCACAATACCAATGTTGAGAAAATTTTTGGCTTACAGTATATTCACACTTTTCCTCGCCATGTGCAGATAAGAATATTTCCGCCTCAATCGTATTTGTTCCAGTTTTCAGATTACCAGGCTTGTGTTTAAGTTTGATAGTAGCGACAGCCCTTCCTTCATTAGTTTGTTTTAAGATTTCTATGCTACCGTCCTCAAAAGTAGCTTCTGGTCCTTCATTAAGGTCATTTAGGATTTTATAACATACTTTTACAGGTCTTTCAGGAGGATTTCCCTCATCACCAACCCTGGATAGCTTGGTCACAATTGTACGTTGGCTAATTTTCCCTTCAATAACTTCAGTTTCTTCATCGGACGGAAACTTCCAGTCTAAGTCAATCCATTTTGTGACAGCAGAGATAATACGTCTTTTTTGATCATTGATAGCAGGACAAAAAGCGGTAATCTCTGTCTCACCTTCACGATTAGATATGATGTTAATCCATGTCTCGCCAACGTCAATAGCCACATTTCCACCATCTTTTCTCCTTCCCTCCAAAGTTTCACGTTTGCTGTTTGTAAAAGTGACGGCAAAGAGGTTATTGATTTTTATTTGAGGCGCCAATGCACCATCAGCTTTAAATGCAGGAGCGACTTCAAATCCTGTGTCATCGGTTTCAATAATATCTCCCACAGCATCACACCAGCGATTGAGCACCCAATCTACTCGCACATTAGGAACACCCTC
>JACKQG010004709.1_pt2 | contig 10018 bp, 11 predicted proteins | sample 8237621 | NCBI WGS metagenome assembly JACKQG01 (sample SAMN15677084, study PRJNA649215) | marine metagenome | biome: marine; feature: Black Sea; material: saline water; isolation source: suspended particulate matter (SPM) from the Black Sea western gyre | collected 2013-06-09/2013-06-10 | depth...
GCAAAAGTCACAAAACCTACAACTCGCATATGGTAAAATCAAAGGGTTATAAGAAATAAAAATAATCCAGTCCATCCTGTTGATCCTGTCAAAAAAGACCGTTTTTTCGGATATTTTTTTTGCGCTTTATCACATGGGAGATAGATTATGGAAAAGACGAATGGCTTTTTCAAAACTTTTAAATACATGGGCCTGTTGTTTTTCATTGTTTTTTGCCTTCTTGGAACTGTGGGTGTGGAAAGTGATGGCGATAATATTTCTCCAGCGGCTTCTGATAATGGGCGCTCTCCTGACATTAAAGCCCCGAGGGGAAAAACTGCTTCACCCGGTGGTTTCATAGATGATCTGCCCTCATGGTGGTATACCATCGACGTCCTGCCTTTAGAGGCGGGTTCCTCCATCACCGCCTCCAACTCGTCCTTTGAGGTTACGCTGAATTCCGATAAATACGTGATTCTGGATGATTTTACCACGTACGGTGTGTGGGCCCATGTTAAGGACCTGGGGGGCAGCGATAATAGTTTCTCTTTCACGTTGACATCGGCTGTGCCGGAGGGCTGGACAGCGCCGGGGGAAAGCTCTGCGCTACCGCTTCCAGGGAATGAGGGCGATCTGGGGTTGGTGTTTCCGGGAGTTGATCATGCCTATTCAGGCAAAAGAGAGGCCACCTTCACCTACAAAGTCTCTTCCGAACAGTATGCGGAAACCGTGTCTTTGACGTTCACTTTAGTGTTTTTTCCTCAAGTAACGACGGCTGGATATACCGAAGGTGATGCCACCCTGGAGGGCACCATCACCGATGCGACCACGGGCAGCCCGATTTCTGCTGCCGAGGTCACGCTCTGGCTGGGGTATTCCATTCAAATCCTGCCCTATGACATGCTTGAGGCCACCGATTCCGCGGGATTCTACAGACTTTCGTGCTGGGGTGTGGATGTGCTTAACAATTATTATTCTCCCTATCTCACGGTTCCGGGATACATGCTGGTCGTGCAGAAGGCGGGCTACGAGACGTACGTGCATGACGAGTTTGTGAAACCCGAGCATGGTAGCCCCATCACCTTCAACGCAAGTCTGACCCCTCTGGAAAATCAAGTGGATTTTGATCTTCAATGGGGGACACCTCTTTCTTCACCGGGAGTCTGGGGGATTGCGGTTACAGAGGCGTGGGACCGCTTTACCGCGGCAATGGGGAAACATCCCGACGCGGGTGACCCCGAGACACTCCCCACATTGATACCTTTTTTAGACAACGAGGGGGATATCCTCTGGTCAAAATCACTGGATGACCAGAGCTGGGCAATTGACGTCACAAGCGACGGTTCTTATATAGCATGCACCACCCATGCCAGCGGCAACAATTATTGTTACCTGTGGGATTCCGCGGGCAATGAAGTCTGGAAAAAGACCATAACCTCGCAGTCGACTGTCATAAAATTTTCACCCGACAACAAGTACATTGCCACAGGCCCATCTGAGGGAGGTAAGAGTTTCGTCCTATACACTGCCCTGACCGGCGCCGAAGAGTGGACTTATGATACAGGACTTGCGCGAGTGCGCCAGACGGCCTTTACCTCCGACGGGCAGTATATTTTCCTCGGGCCTCCTCTTCATCTCTTTACCCGCGGTGGCCAATTAATATGGCGTCGCAACGAGGATGTCGGTCTGCCCTACATTATATGCCCCAGTACAGACAGGTCTCGGGTTTTCGTTCCCACGAAAGGTGATATTACCTCCATGTATGACGGCAGTGGAAACCTGCTGTGGAGGAAAGAGCACAGGGTTACAACCTACGGGGGGATGTCTGCTGACGGATCGGTCGTAGTTGTTCTAAGTCATAACGGCAACCTGTATTGTTACAACGGGGAAGGAGAACTCCAGTGGTACCGCCTGGTGCCCGGAACGGATGGAAGTGGTGGCGCCGGCCATGATGGCCTGGACATAACGCCCGACGGTAAGTACATAGCTGTTGGAGGAGGAAACTACAATACAATTCTTTATGATTCTAAGGGAAACGTGCTGTGGCGCCACGCAGGCAGCGCCTCCATAGATACTTCAGAGCACCCTTATTGGCATTCCGTGATGAATGTCAAAATCTCCGAGGATGGAAAAAAGATCGTTAGTGGTTACGGCTATTCAGACCCGAAGCTCTGCTACTTCACCTATTCTTCCACCATCCTTTACGTAGAGCCTTTAGGCTCATGCGGAGGCAACACCCCTTGCTATTCCACCATCCAAGCCGCCATTGATGCCGCAAGCTCCGGAAAGACTATAAAAATAGCCGGGGGCAGCTATGATGAAGCTCTTACTCTCAGCTCATCCAAAGACTTAAAGCTACAAGGTGGATGGAATTCATCTTTCACGACTCGATCTTCAAATAGCACAGTCAACTCCATGACGATCAGCAATAGCCAGGGGACCGTTACCGCGGAGTATCTCGTGATGCAATAAATCCCGTATTCCGGAAAATGCTATTCTCGCCTCGTAAGCAACTGAAATAACCGTGATTGATTTACGGGTTTTCGTGGGCCGCAATTTTCAACCCGTAGCACGGGTTCGAAGAAAAATCGTAACCGTTCACAGGTTCAGGGTTCAACGTTCGGGGTTCGGGAAAAAACTGAAAGTGGGCCCCCGAAATGCCGGGGGAAAATACAGATTTTACCACAACAGCTACAACTACCATGTTCCCGATTTCCGGACATGCGGAAGATGCCGGTTTTGCAGGATAAAACGTCTGCAACATGGCGTACGGTGACGAAAATTCAACCTTTGAACCCGTGAACGGTTACAATGAACGATTCCTCAAAGCGGACCAGGCCCGGTGATTCCCAAATGCCGCGCAGCTTGCTTTTAACTGGTTTACTCTTTTTTCTTTGGGTATTTTCATGTTGGGCAATGGATAAGCCTGCTGAGAGACGTGTTGTCGGTGGCCCATGCGAATACAAGGCGTACCCGGGCCGGGCTACAATTGTTTCCGTCCAGAAAAAGGAACGCCCGGCCAAGGCCGGCGCATCTTTAAGCGCTGTCTATGAGGTCAAATTTTCTTTCACGCCCCATGAGGAAATAGAGGAGGGGTATGGCCAGGTGGAAGGAAAGGAATATCTTTTGCTGCTGGCCAATTCGAGTTATCCAGGGCCATGGTTTCTAAAAAAGTATGGAATCAAACCGGGAAAGTGCTTTGAATGCTATTTGAAAGTTATTACCAGGGGGACATGTACCCCTGTTCTTTTTGACTTTCCGGCCATTGATCTCAGTGATTATTCTGAAAGTGAATAGGAAGCTTTTTATGAAAAGAAAATTGTTTTTAGGGATTTTAGGGATTTTCCTGGTGCTTTCCTGTGCGGGCGGAGCCTGGTCAGATGAAAGCAACGGCCCCTGTACCATCATGAAGCCTGACAGGGAGACCCGGCTAAGATGGATACATGATTATGAAATGGCTCCCAGGGCATACATAGATAAATTACTCGATTTCAGTATCATGCCCGGGGGATCACTTAGCCTGCTGAGTCATCTCCAATACACCCCCTCCGAGAGGAATCAGGCCAGTTGCGGGAACTGCTGGGCGTGGGCCGGAACAGGGGCGATGGGAATCGCCCTTGATGTTCAAGAGAACATCTTAGACCGCCTTTCGGTTCAATTTATAAGTTCTTGTAATACTGCAAAAACCTGTTGTCAAGGCGGATGGTTGAGCGATTTGGCCGAGTTTTACACGACTGAGGGTTTTACGATCCCATGGTCGAATACTAATGCAGACTGGCAGAATGGTGATGGGAATTGTAATGTTCCCTGTGGTTCTGTTGCCACCTCGCCCAGTTATGGTATTGCCTCTATAGAGGCACAGACCATCGAAACTCAAGGTGTCAGCCAGGCTCAGGCCATTGCCAATATAAAGAATGTCCTGAACCAGAATAAGGCCGTTTGGTTTGCCTGGTTTTTACCCAGAGGTTCTGACTGGGATACTTTCCGGAGCTCCTGGAATACTCAAGGGGAGGCTGTCACCACAAATCTGGACTATGGGTGCGGCCATACATGGGACTCAGGGGGTGGCGGCCACGCGGTCTTGTGTGTGGGGTATAATGATGATGATCCGGAGAATTCCTACTGGATAATATTGAATAGCTGGGGTACGTCCGGCGGTGATCGTGCGAACGGGATTTTCCGGTTGGACATGGACATGGACTATGGCTGCACGTTTTATGACGATGGGTGGTACTGGAGTTACTACTGGCAGGCCTTAGATGTGAGTTTCAATATTGGGGGGCAAGATATTTATGTTGAATCTTCCGGTACATGTAATGGCAACACCCCCTGCTATTCCACCATCCAAGCAGCCATTAACGGTGCAATCTCCGGTTCTACGATAAAGATCGCCGGCGGGAGCTACGGGGAAGATGTCAGCCTGAGCACATCCAAGAACCTGACCTTTAAGGGGGGATATGATTCCACGTTTATAACTCAATCATCAACCACAACTGTAAACTCCCTGACAATTAGTAATGGGTCTATTACGGTCGATAATCTTGTCCTGGAAACCGCAAGTGCCCAGATGCCACCTACCGCCACAACTGGATCAGCGACCTCGGTGACTTCCAGTTCTGCCACCCTGAACGGCACAGTGAACCCGAATGGGTCCAGCACGACATACTATTTTCAGTATGGAACGAGCACGAGTTACGGGTCAAGCACGACGAGCACGAGCGCTGGGTCAGGTACGAGTGATGTGTCGGTGGATGCCTCCATAAGCGGGCGCAGTTCCAACACCACCTACCATTATCGGCTTATAGCGACCAACAGTAACAGTGCGGGGACCTCTTATGGCGATGATCAGAGCTTTACTACGGATACCTCTGAACAAGTAGCCAGTATCGTATTCTATAACAATTTGCTTTGTGGTGGCAGCTCTTTTACTGCTACATTGACCATCGATGGTAAGGCGCTTACGTCAGTAACCGGAGTATATAGCGATTGTGAGGAATTTGACTGCGGGGCAAGTCTGAATTGGAGCCTGTATGCCAACACCGGAGGCTGCGGGATATTAACGGGGACTGGTAGTAGAGTATACGATTGTGATTGTTTATACACATATATTGACCCTATCTGGTGGTAGTCCGGTTCTGAGTTATACTAAGGGCTGTCCCGGGGATTGCTCAGATGTGAGTTCGGTTTCTATTGGATCGACGAAATTGTTGGATTCTGTGTTGTTGACAAAGGATGCTGATCTTTTGGGTTTAACGGTTTTTGATCCCTTGATTTCAGAATAAACTTGATGAAGCCACCCCTGTTAAATAAAGGCAAAAGCGGATTTAACTAAGTAAACTGGACAATCAAAAAGGCACACGAAATCAGATCGGCATGTGTTAAAATCAAGGGCTTACAGGTAAGAAAAATTTGATTTCAGACTTTTTACAAGACCATCTATGATTAAATCTTTCAGACACAAGGGTTTAGAAAAGTTTTTCCACAACGATGACCGAAGCCGAATTAACCCTGAACATGCGGCCAAACTGACCCGAATTTTAGACCGTTTAGATGCATCGGTAGGACCACAAGATATGAATTTACCCGGTTATAAATTACACGGACTTTCGGGCAAAGAAAAAGGAACATGGTCAGTGTGGGTTAGCGGCAATTGGCGAGTCACGTTTCAATTTGACGGAACTAATGCCGTGGTCGTTGATTATCGAGATTACCATTAGAAGACTTGGAGGGATTGAAATGAATAACCGGAAAAAACCTACTCATCCAGGAGAAGTTTTGCGGGAGGATGTTATTAAACCCCTTGGGTTAACTGTGACGGAAGCTGCAAAGCGTTTAAGGGTTACGAGGAAAACTTTGTCTGCACTAATTAATTGTAAAGCATCTATGAGCCCGGAAATGGCGGTCAGGATAGGTAAAGCTACAAAGACATCCCCTGAAAGCTGGCTATTCATGCAGGCAAAAGTAGATCTTTGGTTTGCTGAGAAAGAGTCTCCTGTGATTCAAGAATTCGGCGAGGTTGCTGTAGCCTGATTTTCCTTTTTTTAATAGCTTATCAGCCCATGGAAACAAGGTAGACTAATCTGAAAACAGTTGATCCGTAATGGCGAAAGTTACTTAATTGAGTTTAAGACCGCGGGGTCCATAATGACAGCATCGCCAAAGAAATTGTCGCTTTTGCGAGCTTTTCCGGGGGCAAGTTGCTTATTGGGGGGTTAGCGATGAGGGTGAAGCAGCGGGTGGACATCGATGTGAACTATGACTGTGCGGACTCAACCGGGACCTACAATCTTTATTGGCAGACCTTAGATATTGACTTCAATATTGAAAAGGAAGTTCATTATGTAGAACCTTCCGGGTCGTGTGGTGGCAACACCCCCTGTTATTTAACGATCCAGGAAGCCATCGATGCGGCGGGTTCACGGGCTACAATAAAGATAGCCGAGGGTAGATATTATGAAGATCTCACTTTAAGCAGCCCAAAGGTTCTCACACTTCAAGGTGGATGGGATACGGCATTTACAACTCGAACGTCAAACACAACAGTAGATTCTTTGTCAATCAGCAGTGGAACAGTTACAGCAGAGTATCTAATCTGCCAGTAATTAGTCTCGACAGGATCAACATAATTTATTTAAAACTGCGCCTTTATCTTTTTTCGGAGAGATAGAGATTCGTGTGGGAGCTTAAAGATATGAAAAAAGATTCCAAGATTTACGTTGCAGGTCACCATGGTTTGGTGGGATCAGCAATCGTTCGAAAGCTCAAGGATTCGGGGTATGAGAACCTTGTGTTCAGAACATATGAGGAACTGGATCTTGAGAGGCAAGCGCGCGTTGAGGCTTTCTTTGACCAGGAGCGGCCCGAGTATGTATTCTTAGCCGCTGCAAAGGTAGGAGGAATATTGGCCAATTCGCAATTTCCTGCTGAGTTTATCTACAGTAATTTAGTGATTCAGACGAATATCATCCACGCATCGTATCTTTATGAGGCAAAAAAACTTCTTTTTTTGGGAAGTTCCTGTATTTACCCGAAACACTGTCCACAGCCTATGAAAGAGGAACACCTCCTTTCCGGTTATTTGGAGCCCAGCAATGAGCCCTATGCCGTTGCGAAGATCGCCGGTATAAAGATGTGCCAATCTTATAACCGCCAGTACGGGACCCGGTTTATCAGTGTTATGCCCACCAACCTTTATGGTCCGGGTGACAATTTTGACCTGAAGACCTCCCATGTTCTCCCTGCCCTGATCCGGAAGTTTCATGAGGCAAAGATTGGGGGCGATAAATCAGTGGAGGTCTGGGGTACTGGAAAGCCGAGACGTGAGTTTCTATATGTGGATGATCTCGCCGATGCTTGCCTTTATCTGATGAATAATTATGATGAGAATGATATTGTAAATGTCGGCGTGGGCAAAGACCAGTCGATTTGGGAGTTAGCTGAGATGGTTGGCAAAGTTGTCGGGTTTAAAGGCGATCTCAGGTTCGATCACACCAAGCCGGACGGAACCCCGCTCAAACTTCTCGATGTTTCGAAATTGACAGCCCTTGGCTGGCACGCAGATACGCCATTGGAGGAAGGAATAAGAAGGGCTTATCAATGGTATCTGGAGCAGCTTTAGGCTGTTTGCAAAATGGTGAATTAATCCTGATCTTTCATTGTTCCTTTTGCAATTATCTTTCCTGATTTTGGTTGAATTCATTCCTTAAACGACCTGAAATCCCGGCCGAATACATATATGAAGGTGATATTTTGCTGCCATCTCTAAGCGTGGTTACACCCTCGCTTAATCAGGGAGGTTTTATAGGGCGGACAATATGGAGTGTCTTGAATCAGGATATTCCCGGGCTGGAGTATGTCATTATTGATGGGGGCAGCGATGATGAAACTTTGAAAATTTTGCGAAGATTCGAGGGGCGTGTCAGATGGGTGTCAGAAGAGGATAAAGGTCAGGCAGATGCTGTAAACAAAGGTATAAAAGCTACAAAGGGAGACATAATCGGTTGGCTCAATTCAGATGACATTTATTATCCTGATGCTCTTAAGACGGTGCTTGCGTTTTTTCATGAGCATGCTGAAGTTGATATCATCTACGGTGATGGAAACCATATTGATACCGAAGACCGGATCATAGAGACTTATCATACCTTACCCTGGGACCCTGAGCGATTGAAAAGCTTCTGCTTCCTGTGTCAGCCGGCAGTCTTTTTTCGACGTAATGTGGTTAGTCGCTTTGGTTTATTGGATGAGCGATTGCAATACTGTCTCGATTATGAGTTCTGGTTGCGGATTGCGGCACGCGGGGCAAGATTCACCTATATCCGGCAAACGCTCGCTGCTACACGACTCCACCCTGTCTCGAAGACCTTGGGACAAAGGATGAAGGTGATACATGAAACAATGGACATGTTGCACCAACGCCTGGGATATGTCCCTGATGAATGGCTGCTCAGCTATGCTCGGGTTTCTCTTAACAGGGAAGGAGAGAGGCGTCTGACTGGGGGTCGGTTAGATACACTGCTACCTGAACCAACAAAGGATAACTTTGCCGGCAAACGGTTGCGCACCGTGTTTATGTCAGCGTTATTTGCAATGTCTGCGGTATTCATTTCCCTTTTTGCCTCTTTACGATGGAACAGACGCATTACCTGGAATATGCTTCGGATACAATACGGCTGGATCAGAAGCCACAGTCTAAGTCTGCTCAGAAGGCTTTCTTAACTTTCTTCGTTTTTGAGTGTTGACATGAGAATAGGGGTTGATGCAAGACCACTCAGTTATCAGCTAACCGGGATCGGTGTTTATCTGAAGCATCTATTAGATGAAATTCAAAAGATAGATCATCAAAACGATTATTATCTCATATCAAATGGACCTATAAATTATGACCTGAATAATCCAAGATGGTCCAAGATCGCAGGAAGGCTCAACAGAAAACTGTTGAGCACGCTTTGGATGCAAATAAATGTGCCTATTATTGCATCTAAGATGAATTTTGATCTCTTTTGGGGTTCCCGACATCATCTACCGCTCTTGTTGTCGCCAGGAATAAAAACTGTGGTGACTGTTCATGACGTGGTAAATCGCCTCTACCCGGGCACTATGGCGTTGCCGAATTTATTCGTCGAGCGGTTGTTGATGAAGTTGTCTTTGAAACGTTCTGACGCTATTATAGCTGACTCACGCTCTACTGCGGCAGATATTGAAGGTCAATTTGGACTCAGCGCAAAAAAAATAGATACGATCCATCTCGGAACCCCGATATTTCCTAAAGAACCCGAGTGTGGCACGGGGCAAATCAATGACCTTCCAGCCAAGTACTTCCTATTTGTCGGAACCCTTGATCCAAGAAAAAATTTCGAGCGTATTTTCAAGGCGTTTGAGTTATTGAAACCGCTTAGCCGGAGGCTGCATCTTGTTATTGTCGGGGGGGAAGGCTGGAAAAACCGGGATTTCTTGGGAATGGTAGCTAAACACCCTCTAAAGGCCCAAATCCGTATGCCGGGATATCTGCCTCGCAATCAACTGGTAGCTTACTACAGGAACGCCATATGTCTTATGTTCCCTTCATTATATGAGGGTTTTGGCTTTCCCATATTGGAGGCGATGTCCTGCGGGACTCCGGTGATTACATCCAATGTCTCGTCCATGAAAGAGGTGGCCGGGAGTGCAGCCCTGTTGGTGAATCCCTATGATACCGGCGCCATTTCAGACGCGATGAACAGGCTTCTGGGGGATGAACCCCTCAGGCGGGGCTTGATAAAAAAGGGGTTTAAGAGGGCGGCCGAGTTTTCATGGAAGAAATGTGCAGACGAAACCTTGAAAATAATCAATGCAGTTTGAGAGAGATGATCTGAATGAAAAAAAAGATAAAAATCCTCCGTATTATAACGCGTCTTAATATAGGTGGCCCATCGATCCATGTAAGCCTGCTCACCAAGGGGCTAGACCCGGAGCGGTTTGAGTCGATTCTTGTCAGTGGAAATGTTTCTGATCTTGAAGGTGATATGAGCTATGTAGCGAGGGATCTCGGAATAAAACC
>JACKQG010008448.1_pt1 | contig 10016 bp, 9 predicted proteins | sample 8237621 | NCBI WGS metagenome assembly JACKQG01 (sample SAMN15677084, study PRJNA649215) | marine metagenome | biome: marine; feature: Black Sea; material: saline water; isolation source: suspended particulate matter (SPM) from the Black Sea western gyre | collected 2013-06-09/2013-06-10 | depth...
GACATGCCGGAGCCATTATCAGAGACCTTTATTAATTTTTTTCCGCCATGGAGTATCTCCAGATCTATCCTGGTGGCGCCGGAATCAATGGCATTATCAATAAGTTCACGGACAACTGCAGCCGGGCGTTCTATGACCTCGCCGGCAGCAATTTTATTTATAAGAAGATCGGGAAGAACGGATATTATGGACATACAGAATAATACTAGTAACGGACAGGAAAATCCAGAAAACCGCTCACTCGCCGGCTAGTCAGCGAGTGAACAAGTCAATGCATGTTTAACCCTTTATTAATTTCTCAAGCATTATAAAAAAACCACCGGTTCGCTTATATATCAGATACAGATAGATCTCAACAAAAAACTTATAGTTTCTGTTCTTCCATCTCCACATGGATAAGGCATGCAGTGGTCCAAAGATAATCTTGCTCCAGAAATTTTTCAAAAACCGGTCATATCTAAACGCCATGAAAGAGTTGATATATATGGCATGAAGAAGCCTCGGATTTTTTATCCAGGGATTTTCCACCTCATCATTGGTAAAGTTTTTCCATCCCTCAAGGTGAGTCGGGGGTTTAAACCCGAGCTTAAGGGCCTCAGCGTAAAGCAATGTGCCAGGCAGTGGTACATAAGGCTGTATGGGCACCTCGGCTCCAGGATGCCGCCTGCGAATCTCATCAGCAAAATCGAGCGTCCTGTTCATCATTTCATCGGTCTCGCCGGGAAGTCCTATCATTAAAGAATATAGAGTCGGAATATTACCCTGAGAAATAACCTTTATTCCTTCATCAATCAGGCGCCTGTTCTGCCCCTTTTTAATATACTTAAGTACTTCATCATCAGGCGACTCAACACCAAAGAATATATATACACAGCCGCTTTCTTCAAACTTTTTCAGAAGTTCAGGAGTAAAGGTATTTATACGCACATTGGCGATCCATTTAAAATCAATTTCCTTAAGAAGAGGCAGAATCTCTTCCATGGCATCTTTACGACCGGCAAGAAATGTATCGTCATAGAAGGTCATCTTATTAACGCCCAAGGCCTTAAGTTTCAACAGTTCGGTTCTCACCTTTTCGATGCTCTTTACCCTGCATACATTTTTATGAAAAAATACGTTATAACAAAAACCGCATTTATGGGGACAGCCTCTTGATGACTCATACCCGATATTTTCCAGCGTATCACCCGAGCGCCTTACATACTCCAGCAGAATATCCTTACCCTTACCGTCATAGGGAAAGGGAAGATCTTCTATATCGAGAAAATCCCTGTCAGGATTAAGTATATTTCTTCCCTTAGACTTCCATCCCAGTCCCGCAATATCAGAATACTCGTCTCTGCCCTGCTGCATGGCCTGCACAAGTTCCAGAAGGGTCTGTTCTCCTTCGCCCTTCACAACAAAATCCACCAGATCCGACTCAAGCGTCTGTCCGGCCATCATGGAAGGATGAGTCCCACCCCAGACAAGGGGCATCGATGAATCCATTTTTCTGACAAGCTTGGCCAGGGTAAGGGTATTTTTAATCTGAAAACAAGTCATGGTGGAAAGCCCGATCATTAAGGGCTTTCTGCGGACCAGTTCCTTAAACCGTTCTATCTTGTGAATCCTTGCATCAAAATACTCGACCTCCATGCCGTGCTTCTCAAGGTATGAGCCTACAGACAGTATGGCCAGCGGGGTCCAGGCATGATAGGGAAAAGGGCTTGCATTGGCATAAGCCAGAACGATCAGATTTTTATTCATATTATTAACCCTGAGTTTTCTTTTTTGAAAACGGATAAGTTATAAGTCCATATGCCGCAGACAGCATTATCTCAACACCAAGAAAATAGTTAAGGCCAAGCGACTTCAGGGCAAACAATAACCCTGCTTCTTTACGCATAAAGTTCCACCAGTGAAGATTGGAAAAAACATAAACAGCCAGCAGCACCCAGAAAAGCGGCTTTGCAAAAGCAAACGCCGGCGAAATCAATAGCGAAAAGAAACTGAAAAAAGCGCACATGGCAGCGATGCCATTACTTGGAGAAGTAGGGCCTGCATTGTCCAGCTGTTTTTCCCTGAAAAAAAGATACAGCCACATGACCGTCCTGCTAAAATATATTTTTATCGCCCTCTCAAAATCCGCAAACTCATGCTTTACCATCATTTTTGGATTCAATATGATACTGCTGACCTTATTGATACGCCGCGCCAGTTCAAAATCTTCCACATCAGCGCCCTTATACAGTTCATCATAGCCGCCGACCCTCTGAAAGAGTTCTTTTTTAATAGCACCGCACCTTGGGGCAAATACGCTTACCTTTTTATACTGCTGGCCAATGAGATGTATATATTCGAACATGGCCATATATCTCGGCACAAAGCCTGGATTTAATGCCTCAGTAGAGCATATACCTATTACACACTCCTCATCCGGCTTTTCCTTAAAGTAGTTTTCAACTTCCTGAATACTCCCATCCAGCAGTTCTGTATCAGAGTCAAGAAAGAAAATGATATCGCCCTTTGCCTCGGAAACACCCCTGTTACGGGATATCGAGGGGCCTCCGTTTTGTTCCATAACAATTACACGTGTGGGATATTTACTGACAAGTTCCACTGTATTATCCGTAGAGCAGTCATCAACTATTATGACTTCCATGTCCTTGACGGCCTGTTTGAAAATTGATTCCATAAGGACAGGCATGAACCTTGCGGAGTTGTATGTTGGGATGACAATGGAAATCATATCTTTGAATTATAGATATTAAATGGCTACAAAATCAAATAAGCTGCTACTATATCGCTCTACAGACAATCTTTCAGATACCATCCCGTCAATGATTCCTTTGTCTTTGAGACCGCTTCGGGAGTTCCCTCAGCCATTAAGCACCCGCCCTTCTCCCCTCCTCCCGGGCCGATATCAATCACATAATCACAGCATTTAATAACATCCAGATTATGCTCAACCAGCAACACAGTATTGCCGCTGTCAACAAGATCGTTAAGTACAGCAAGCAACTGTTTCACATCGTGCACATGAAGTCCTACTGTGGGCTCATCCAGAATGTAGAGGTAATCCTTTCTATTCAGCACACCCAGCTCAGCGCAGATTTTCAACCTTTGAGACTCCCCCCCTGACAAGGTAGTGGCAGACTGCCCCAACCGCAAATATCCAAGCCCTACAGAAGACATAAGCTGAAACTTATTTACCAGTTGTGCGGTCCGGCTGAAAAAGAGAATCGCCTCATCAATAGTCATCTCCAGCACCTCATGAATATTCCTGCCGTTATACTCCACCCCGAGTACTGCTGCCTTGTATCTCTTACCGCCGCACTCTTCACACTTTACGTACAGATCCTCAAAAAAATACATCTCCAGCATCTGCGAGCCGGAACCGCTGCAGGCCTCGCATCTGCCGCCCTCGGTATTAAAGGAAAAATGTCCGGCACTATAGCCTGAAAGTTTAGCCTGCGGCTGGGCGGCAAAGAGTTTCCTTATATGGTCGAATACCTTCACATAGGTAACAGGATTTGAGCGGGGACTCTTGCCGATAGGCTGCTGATCGATTATTTTTACGCCCTTCAGATGAGAAAAGCCTTCTATCTTTCGGTACGGCCCCGGGACCTCAAACTCTGTCTTAAAGAACATGGCCAGAGATCTGTATATCGTATCTTTGACCAACGTGCTTTTTCCCGAGCCGGATAAACCTGTCACGCAGGCCAGAGTTCCAAGAGGAACCTCCATATCAATGTCTTTCAGGTTATTGCCGCAGGCCCCCCTGACCTTCAGCGCATTACCACTGCCCTTTCTGCGTATGGGGGGGACGGGTATAAACTCCGCACCGCGCAGATAACGGGATGTCAGGGTATCCTTCAAAAGGAAATCCTCACGGGGTCCGGAAAACACAAGCCCGCCTCCTCCACTGCCGCCGCCGGGACCAAGCTCGACAATCCAGTCCGCAGTATCCATGATCTTTTTATCATGTTCAACAATGATTATGGTATTACCAAGCGCTGTCAGTTCCGCCAATATTTCAGATATCCTGTGCACATCAGATGGATGAAGACCAACCGTGGGTTCATCAAGCACATACATCGTTCCGGTCAGCCTTGAGGAAAGCTGACTGGCAAGATTAATCCTCTGGGCCTCACCCCCCGACAAGGTCCTGGCCTCACGATTAAGCGATAAATAATCCAGCCCGACACGGGTAAGGAAATTCAGTTTCAGCTCAATCTGCCGAAGGATCTCTGTAGATATCTCGCGCTCATGATCCGTCAAATTCAAGGCACTGAAAAATTCAGCTAAACGCAGGACCGCCATATCACACATAGCGGAGATGTTCAGCCCCCAATGGTAAAGGCAAGCGCCTCAGGATTCAGCCTGCTTCCTTTGCAATGAGTGCAGAGCACTGCCTTTCTGTACCTGCTTAAAAATACCCTCACATGAAGCTTGTATTTCTTCCCCTCAAGTTCACTGAAAAAATCATCAATACCGTAAAAATGATCCGTCCCCTTGAAAAGGAGTTTTTTTGTCTCTTCGGACAAATCCCTGTACGGGGTATTTATATCTATACCGTATTTACCGGCGGCCTTTGCAAACTGTTTGTACCACCACTTACTCGAGGGTTTATCCCACGGATCAATAGCCCCCTGTTTCAAGGTAAGATCTTTGTCAGGAACTATTAAGTCCTCTGTATATTCCAGCATATTGCCAAACCCCTTGCACCCCGGACAGGCGCCAAGCGGATGGTTAAAAGAAAACAGGAGCGGCTGCGGCTTTGCAATACTGGTTCCGCATTCATCACACAAAAGAGAAGACTGAAAAGAAAGCACCTGATTATCTTCCCCGCCCCTTACTATCTCTACTCGGAGACTGCCATGCCCATAGTCCCAGGCGGTCTCAACAGAATCAGATATACGCGAGTCATCCTTTATCACAAGCCTGTCCAGTATGACCTCCCTGCTGCCGTCTGCCTTCTCCCGAAGCCTTTGGAAACCCCTTTTTTGCAGCTCCTCCGGGGACTGTTCAGTATCAAATATGATCATCGCCTTTTCACCCGCATACTTCTCGACAAGTTCCCTGACCGTAGAAGATGGGGTCCAGGACCTCAGTTCACGGGAACATTCTGTACAATGAGGGCGGCCGATACTTGCAAATAATAATCTCAGATAATCATACAGCTCTGTCGAGGTACCTACCGTAGAACGTGAGGTCTTCACCGGATTTTTCTGCTCAATGGCTATTGCGGGCCTGATATTGCGAATGGAATCCACCTCAGGCCGGTCAAGCTTTTCCAGAAACATGCGGGCATAGGTAGAGAGGGACTCGATAAATCTCCACTGACCTTCGGCAAAAATTGTATCAAAGGCCAGGGATGACTTCCCGGAGCCAGAGACTCCGGTTACTACGATAAACTTGTTATGGGGAAGCTTAAGGCTCAGGTTTTTCAGGTTGTTCTGCCTGGCACCTTCTATTATTAGTTTTCTGGCGGACATCCGGATATTTTAGCATTTCATTCAATGAAAACTATCCCGTACCAGCCGGGGTGATTATAAACTTAATTACTTTAATGAAAATGTCGGATTTACTGACACACTACTTCAGGATACCGCCTACTGTAACCTATTAATTATAAAAGATAAATAATTAACAGCACAGTTTCAACTCCACACATGTAAAGTACACCTACACTTTGTTTAATTGCAGACATCATAATTTCATTAAAAAACAGCTACTTACAACTTAGCATGATTCTTGCAATAAACTATAATGATATTTTCATGAAGAACTTATCATTAAAAAGGCAGGATATAAATGAATAAATTACTTGCGGCTCTATCTATTTCAGTACTATTACTTGTCGGAACTGTCTCGCATTCCAAAGCATTTATCCTGAACGGAGACTTTTCATCCGGTCTGACAGGATGGACAATCATTAACAATGTTACAGAAACCTCTGGAGAAGCAATACTCAATGACAGCAATGGTATCACCGCCCTCTATCAGGGAGCGGCACTTGCAGCAGGGAATTATACAATTGAGTTCGATTTTCTAAACCAGATGTCATCCAGCTCCTTAGTCCACCCGTTCACCTTTTTCGATACCTTTTTTGCATCACTTTACTATATAAATGATATAAACACTTTCAATCTGACGACCCTTACTTTTGACGGAGAGGCCGCATTGTTTGATATGGATCACACTGGAAACTTCAATGTAAACGGAACTATAACCGCAAGTAGCAAGGGCGGAAGCTGGGAACATTTTTCAACGTCCTTTGTGAATAATTTCAATTATGCAATACCGACTTTTGAACTCTTTGAGATCAACTTTGCTAATGGAGACAGCTCGCTGAATATTGATAATGTCGAGATCGCTGCAAATGTCGCTCCGATCCCTGAACCTTCGACACTGCTGCTGACCGCAGGTGGAATTATCGGGTTTACTTATTTGCGCAGACGTTTAAAAGCCTAATCGTTTCTGCTTTTTACTGCATAAATTTTTAGAAGAATTGCACAGGCCTTTTATGGTGGCGTTACTGAGGATATTGAAAAATAGATCCACACTATTCTTGATGCACGGCTCGCAGATATTGTTCAAAAATTCATGAGTTTATACTGCACGTAAGGACTTAGCATCCTCATGCTTCTGACAAATCCCCCTATCATCTACAAGCGCTTCATTAGCAGTCTGTGTCTTTGATTTATCCTCCTAAACACACTCCTGTTCTTTTATCAGACAGATTCAAAGACATGCGCATATACTCACCTATATATGTTTTCACTAGATTGCATTATTCTATGCCTGCCTACATTAAAATTGCACACAATATACCATAGACACTGATAATATATACATATGAAAACAGCATCCATGAAATCATACTAATATGTCTTGCACTGGATATTCAGGCCGTACAGCTATATAAACGCTATACTTCTTCCTCAACGGATAATCTACAGAAATTCTGGTTTGATATGATGAAGGAAGAGGAAGAACATGTAGAATTCTGGAAAAAAATGCTTGTCTTTTCACAGCAGGGAATAATTCCCCAGATATTCGACGACTGTGAAATAGTGAAATCTGAGTTGGAAGATATACGCTCTAAGGTGCATACACTGATGGAAGAAACAAATCAAGGGGCCAATCATGATATATCCAGGATGTTTCTGATCGCGTACAAGGCAGAATACTTTCTTCTTCACCCTGCATTTGAAAAGCTGTTTGCTTTTGCAGGATTCACAAAACTGGTAACACCAAGCCCGGAATTCATGTATGAAAATCACATCAAAGACTTTATCACCGGTCTCAACACCTTCGGAAAAGATTCGCTGGAGACTGAACTGCTTGGAAAAACACTGGAGCGCTTGTGGCTTGACAGCAGATATATTGCACAGCAGAGCATGCTTGATCCTCTAACAGGCATATTCAACAGAAGGGGTTTCTTTGATATTATTAAGCCCCTGTACTATCTCGCCGAGAGAAATAATTTTTCCGTTGCTATCATTATGGTAGATATAGACAACTTCAAAATACTTAACGATAAGCATGGTCATCAGGCCGGTGACAAAGCCCAGAAGGAAATTGCCGAAATACTGTCATCCGCCAAGAGAGAGTCTGATATTCTCGGAAGATACGGAGGAGAGGAATTCATCCTTTACCTTTCATCAATAGAGCATGACTCACTGCTGGAGATAGCCGAGCGTATAAGACATCAGATAGAAAAAACCACTACAAGCATACCAATGACCGTAAGCATCGGCGGGGCATCCGGCGTTATGACAGATAACCTTGAATCAGAACTGCAGGACTTAATTCACCAGGCTGATACCTGCCTTTATCAATCCAAAGAAAACGGTAAAAACCGGGTTACCTGCAAATCTCCTCAATGACAGGCGCGATTGCCGGAGACATTATCGGTTCAGTATATGAGCGGCACAACATAAAAACAAAGACCTTTCCCCTGTTTTCTAAGCATTGCAGGTTTACCGATGATTCGGTAGTGACTAGAATATAAAATTCTTATCCTCCGACTTGGAGACTGTGTCGCAACACAGAAAATGACAAGTTGGTACATGCCTGTCGTAGTAAACGAGTATATTCTGAACTGAATTCAGAATGGCATGTTTTGATAAGGTGTTAATTTGAAGCACTTCCTGTCATCCTGAACTTGATTCAGGATCCCCAGAACAACGAGATTCTGAAATAAATTCAGAATGACAGTACGTTCTTTTGTATTACGACACAGTCTCCAAGTCGGGGAATGACTCTGTTAAGAACAGCTCACGAATAGTATTTACAATTTCTGTAAAGACAAATCATGATTTGTACAGTTTAGTCTACCAACCATCTTTGAAGCTTACCCTATAACAGCTTTAATCCCGGGATCTTTTTGAAATGCTCATCTATTGTAAATATCTCCAGATCATTTTCAATGGCAATTTGTGCAAGAAGAATATCAGACGGCGGCAATGTAATGCCCTTACTTCTGATACTCTGAGAGAGCATCGCAGCATTCATCCAGGTCTCCTGCCTCATCTCTGCATAAGGGATACCTTTCATCACATCCTGCAAAATACCGCGTTCTTTAGTACTCTTCACCCCCTGGAACAATTCGAACAAAACCATACCCGCAGTTCTGGCAGTGGCTTTTTCAATAAGAGGCTGCATTTTTTTTACTACCTGCCGACTACCCCTGAAAAACTCTATCCATATACAGGTATCAACGAGAACGTTTTTTTCCATATTCCCCCTGCTCTTCTTTTACAGCCATGAGCTCCTTTTCTTCTTCTGCCTGCCAGTCATAATCAATAGCAATTCTGCCCGACATGGAAAGCAGCCGTTCACGCCGCTTTTTCCCTATGTAATCCTCAAGCGCCTCGGTAAAAACCTGCGTCTTTGATTTGCCCTCAGAAACACTCTCCAGTTCTTTTATCAGTTCATCAGATACATTCAGAGTAGTACGCATATATGCACCTCCATATGCTTTTACTGTATGCTATTATTATATGCCTGTCAAGCACACATATTTCAGATAGCCTGTCTGTAAAATCTTCTGGATGAATGCAGAGCAGCAAAAGACACTCTGTCAAAACACCGCACGCGCAATGGGCGATGCCCCACGTGAGATCAAAGTCAGACATGCCGGAAACTGCATGAAGGCAGACCCGGCCTATGGGACAGGAGTTGCAAGAGAAATGGAAATATCTTTGGATGATTTAAAAAAGTAGCACACCATTACATCATCTGACTCTTTACTTGCGCGCGGGAGAAACAGGTTATCTGTCTGTATTCCCCTGCTGCAAGTTAGCTTAAACTGATCCCATACCTTCATTGATATTTATAAAACAGGTCATATCCCTTCAAAAATTGTACCGTCTGCAATTAACGTGTAAAATAATAACCTGCTCAGGAAAGCATATAAATACTATGAAATTTCAAGACAACATAAATCTGGAGAGCGCCCTCAACTTTGACAACAAATATACACGGGAACTTCCGGCAGACCCTGAAACCGCAAATAAGACGCGCCACGTTGCAAGCTCCTGTTACTCCAGAGTCCTGCCGGTAAAAGCAAGTGCACCTGATTTAGTCGCTTATTCCAGAGAAATGGCCGGGGAAATAGGTCTTTCCCCAAAGATTTGTGAATCAGAGGATTTCGTACAGATTTTCTCCGGGTCCAGGATTTTATCCGGCATGGATCCCTATGCCACCTGCTACGGCGGGCACCAGTTTGGAAGCTGGGCCGGTCAGCTTGGAGATGGACGGGCAATTAATCTGGGAGAGGTTGTAAATAAAGAAGGAAACAGATGGGTGCTTCAACTAAAGGGTGCCGGACCTACTCCCTATTCAAGAAGAGGGGACGGCTTTGCGGTCTTACGCTCCTCGATCCGCGAGTTTTTGTGCAGCGAAGCCATGTATCATCTCGGCATCCCGACTACCAGGGCCTTAAGCCTTGTAACCACCGGAGATCAGGTAATCAGGGATATGTTTTATGATGGCCACCCTGAGCCGGAGCCCGGAGCGATTGTCTG
>JACKQG010008449.1_pt1 | contig 10015 bp, 10 predicted proteins | sample 8237621 | NCBI WGS metagenome assembly JACKQG01 (sample SAMN15677084, study PRJNA649215) | marine metagenome | biome: marine; feature: Black Sea; material: saline water; isolation source: suspended particulate matter (SPM) from the Black Sea western gyre | collected 2013-06-09/2013-06-10 | depth...
GTTGACCAAAACAGCAGTGCGCATCCTTTCGACCTCATTCAGAGACATGAAAAAACCTGGTTACAAGATGTTTATCGGGCAGGCGATGGGTGCCCTATCAAATGGCTTCAGCAAAGAGGACCAAATTTTTCTCCGTTAAAAAATCTTTTCCTTTATCTAAACCCTTTCCACCAACTGATACTCAAATTGGAAAAAAATATTTTTGAGTCTGGCAAATGCAAAAAAATAATTGCCATTTCCCAGATGGTTAAAGAAGATATCCTGGAAAATTACCAATGCCCACCAGATAATATTTCTGTTGTATATAACGGGGTAGACCTACAACGTTTTCATCCCAACAATAAAAATACCTATCGCAATTTAATTAGAAAACAACTAGGGGTCCCAGAAACCTCAATATTAATTATATTCGTAGGTTCAGGATTTGAGAGGAAAGGTCTTCAATTTCTCCTTCAATCTTTGGAGCATTTTAAAAATAAGGATTGGCGGTTACTGATAATGGGAAAAGGCAATTTTAAAAAGTTTGCGAGGTATGCGCCGACAAATAAACTCAATCAGATAATCGCGAAAGAACCCGATCCAGAAATAGAAAAATATTATGGTGCTGCAGACTTGTTTATTCTTCCTTCTATTTACGAGCCTTTCGGAAACGCTAATTTAGAAGCCCTCGCCTCCGGCCTGCCTGTTGTCACTACGAAGTTTTGCGGGGCTGCAAATATCATCCAACCCAAACATAATGGCCTTGTCATTACAGATCCCTATAATCCAAAAGAAATTGCTGAAAAAATTAATTATCTCTTCGATTCTTCCATCCGGGAAACCATGGGAAGTAATGCAAGAAAACTTGCCGAGCAATTTCCTTTGGAAAGAAACAACCGGGAAATGCTAAATATCTATGAAAAAATAATCCATCCTTGAATTTTTTGACGCACCACCCCTGGTTTTTAGACTTTTATTAAATCTCATCGCGCAGCAGGTTAAACCCAAGCTAAATTTTCAAACAGACATATCCTTGAATTCCAAATCCAGTTTCTTTTTTACCCATCCTGGAACCTTGGTTTTCTTGATTGCGGTCACAGTCTTATTTTCTTCTTTTCCTTGGAACATTTGCCAATGCAACCTGCTTAGTTCCTGTCCCGAAATAATTTTTTTTGTCTGCCCACCCGCATCCAAAACTTTCACATCATAAAACATGGCCAGTACCTCCGCACAAAATTTAATGGTATTAGCATTGATAATGCAAAGGTTTTGCCAAATCTTGTCACAGCCCAGACAAAGTAAATAATGCACGGTTTTTCAAATGCTTTACTTAAAATGCTCTGAAAAATAGGAGGTTATACAAGTTTTAGGTTGTTGCAGTTTCCTATAACTAAGTGCAGTATTGTATACAGGTATAAAATGAGGGATGAATTGATAAACCGGCTAAATTCTGCGGCATTAGAAGGTAACCGGGTCTATCAATTTTAACAAGTGCGGAGGAAAGAGCCCTGAAACTAACCTCTGGAATGAGTTCCATCGCAAATTGGAGATTTACCTGACTTACCACAGTCGCATATTGCCAGCCGCCTAGCTTCATCGACTACGAATTCTTTTGGAGTTTTTCCTGTTGCTTTCGCACTGTGAGATCCATCGCAATATGGCTTATTGGCAGATTCACCACAAGTACAGTAAGTTTTGATTCCTGGAGTTTCATCGATGAACATCGGAGAGTTTTCATATGCCATGGGAATTTCCTTATTAGATATTTATAAAAAACTAACGGTACAGAATAATTTTAACATGTCAACAATTTAAATAATCTGCATTCTTTTAAATTATTTACCTAAAATAAAAAAATATGAAAATTCTGATCACAGGTGCCACAGGCTTCGTAGGCAATACACTACTCCCATTATTAGTCGAAAAAGGACACGAAATAATCGTCTTAACTCGCGATTCCAAAACGGCTCAGGTTCGACTTCCTGTCGTCTGCAAAATAATTGAATGGAACAATATTTCAACCCTCAAAGACGAGAGTATTGAGGCTGTTGTCAACCTTTGCGGAGAAAACGTTGCCAGTGGCCGCTGGACAGCAAAAAGAAAACAAGCGATTTATGACTCACGAGTTTTATCAACACGAAATCTCATCGATTATTTTAGAAATAGCTCCCATCTTATAAAATGTTGGGTTTCAGCTTCCGCTATCGGGGTTTATGAAAATTCTATTGTCCCGGATGAATCATCACCCAGCGGACAAGGTTTCTTGGCCAAAGTCGTCAAAGACTGGGAAGAAGAAACTTTTAGGGCCAAAGATTTAAATATACGTACCATCGCTCTTCGAATAGGGATGGTCTTGGGATTCGATGGCGGTGCTATGGAAAAATTATTACCCCTTTTCAAACTCGGCTTGGGGGGAAATATCAGCAATGGCAACCAGTGGATGAGCTGGATTCACGTGCGTGACCTGGCAGGGCTTATAGCTGAGGCCATCGAAAATCCATCTTATGAAGGTGCTATAAACGCTGTAAGCCCAAACTCCATCACAAACCGGGACTTCACTTCAACTTTGGCAGCAACACTCAATCGTCCCGCGCTATTTCCAGTCCCCGCGTGGGTTTTTAAATTGCTATTAGGGGAGATGTCTCAGATATTAATTAACAGTCAAAAAGTTTCTTCAGACCGGGCCAAAAAATTAGGCTATAAATTTATCTATCCAAAATTAGAAGGTGCTTTGAAAATTATATGCAGTCAACCTGGGCATACGCTATTGATTGAACAATGGGTACCACAACCTATCGATAAGATATTTGAATTTTTCACAGATCCTCAAAACCTGGAAACCCTGACTCCAAACTTCCTTCATTTTAAAATTCTTCGGTCCACCTCATCACCTATTCAGGAGGGAACGTTTCTCGATTATAGTTTGAAAATAAGAGGAATTCCCGTCCACTGGCAATCCAAAATCACAGAATGTATCCCTGGAGTTCGCTTTTCCGATGAGCAAACAAAAGGCCCGTATAAGTTCTGGCATCACACACATGAATTTTTTGAAAAAAATGGAGGAACAATAATTCGAGACAGAATACTCTACAAACTACCCGGTTGGATTCCTGGAGACATCATCGCCCATTGGTTTATAAGAAAAGATTTGGAAAAAATATTTTTATACCGAAGGGAAGTTGTAGAAAAGTTGTTCCATTCAAAAGAAGAAAATTAAATCCAATTTCGGATACAAGCCCAATATATTTTCAATATCGGATTCAACAAATAATCCATCAACGGGTTATTCATTCCAGTTACCTTAATCGCGCCTTGATGCAACCTAATAATTTCGCTATCTGGTACTTTTCGGGAGGATTGAATTTTTCTTCTCTTTCTACTGATTTGAATGGATTGAGCCGCGATCTCCAAATAGCTCTTCAATTTAAGGCGAAACCATCCATTGAAAATGGAATGTACGGTTTGTGATATCTCTACCAATAATACCGCCGGGGAAATCAACCACAAGGTTTTGCATTCAAAATTTTTCAATAAAATATGAAGCCTGTTTTTTTCGGAGCGATAAAATTTAAGCACACCCTTGTTAAAATTATAATGGTGACTGCAAATAGAATCTGGTGTCACCATCAGTTTCCACCCCATCATCCTGATTCGCCATGAGAGATCATGGTCTTCATGATATAGAAACAAATCCTCGTCAAACCCACCCACCTTTTCATAGACCTCTCGCGAAAACATAAAAATGCCTCCACAAGCTGATTCTGTTAAAGGCAAATCAGGTTGATCCGGCTGATCAATTAAATTTGGGCAGGCAATACCCGTATAATTTACAAGCACTCCGTACGAATTAATCTTTGCCGTCTCACTTGAAGAATCGTCCTCAGAATAATATAAAATTTTTGGAATAGCTGCCCCTATGGTGGGATCGGAGTCCAACAATGCCACTAACTGTCGAATGCAATCGGACTGCAAAGCCAAATCGTTATTCAAAAAAATAAAATAGTCTCCCTTGGCTTGCTCAAATCCTCTGTTGACTGCAGACCCAAACCCAAGATTCTTTTGGTTCTCTACCAACTTGACCGAGGAAAACTCTTTCTTCACACAGTCCTGCGATCCATCTTCTGAACCGTTATCGACCACTAGGATTTCCAAGTTTTCGTAATCCTGTCCCAATAGGGATTGAAGACATCCCGAAAGAACATCTTTACCGTTCCAGTTTACAATGATGGCGGAAACTTGTTTCATTAACTTGCTAGCTCAAGAAGTCTGCTAAAAGGAAGGCCATACAGCGGCCTTAAAATTTCGAGAAAACCCGGACTTTATTTTTTTTGAATCAGGTTTAATAGGAAGTCTGTAGAGTACTCGGCAAAATGTCGATGCCCGGTTTTACTGAAATGACCATCATCGGGAATAAAATTTTCGTGCAAAAATTCATCATCGATGTTTTTAAACAAATCAAAAGCATTGAAATGTGCGATACCCTGTGATTCCAGAAAAGTATCAAATTTTTGTATAGGCAAAGCAGGGAAGTTCCGGTACTGATGTACACCGCCAAAATGGATCACCGCTAGTTCACTACCATTTGATTGAACTTCCTGCTTGAGTTTCAATAACAATTTTCGTGTAATTTCCCAACCTTCCGATTCAAAGAAAAATAAATCATCGAAAATAGAAACCGTATCCTTCAAATACTCTGGAGGTTTTTGTTTCTTTTCATCCGCCTTTTTACGGTTAGCATCAGGCTCCTCCTTTTTTCCCGAAGCAGGAACCTTCTTCATATAGTCTGGCAAAAACATTCTTTTAAAATAATGCTCCAGATGGTTATATTTGGTTCGGGTGAATTGATATAGTCCACTATTATTCCAAAGCCATTTATTAAAGTTTTTACGTTTTGCCTGCAAAACCTTGAACACCCCCACATCGTATTCATCCAAAAGGGGGCTCATGCTGCCACTTTTAAATTTATCGATATTATTATCAATATCATTACACCAACAAAAAGCAACCACTGTCAGATCCGGCTGGTATTTTCGCGCTTTTATATGAAACATTTGTAATTGTTGCCAGGTGCCTGTGCCTCCGACGCCAAAGTTGATCACTTCAATCCCACCAGCAGATCTATTAGACAAATTCTTTTCCCAAACACCTGCAAATTTTTCTTCCGGTTTTACTGCCTCTGCAGAGGTGAATGAATCTCCCAATAGTGCGATCCGAAATTTTCCTGGTACACGCTCTATGGGGTAAGGTTTTCCCAACAAACCGTCAGCATTGACTTCCACATGCATTTTTACCTGATTTTCCTTGAGGTGCCCTTTGGTACCCGGACAATAAGATCGGCCCATTATAGGGTCGTAACATAAAACTCGGTTAGGCTCGAATTCCCAAAAGGTCCTAACACCCAATTCCAAAAGCAAAAGAAAGAATAGAATGGGTACCACAGAAAAAAGGAATATTTTTTTTTTGGATAACTTTTGATTCATTTTTGATTATTTATAGAATTTTCGAAACATCTTACTAATTGTTCACCAGGAAAACTGCCTTATCTTTTGGTATCCCATCTCCGCCAGTTTTAGCCTCAAAGAATCATCTTTCAAAATTCGAACAAGGTTTTTTGCCAGTGCTTCCGGGTTCTTGGCAGGCGAAACCAGTGCAGTCTCTTCATTGAGCGCATAATCCCAGCTTCCCCCCGTATCGGTTGTCACCAGTGCCGTGCCACACATCATAGCCTCCATCGCTGGCATCCCCAGACCTTCATACCAGCTTGAGCACAAAAAGGTTCCGCAGGAAGAATAAATTTTCCTAAGTGCCTCTCCTGTAGGACGATAATGGTATTCAAATTTAAAACCCGCTTCCTCAAACAAAGGCTCTGGATCTTGAAGCTTTTCGCCAAAAACCACAAGTTCAATATCACAATTTTCGGACCGGACTTTCTTTACTGCCGCTATCGCATCCTTATAACCCTTCCAGTCGTAATCATGGTGCAGCATGCACACCCGAAAACCTGCACTTTCATTTTTATCTGTTTTATAAAAAATATTACCATTCACCGGCGTCACAAGAACATCTGCTTCCTGCCTGTATTTTTCACTTAGAATATTTTTTAGCCAGGTTGAAATGACCATCTTCCTGAAAGGCATAAAATAAGTTTGTTCTGCCTTACTCTTTTCCCGGGTCCACAAACTTTCATGGTGTTGAACAAAGTAAAACTTTTCCCCCTTAGCACTAGAGAGTGAAGTAGAAAAGTTTGCCGTTTGCCATGCCGTTGCCAGCAGAATATCAGCATCGGGGATTAAACTTTTGTCGTTAACGGAAAGAAGCTCAATGGGAATTTTGTTGTCCATCCAGTCGATGACATCGGGAGCTAAAACAGAAACCTTCTTATTAAAAATTCGGGGCCAGTGATCGATGCGATACCACCTGGCTGGTTTAGCAAGGACAAACCAACGCACCGAATGCCCCATTTCTTTCAAACGGTTTGCATATTCGAACAAGGCGCGGTTACCCCCGCTGATTCTTGCATACTGGCTGGCGAGAAATGTGATTTTCATTAATGAAAGTTGATCGGGTAGGAAGAAGTTGAATTTAAATTAAAGGGTTGGTCTTTTGTATTTCCGAATTCAAATCAGATATTTTGATCACTCCAATATCTTCTCATAAAAAGTATCCGGGTCCTCGGGGTCAAACGATTCGTTAGAATACACTAATAATACCATATCGTCTTCACCGATATTTTTTATCGCATGAATGGCCCCCGGCTCGATTTTGATGGTCTTTAAATTATCAACCCCCATCATCACTTCACGAGTTTCTCCGGTTTCTCGATCCTTCAAAAGAAGCAACCCCTTACCGGCTGGCACGCAAAACCACTCCACCTTGCGAGTATGGTAATGATTTCCTCGAACTTTTCCAGGGTAGGCCACAGAAACATGAAGCTGCCCGAATTCTTTGCATCCCTCGGGTAACTCACCGCCCAGCACTTCAATCAGCCAACCCCGTTCATCGGATTTTTTATCAAGATCCAGAATTTCGATATTTTTCATTTATCTTACCTTCCAAAATATTTCAGGGTTTGCATAATTCCCTGATTGAGAGATGTTCTGGGATTCCAACCATAATCTCGTTTGAATCTGCTCGCGTCACAACAATAAGAAATACTATCTTCTGCGGCCGGCTTATAGTCTATATTTACTTTCTTCACATTTTTTTTAATCGTATTTACAATTTTCACCAAAGAAGTCATTTGCCCTGAACTTATATTGTAAGCTTTTCCCGACATGCGTTTGAATCCTGCTAATACAAAAGCTCGCACCACATCGTCAATATAAATAAAATCGCGACTCTGTTTTCCCTTTCCATTTATTCCCAGGTTCAATCCTTTTTGGGCTCTTTGGCACAGCGTCGCCACAACAGAGTTGTAATTTGGCCGACAACCGGGACCGTACACATTTGCCATTCTTAGAATCGTATGGGGAAGACCGGAAACACGGATCAAATCTTCTGCGGTTTTTTTACTGACACCATAAACCGACTCCGGTTGTAACGGACTAGATTCAGAAATTTTAGTCGCGCAATTTTTCAAGCGATATACCTGTGATGAAGAAGCAAACAAAATTCGCGCCGAAGGTTGCGCATATTTTTTCACCGCCGCTAGAAACCGCGATGTTGCTTTGATATTCCCATCCAGTATTTCTTCATCGGTTCCGCGATTCACACCACCCAAATGAAAAAACAACTCCACTCCCAATGCAAATTTTTTCAACTGACCCAATGAGGGTAGCGACTTACCTCGGGGAAGGGTAACTACCGTTCCATACTTTTTTAACTCAGACACCAGATGCGAACCAATAAATCCAGATGCGCCTGTTACACCGATACGTATGGGTTCTGGATGGGCCATTGGGTTAGAGTTTTAAAAGTCCAAATATAGGAAAGATAATCTTACCAATTCCAGTATAACCGTTATTATTATGCAAAACCAGATGGAAGCCCGATTGAATTCCCGCTCTCTCTCTGTTAGCCTCTATCAGGAAAATCTTACCATCAGAGTTTATACATTTTTAATCTTGACGGTCGTTTTTAGAAATTTCTTGAGAATCTCATGCCCCAATTCCTTATACTTTTTCTGCTTGCACTAATCCTTAATATCGGTCCCGCTCACGGACAAAATTCATCTTCACCTAAGTTTAAATCTGCTCTTCCCGGATACTCCTATCAATTCCCACGAGATGATTATTCTCATGATGAGTTTCGAATCGAATGGTGGTACTACACCGGAAACCTGGAAAATGAAACCGGGAGGCAATTTGGTTATCAACTCACCTTTTTTCGAGTCGGATTAGAAGGAGATAAACCCATCAATAATCCCTCAAAATGGAAAGTCGATCATATCTATTTTGCCCATATGACAGTTTCGGACATTCAAGATAAAGAATTTCATTTCTTCGAGCGAATCAATCGCAAAGGGATTAATAATGCCAGTGCCGAAACCGACACATTTAAAATATGGAACTCAGACTGGAGTTTGACGGGGGACGAAAAAAAACAAAAATTGGTAGCCTTGGAAAATGAGACAGGCGTCGAGCTCAACCTCACGCCCCTGAAGAAAAGAGTCTTTCACGGTGAAAATGGAATCAGCGTAAAGGGAAGCGACAAAGGAAACGCTTCGCATTATTTCTCTTTCACCCGAATGAAAACAGAAGGCTCTGTTTTTATAAAAGGAGAAGAGTTCAAAGTAGCGGGAAGCAGTTGGATGGATCGAGAATTTTCCAGCAATCCTTTAAACCCGAAATTGGTGGGGTGGGATTGGTTTTCTCTTAAACTAGACAACCAAACCGAAATCATGCTCTACCAACTCCGGCAAAAGGACGGCGCTATTGACACCCATTCCAGCGGAACCTTCGTCGCCGCCGACCAAAACTACCATCACCTGACTCTGGATAAATTTTCAATCACCCCTAAAAGTTCCTGGGCAAGTGAAAAAACAGGCGCCACCTATCCCGCAGGCTGGGAAATTTCTCTTCCAAACTCTGATACCGTTCTTACGGTCACTCCCGATATTGCTGATCAGGAACTTTATCATCTGCGGTCCATTTCAGGATCTTATTGGGAAGGCAGCGTTTCAATAGAAGGGAGTGTTAAAGGAAGACCCGTAACCGGAAAAGGCTATGTGGAACTGGTCGGCTACGAAAAACCCCTCAAACAAGATTTACCCGACTAGCGACTGTCCGTTGGAGCAGATTAAAATACCAATGTTCCTTATGATTTAATTCGGGTTCTGTATGACATTTGCAACACTCCATCTTTTTATTTAAGATTATAGTGTTGCGTTGACCGGTTGAGAACACCACCCAAAGCGGACATTACTACAATGAGGTAGTGGCCAAAGAATAGGTAATGGAGTGGATAAAGGTTACTAGGTGGAGGAAGGAATAGTTAAGGCTGAGACAAATTGTGATGCATAATAAATAAGGGCCTACCGTATTAACCGTAGACCCTTATTTATTTAATTTGCGGCAAATGTAAAAGGCTCTTGAACCACTGCAATACTAACTGGATTAGCGTAAGTAATTGTAGACTCCCATAAAGTGTTGGGATATACCTCTTGTGGTATTCCTCCCCAATTCATCCGGACAATCCCATCAACTGGTTGGTAATATGAAAGTAGTATTTCTCTCGTGGCGTAATCCACAGCTACACCTTGAGGAGCTGTTGGAATTGGGTCTAGTCTATCAAAGTGAATTTCCCATACAATCTCTTCCGCTTCATTGATAACTGCTAGTCGCTTTATGTAGTTATCTGAAATTAAGTAACCATCAAGCCAAGGAACATAGCAAATTCCCTGCGAGCTAAAATATCCAAATTGATCTAGGTCAATGGTTTTAATTAAAGTAAAGTTTTCATCACAGATATAAATGGCTCGAGGGTTGTCGGCCAAAATTACTTTTCTGTTTTGGGAGTCAATACACATGCTTTCAACTTCAAGGGTTTGCCCCAAAGTTAGTTGAAATTAGAACATGACCTCACGTAAGTTTGAATG
>JACKQG010008450.1_pt1 | contig 10015 bp, 7 predicted proteins | sample 8237621 | NCBI WGS metagenome assembly JACKQG01 (sample SAMN15677084, study PRJNA649215) | marine metagenome | biome: marine; feature: Black Sea; material: saline water; isolation source: suspended particulate matter (SPM) from the Black Sea western gyre | collected 2013-06-09/2013-06-10 | depth...
AAAAATGTTTTAAAGTAATTATGTGAAAATATGGGGCTTGTGTTTAGATTAACCCACTTACTAAACTAACCCCGGCAGCTGCCGGGCTGCCCGTCTGTAAAACCACGAAATAATCCGCTCCTTTAATATTCCTGCCAGTCTTTCCATCTTATATTAATCTACTGATTTTCAGTGGAAATTACACAAAAAAAGAAATAACAGGCATGACATCACTACGAAAACGGTTTATCCCCGCCTGCGTCGGGCAGGCCCGCCTGAATGACACTGTCGGGCAGGGAACCTGCGACCCTCGGCTTAAAAGAACACAGGGCACCCGTCGGGAAAAAATAAAAGTGTGCTATAACTGTGCTGTTTTTTTGTCCATTCCTGTCCATTCCTGTCATATTGGATACATTTTCAACACCTGAAATCGGACACAAAACATTGGCGATTGTATCTATTTCCCTGTTGAAAAATTGTGTTCAATCTCACTATTTTCTCAACGGGAAATGTAATAAAAAACCCGGCAGCTGCCGGGCGATCTATGTTGTGTGAGTGCAGCAGGGATCGAACCTGCGACCCACGGCTTAAAAGGCCGTTGCTCTACCAACTGAGCTATGCACCCTTCAAATAGCTTTAAAATTTAATAGATATTGTTTCCTCAATCAATAAAAATTTTCAGGAACATTTGTAACTACTAAATCTGATGCTGATTACTCTTTTCCCATTACAATTCGACTGGTTTCCATAGCAATTACCAACTCTTCATTGGCCGGAATTACCATGACTTTAACCGGGGAATCGCCAGCGCTGATAGTTGTTTCACTACTGCGGGTAGTTTTATTCTTTTTCACATCCAATTTAATGCCAAGGGCATCCATATTACCGAGAGTCATATTACGCACTACGTCGAATTTTTCACCAATACCGCCTGTAAAAACGATTACATCGACGCCGTTCATGACGCCAATATAAGCGGCAATATATTTTTTCAAACGATAGGAAAATACTTTTAGCGCCAGCAGTGCCCGGTAATTTCCGTTTTCCGCTTCAGCTTCGATTTCCCGCATGTCATTGGTAAGACCGGAAATTCCCTGCACACCGCACTGTTTGTTAAAAAAATTATTTGCTTGATCAATTGTGAAATTCTCTTTACCGGCAATCGTGAAAATAACACCCGGGTCAATATCGCCGCAGCGCGTGCCCATCAGGAGACCTTCCAGTGGTGTAAAGCCCATCGATGTGTCCACGGAAACGCTGCCTTTAACCGCTGCAATACTGCTGCCATTACCCAGGTGACAAGTAATGATTTTCAGAGATTTGATATCTTCACCCAGTATTTCGGCAGCGCGATGTGAAACATAGTAGTGTGATGTGCCGTGAAATCCGTAGCGACGAATACTATGATTTTTGTAGTAATTATAGGGGATGCCGTACATGTAGGCATAGTCCGGCATATTGACATGGAAAGTAGTATCAAAAACGCCAACATTAGGTGTTCCCGGCAATTTGTCCAGACTGGCTTCAATTCCTTTGATGTTTGCTGGATTGTGTAGAGGTGCATATTCGATACACTCATAGAGTTCTTCTCGTACCTCTTCGTCTATAAGAACCGAGTGTTTAAATTTTTCCCCGGCATGCACCAGGCGATGGCCGACGGCATCTATTTCTTTCAAGTCGGAAATAACGCCATATTTAGGGTTGACAAGAATTTTTAGGATTTGTTCGATTGTAGATTCGTGATCGGTGATGTTATCAGAGGCCTTGGTTTTGATGCCGTCGTGTCGTTTGTGAGTTAGATTAGTGCCGCTGATACCAATACGTTCAATCAGCCCTTTACACAGTGATTGTTTTGTGTCGGTGTCAATAAATTGATATTTTACCGAGGAACTGCCGGAATTAATAGTTAATACCTTCATAGAGATACTCCGTTTTCAATAATTAAATGTCGTGTCACTTCAAAACGCATTTTCTATTCGATTTTTCAGTTGCGTGTGATTTTAGCAAATTATCTTCAATTTTTCAATTAGAATTGTCAGTATTTTTAGAACAATTCAAATCAATAATAATGATTCTGAAATTCGACATCAGGTATAAATACAAGATTCTTATACAATATCTGGACAATTCCAGGATTTCTTATCTACAGTTATCAATTATTTTTTCTTAATCTTTTTCTTTAATTGTTGTCTGTAAGATTCTCTAAATCAGGGAAATTTTAAATTCTACAAAAGCATATTACGACACTTTTTTGCTTGATTATTAGTGAAGCTGCAAATATATTCAAGTTAGAAAATATTTTATATGAGTATTTTTGGAAGACGCTATGAAAAATAACAAAATATCACTGCCAAAAGGGTTAGCAGCCGTTCTCCTGGGCATGACTGTACTTTGTCAGGCACAGGTGGGTGTGCCTGAAATATTTCCATTTACCAAAGAAAATACGGCTCTGATTAAAACCGTTGGCGGATTCAATTTTGACAATGATGAGTATCTGGATATTGTTGGGATCGCATCCCTGGTAGATGAAAAAGGGAAACCGGTGCCTCGCTCGACCTATATCGTTCACCTGGAAGAATCTGTTTCAAAGGATTTTATTGTCCAGTGGAAATATACTGTACCGGAAGGTTTAAAAGCTGATTTTTCCGATATCATGGTAACGGATATGGACAGTGACGGTTTGCCGGAAATTGTAACGGTGATGAACATTTCAGATGTTGGCGGATCAAGCTGGACTGACTGGTTGAAGATCTTCGAATATACCGAAGGATTTCCTGAAATTCCGACAGCATCCATGAATAAAGTTGGTAACTTTGCCACTCGTCCGCGTCCTATGTTTATACACTGCGGTGATATTGATGGAAATAAAGTTCCCGATATAGTAGTCTCATCCGGCGGACCCGGCAGGGGAGTGATTATTGTTTCAACAAAAGGACAGGTGTCTTCTGAGAATCTTGAAATTCTCTACTATACTAAAAAACCGAGCACATTAAAGGGAGTTCTTTCATTTCGGGCCATTACCGCCAATTTAGATAATCACTCCGGTGACGAGCTGGTGATTTTTGGCGGTGACAATCACCTGCAAGTGGAAGTGTTTATTCATGAAATCCAGGGAGCGATATTAAAACACACATTTCGGGGAATATCTCGCAGAGAGTTTGACCTTGCCCATCTGGTATCAGGTGATATCGACGGTGACGGTCTGGATGAGTTTATTATTCCTCTGAAATCCGGCGGAGCTGTTTTACTGACACTGCAAGACGATGATTTAATCGGTTCACGATTTCTGTCGGGAGATAATAAAATCGCGTTGCTGTTAATTGCAGATCTGGACGCCAATGGATTAGCGGAAATATTATTCAACCTCAAGAGCACTACCTTAGTATCGCGGTTAGAATATGATATGTCTGGAGCGCTTACCGATATTAATTCTTATCGTCAATCTCAATATGATAATCCTTTATTGAAAGGGCTTCAATATGTTGATTTGGCAGCGATCGTATCGACCTCCGGAAGATATACTGGATCAATCATTATGCCTTTTTTAAATAAAAATTACAACAAGCACGGATTGTGCCGCTGGCAACTGGAAGAAACCGCACCGTTTATTGAAGAAGGACCAATTGATGAGGTGTTAGGTGAGATCGATCTTGTTTTGGAATCAAAGATTGCCGTATCTGAATCCGGACAACAGGTATCTCTGGTTGTCGCAGATGAGGTCATTGACGAATTGAGTGAAATTGTTGGAGAAGAAGTACCGCTATCTCCTTTACCAACAACTAAGAGCGGAATGGTCAGCACTAAATCCATTAATGAAGTTTATCGTCCTGATATTCTTGTGCACCCTGGTGAGAAAGTACAGCGAAAGATAACCGTAAACGGTTTGACTCTCGATGATTTAAAAGACTTAAATGTGAATGTGCGGATTCCCGATGGAATGAAATTCGATCTGCCCCGGAAAGAGTTTACCTGGTTTCCGGCTGATACCCAGCTGGGCTTACATACAATTGAAGCGGAATTTATCTGGGGCCCAAAGCGTGACGTACAATCATTTACCGTCTATGTAAACGACAAACCGGAGATAATAACTACCTGCCCTCAGCGTGATATCATCCAAATTGGTGAAACATTTAAATTGAAAATCGCTGTTAAAGACAGCAATGACAACGCGTTTCTCGGTTATAAATTGATTGATTACCCCGATGGAGCGCATATTGACGCCAATGGAGAACTGGTCTGGAAACCATCATTTGATCAGAAAGACTGGTGTGATTTTATAATTGAAATATCCGATGGGTATGATACTGATAAAATATCATTTTCACTGTTTGTCAATCACCCGGTATATATTGAATCCGCCGCAAACCCGTTAACCACAGTTGGCGTAAAATATTTATATCGGCCTGTTTTAAAGGATAAAAACGATGGATTTTATGTCTATTGGTATGGTCTTTCACCCAGAGTAACCGACTGGAAACACTCTGGTATTTATGAGATTAAAATTATTGATGACGTCGTGCGGAATAATTTGGAAAGAGATATCGAACGTTATAAACGGGAATTTATCCCGGAAGTAGATCCGGCAAATAAAACAAAAAAGACTCATTTGATTGACGATGTTTTCGTGCATGACGGCAAAATGATCCTGGTGTTTAATGTTCTTGGTAAAAGAGTTCCGTCATCTGCCAGCGTGATTGAGACCTTCTTTCAGAATCTTGGCATGAGTGTCCCCAGGTATTCGAAACCGATACGCAGGCACTTCTACACTTTTACATTAAAAGAGACGCCTAACGGCTTATCTATGGACGACAAAGGGGTAGTAAATTGGATTCCCGAACAGAACCAGTTTGATTATCACTCAATTTCATATACCGTTTCTGACGGATACTTCACGGCAGAAGAACATGCCCAGGTTTATGTCAACACTCTGCCGGTGATTGTGTCCACTGCCGATACCAATGCCTATGTGAACAGCCTGTGGCAATATGAGATTAAAGTGACAGATCTGAATACCGACAGTAAATTAACATTTGAGCTGATTGATGCCCCGGATGGTATGATGGTATCGCCGCAGGGGGTTATTTCATGGACGCCAACCGAGCTTCAGCTGAACGGACATGTTTTTTCGTTTAAGGTAACGGATGGTATGGGCGAAGATGTTCAGAAGAGCAGTATTTTTGTGAATATTAAGCCTAAGATTCTTTCCGTACCGAAACCGGTTGCATTAACCAATTTGAAATGGGAATACCACCTGGATGCTGAAGACCCTAATGGTGATCCCCTTGTTTTTAAATCGGTTCGTTTGCCAAGAAATGCTAAGTTCGATCCGGAGACCGGCATATTGATCTGGAGTCCGAAAAAATCTCAACGCGGCGTGAACGACATTGTTTTAGAGGTTGTTGATTCCCATGGCTGGAGCACGCTGCAGGAATTTCAGGTACACGTATTTCACAATCCCGGCACACAGCGATTGAACTTTCTTAGAAATACTATATCGCTGTTGGCGTTGATAGGCGTTATTTATTTGGTAGCGATATAAAAGAAGTCAACAATTAATTTTCCAAAGGCGGTAATTGTTTGATAATTGCCGCCTTTATTTTTTCGGTCAGCTCACAGGAAATTTGCACGATTAAAATCCTGGGAAATTTTGAAGCAGACGGCGGCATGTTAACAGCGTCTTTTTCGGTTGTAATGATAAATTGGCAGTTCTGCTTTTCGGCTGCTTGGATCATCTCATCAATTTCATTTTCCGAATATTTATAATGATCGGGAAAGGTTTTTGTGATTGGCGGGGTTTGTGTTAATTGCCGGATGGTATCAAAAAATTGTTGAGGGTTTCCCAGTCCGCAAAAACCCAACACCTTTTTATTCTTCAGGTTTTCTTGAGATAATTCCTCACGATTGGAGAAACGAAATATTTTCCGAACCGAAAAAGGCAGAGTTGAAATATATAGATCGCTTTGTTTAGTATGAAAAAATTCAGCTATATGTTGAGGTAAATTTGCCGTGCGGGTTACGAGCAACATGTCGGCTCTGCGCAAGCCTTTCCATGATTCCCGCAGATGACCCGAAGGGATGACTGCTTCTTTACAAGGATCGTTGTAGCTGTCCCATAACACAATGTCAAGGTCCCGGGCGAGGTAACGGTGCTGAAACGCATCATCGGCAATCAGTGCGGAACAATGGTATTTTTCGATGGCACATCGGGCTGCTTCAACCCGATTCGCATTGGCAATTATAACCGTGTTTCCGGATTTAAGTGCAATAAGATATGGCTCGTCGCCGGCTTCCCGAGGTGACGCCAGAATCGATTTACCATCTTTGACGATTATCTGTCCCTTGCTTTTACGGTGATAGCCTCTTGTAATCACGCCAACTTTGTAACCTTTTGATTCAAGAAAGGAAGACAATGCAATGACGAAAGGTGTTTTCCCGGTGCCGCCAAGAGTAATGTTTCTGACCGCAATGACGGGAACATGAAATCGGGTTTTTTTAAGAATTGATTTATCAAATAAACAGTTACGGAACCCGGTGATTAATCTGTACAACCAGGAAAAAGGTAGCAGTAAAAACCGTAATAATCTGAGCATGTGATTCATGGTGATTTCATATTGCTATATGTATTCCAGGATGATTCTGGCGACTCTCTCGGATGCGCCGGGCTTTCCAAGGCGTTGGCTTACATTTTTCAGGAATTGGATTGTCGCATCCCGTCGCTGGGGATTTGTTAAAATTGTCTCAGCTTCGCTGGCAATTGTATCGGCATTAGCGTCATGCTGTATCAATTCGGTGATACCTCTTTTATTGGTGATTAAATTGGCAATGGTAATGTACGGGACTTTAATCAATAATTTCCCCAGTCGGTATGATAGAGAATTTAAACGATAAATGACGATCATGGGAGTATGGAAAATCGTTGCCTCAAGCGTTGCCGTACCGGAAGACATGATCAGTAAATCCGATTCGTTTATGAGTTGGGGATTCCTGTTTCCGATCCAATAGAGCCACTCAAAGTCATAAACTTTTCTGTATGCCGACATATCAATTTTCGGCGCAATTGATACTGCGGCGACTATTTCAGGGAATTTATCTCTCAGTTTTCTCACTGATTCGATCATAACGGGCAGATGTCTCTGTACTTCCTGAAGCCTGCTGCCGGGGAATAAACCGATTACTAGAGATGTGCTCGTAGGACGAATTGAAGTTGACTGCAGCATAGAATTTTTTTCTTTGGCAATTTGATCCAATAACGGATGACCAACGAATCGCGCATTTACGCCTCGTTTGCGGAACCACTCTTCTTCAAATGGCAGGATGCAGAGTACTTCTTTGGTATAGCGTTTAATTTTTTTAATTCTGGATTGATGCCAGGCCCAAACCTGGGGACTGATATAATAAATAACGGGGATATTGCGTTTTGAGACAGCCTTTGCCAATCTGAGATTGAAACCGGGGTAATCGATGACGACTACCAAATCGGGTTTTATTTTATCGATATGGCGTAGAGTATTTTTCCACAATTTACGGATAAAGGGCAGGTGTTTGACTATTTCGGCGAAGCCCATAATAGAGGTTTCCCGGATGTGATACAGCAACTCGGCGCCAGCCCCGGCCATGTTATCACCGCCAATGGCTGTGATCTTGATTCCGGGGTTAATTTGTCTAATCGCAGAGACGAGGTTTCCGCCGTGAATATCTCCGGAAAGTTCCCCGGCTGAAATAAATATTTTTTTAGATGACATGAAGCTTATAGACCATGATTTCTTTTATTAGAACAACGATTAGAAAAAAACATTGATTGATCAGGGTCGATTTTTCAGAGCGAAACACCTTAATCCAGGATACCCGCTCTATTGTTTTATCCGGTTGCCAGGCAGTGAGCCGTGGAAACAGACGGGGTACGTTCTTTTTAAATTCCTGATAATCTTCACCAAATAAATCGGCGAGTGTCTTCTCTTCAAGAGAAATGATCATGCCGTATTGAAAAGCAATGTAGATCAATGCAATGAACATCAGGTAAAAAACCCACGGTCCGCCGGCAAATAATGCAAACCCCATGTAGATTATAACATTACCAAGATATAATGGATTTCGCACGTAGGAATATATACCGCCGGTACATAATTTTTTAGCGCCTACTTTTCTGGTGCGGGTTCGACCTCCGGCAACCCGAACCCCCGATATTCTGATAAGTTCACCGATAGCAGCAAGTACCAAACCGGAAATGAGGCCCCATCGCGTCATGTCGGACTGAACAATTAACAGGATGACAAAAGGTAACGGGGTTATCCCGCGATATTTAAAAAAAATATTACGAATGTCTATCATAGCATAGTCTTTAATGTTGATTGTATTTTTTGTTCAATTTTAAGCGCGATTTCAAGCGCCCTCATTCCATCTTCGCCGCTGACAGGTGGTGGAGTGCCTGTTTCGATGGCTTGTGTAAATGCCCGCAGCTCTTCAAGCATGGCATTGGATTTATCTGTATCAACCTGCTTATATGTAATGACCTTTTTTCGGTCGGAAGCAGTTACCAGTTCAGCAATTTGAATTGAACCTTGTGGAATTTCGCCGGCGTCCTCTGAAAGAGAATATATTTCAGTCTGATTTTTCAGAAAATCGATGGAAATATAAGCGTCCTTCTGGAATATTCTGATTTTGCGCAGCTGTTTATTTGACACTCTGCTGGCGGTGATATTGGCGACACAGCCATTTGTAAATTTTATCCGAGCGTTGGCAATATTGATAGTGTCGGTGAGAATTGGTGCGCCGGCGGCGTCAATCTGCTCGACATCCGATCGAACCAGTGATAGAATGATATCGATATCGTGGATCATAAGATCAAGTATGACAGCAACATCGGTGCCGCGGGGATTAAATGGTGATATACGGTGGGATTCGATAAAAAGCGGTTTGATAGAATAGTCTTTTAGTCCGGACAGCGCCGGATTAAACCGTTCTATATGACCTACCTGGAGCACCAGATTTTTCTCTTTTGCCAGTCCGATGATTTCGTTGGCTTCATCAATGGTTTGCATGAAGGGTTTTTCACAAAAAATGTGAATTCCTTTATGAAGAGCTTTTTTCGCGACATCGTAATGTGAAATTGTCGGTACTACTATCGAAATAGCATCGCAGGTATTTAATAACTGATTCAGTGATGTGAAAGAGGACGCTGTGTATTCTTTCGCAATTTGATCGCTGCGCTTTTGATCAGTATCAAAAAATCCAACCAGTTCCACATTGTCCAGTGATTGCAGATTTTTTATGTGCCATTTTCCCAGGTGCCCGGCGCCAATTACAGCTATTTTCAGCATAAAGACCTCATTTTTGTTATAAAATATAATTCTTGAACCGCAATATTAAAAATGATATCCTTTCCTGTCAATTTAAGTTCGAGCATAAAAAAGTAGTTTCCGGTCATTTGGTTGCTCCTATTTCTTTGACATTCCTTGGTAAATTTCGTACTTTTCCCCAATTGGAAAATTGAAATGAAAAAACATCGATATTTAAAAAAACCTAATAAAGTTATCGCCAATCGCCGAAAAGATGAAAAGAGATTACTGATTGCATTCATTGGTGTCATCTGGCTGCTAACAGTTGTTCTAATATATTTTTGTCCTAAATCGGCGCCGTCGAAAAGTATCGTGTATCTTGAAGGAAAATCGTTTTTAAATAACACGGTGCGAAACTCGCTGGCAAAACAGGGCTTTACCGAAGTTCAGATCGAAAGCGATAACACTCATGGACTTTTCCTGGCGTTTGCTGTTCCGCCGGGGATGAGTGATGAAAAAGCGATCGAAACAGTCAAACCTATCATTCAGAGAAAGGGTTGTAGTGTCCGGAGTGTCAATCGCTTTTCCCAAAACCGGGGATTTATGGTGTTGGTAGATTATTACAATCAGTCAATCGGTACAATCACATTTCTGAAGGGTGAGAATTTAAATGATTACCTTATTCTGAAAGGTGAATTGCGGAGCAAGCCAAAGTTGGCGGTTATTATTGATGATTTTGGCTATAGTAACGGTGAAGTGAT
>JACKQG010008451.1_pt1 | contig 10014 bp, 14 predicted proteins | sample 8237621 | NCBI WGS metagenome assembly JACKQG01 (sample SAMN15677084, study PRJNA649215) | marine metagenome | biome: marine; feature: Black Sea; material: saline water; isolation source: suspended particulate matter (SPM) from the Black Sea western gyre | collected 2013-06-09/2013-06-10 | depth...
AAGACGATTCGCACCGAGATTCGAGGCTCTGCAGCGCCTATCAATGTGCTCAAGGCGATGATCAAGGGGCTAAGCCTCATGAGAGACCCTCGTCGCTTGGCGGCATTGCGTGGACTACCTCTAGAGAAGATTTGGTCAAACCCAGAGGTGCCTGCCTAATGGACTACAACGATTTGGTCCGGATCAAACGAAAGAGGATTCGTGTGGGACGGGGAAAGGGCGGGAGAAGAGGTAAAGATGCTGGACGGGGTATGAAGGGTGCAAAGCACCGTTCTGGGTACACCCCCCCACCTCTGTACGAAGGAGGCTCTTTGCCCCAGCACCGTCGTGTCGTCTCGTTGGGAGGTTTTACGAATATCAACGCTGTCGTCTACGAGGTGGTGAATGTCGGGCAGTTGGACTGTTTTGAAGAAGGCGCAGAAATCGGTATTCAGGACTTGGTTGAAAAGGGGTTGGTTAGAAAGAAGGGGTTGGTGAAGCTGTTGGGAGCTGGTGAGGTGAGGCACTCTTTGACGATTACAGTTGATAGGGCGAGTGCTGCGGCGATTGAAAAGGTGGAAAAAGCTAAGGGGAAGGTTGTCCTGACTTGAGCGCGAGGCAGAAAGAGCGTGCCACTCAGTTGATGTCCGAGGCTTTTTCAAGCCCGGAACTCAAGAAGAGGGTGGGGTTTACCGCATTGGGGTTGTTGGTCTTTACTTTAGGTAGCCACATCCCTTTGCCAGGTATCAACCACGAAGCTCTGGGAGGGCTCTTTGGAGAAGGGGGCATCTTGAATCTTCTGGATATGTTTTCGGGAGGTGCTCTAAAGAGGTTTAGTATCTTCGCATTGGGCATCATGCCCTACATCAACGCCAGCATCATGATGCAGGTGCTTACCTATGCTATCCCCTCTTTGGAAGAGCTCCAAAAGGAAAGAGGGGAGGAAGGACGCCGTCTTATCGGGAAATGGACACGGTATCTGACTGTCGTCGTGGCTGTGATTCAAGGGATTAGTTTCCTAGCTTTGTTTCGGCAAGGAGGGATTCTTTCACAGACCGATACCCTCCATCTTGGGATCATCATCATTACACTCGTTGCTGGGACGACTTTCTTGATGTGGTTGGGTGATGAAATGACCGAAAAAGGGATTGGGAATGGTGTCTCTCTTCTCATTTTTGCGGGAATCGTGATGCGTTTCCCAACGATGATTGCGCAACAGATTCAGATTGTTCGAGAGAATCCTGCAGCCGCTGGAGCGTTTGTATTCTTTGGGCTATTCCTATTGCTCTTGGTCACTGGAATCGTCTTTATTCAACTTGCGGAGAGACGGATCCCCATTCGGTATTCCACCCGAACAGTCGGCAGGCAGATTGTGGGGGGGCAGGTTTCCTATCTACCCGTCCGTATCGATATTGCGGGTGTGATTCCTATCATTTTTGCGATTTCTGCTCTGTTGATTCCCCAAACCCTCTCCAACTTCATTCCTTCATGGCAGGGGCCCGTGGGGCAGTTTTTAGGGAGCCCGTGGTACTACCTTGTACTGGGTGGTTTGGTTCTGTTCTTTACATTCCTCTACTCGTCCATCACTTTCAAACCTGATGATATCGCAAAGAATCTAAAAAAGGGAGGTGGGTTTATTCCTGGGATTCGTCCAGGTAAGAACACAGAGGAGTTTATCGCTCAGGTTCAAGAAAAGATCACCCTAATCGGTGCCCTGTATTTGGCGATTGTCGCTGTCCTACCTCAGATGATTGCGAATGCAGCGAATGTCTCTCAGTTTGCGATTGGGGGAACGGGGCTTATTATCGTGGTGGGGGTTAGTTTGGATACGATGAGGCAACTAGAAGCTCATGTCGTCAGTCGCCAATATAAGGGGTTCTTGAAGACTTGATGAGAGGTTGCGTTCTTTTGGGACCTCCTGGTGCTGGGAAGGGGACACAGGCGACCGCCTTGGCAGAGAGGATGGGTATGGTTCATCTTTCAACAGGTGATTTGATCCGGGAAGAGATTCAAACCCGATCCCCCTTAGGTATCAAAGTGGAATCCCTCGTATCTAGAGGAGAGTTGGTGGGGGATGGCTTGGTGATGGCTCTCGTTGCCAATCGGTTAGAGGGTAAGGAAAGTAAGTGGATTCTCTTTGATGGTATCCCCAGAACCGTGGGGCAAGCTCAAACTCTTGAAGGAATCTGTCATGTTGACCTTGTCCCTCTGTTGGTTGTGCCCGATGAGGTCGTATTGGAGCGGATTGATGGACGGAGAGAAGATCCTGTGACGGGTCAGATTTACCACCTCGTTACGAATCCTCCACCCGATGAGATCATCGATAGGTTGGTGCAAAGAAAAGATGATGCCTCATTGGAAACGGTCAAGGCTAGGCTAGATGTTTACCGACAAGAGACGGCACCGGTGATTGATTGGTACGAACAATTGGGGCTACTCCACCCCATCGATGGAACATCTTCGCCTTCAAGAATCACTGATGCTCTCGTTGTATTGCTTGAGGAGAGGGTCTGTTCGTGAAGGCTGAGAAGAAGATAGAAGTGCAGGCTCAGGTGGTCAAAGCATTACCTGGAGGACGGTTCCTTGTGAAGGTGGGTAAGCACCATGTGACGGCTCATATCGCAGGACGCATTCGGAAGTTCTTTATCCAAGTGATGCCTGGTGACTTTGTCCGCCTAGAAGTTAGTCCTTACGATTCCACAAAAGGGAGAATCACTTACAGGTTTTACGACGAAGCAGAAGCGAAAAAAGAGAGAATGGAGGGGCGAAAGTCCGAAAAGTAGTTATGAAAGTCAAATCCTCACTTAAGCGAATCTGTCAAAACTGCCGTTTGGTGCGCCGTTCGGGACGACTCTACCGCATCTGTTCTAATCGCCGGCATTCCGGGAGGCAAGGGTAATGGCCAGAATCTCAGGATACGAAGTGCCCGATAAGAAGGTCGCTTGGGTCGCCTTGACGGCGATCTTTGGTATTGGACCCACTTCTGCCAAGAAGATCTTGGCGCGTGCGCGCATCGATGAAACGAAGCGTATCAAGGATTTGGCAGAGAATGACTTGGCGCGCATTCGTAGTGTCATAGAGAGTGATTTTGTGGTAGGGGGTGCCCTCCGTGAACGGATTCAAAAAGACCATCAGCGTTTGGGGGATATCGCTTGTTATCGTGGTGAGAGACGGAAACGTGGTTTGCCCAGCAGAGGACAAAAGACCCAAAAGAATGCTCGGTCACACAAAGGCTCTCGCCCCAGTGCAATTAGGAGGAAGTAGATGGCTCAGCGTAGAGAGAAGAAGACCGTCCGCAGTAAGAAGAGGAAGATTCATATTCCTTCAGGAGTTGTCCATATCAAGTCAAGTTATAACAACACCCTGATTTCGTTGACGGACCTCCAAGGGAATGTGTTGGCGTGGTCGTCTGGAGGACATATTGGTTATAAAGGTGCGCGAAAAGGGACTGCTTTTTCGGCTCAGCAAGCTGCAGAGACTTTGGTCAGGGCTGCTCACGAATACCAGATGAAAAAAGTGAACATCATCACCAAGGGGCCAGGACCTGGACGAGAGCCTGTCATTCGTTCTTTTCAAGGTTCCGAGATTGAAGTTGAGACGATCAAGGACATCACTCCGCGCCCCCATAACGGGACGAGAGATAAGAGACCCAAGAGGAAATAAGGAAGGTAAAGATGATCAAGTTTGAAAAAGTTCAGATGCGCGTAGCGCACGAATCCGAGGACAAGACGGAGGCCTCCTTGGAGATTCTTCCCCTTGTAAGGGGTTGGGGTCACACATTAGGGACAGCATACAGGCGAGTTCTCATGTCGAGTGTACGGGGAACCGCTGTCACTTTCGTTGATTTTCGGAGGGTTGAGTTCAAGGGCGAACCGATAGCTGTGCTCCATGAATACCAGACTTTACCAGGCGTGCGGGAAACAGTGATGGAGATCGCACAGAACTTCCGAGCTTGTCCTTTTCGTCTAAAGAATGAAGAGACTGTGGCGATTCTCAGTTTGAGTGCTAATAAAGCTGGAAAAGTCGTGATCGGGATGGCTAAATGCCCTCCAGAAGTTGAAGTGATAAACCCCGATGTCTATCTCTTCCAACTGGAGAAAGGTGCAGAAATAGAACTGAGCATCGGTCTTAGAGAGAACAGAGGGTTTATCTCTTCTCCCGAACTGAGACCTTCTGAGGTCAATCCCGAATGGAAGGGGAGTTTTCCAACGGGTGTCGTCCGAGTTGACGCTGATCACAGCCCGGTCTTGGGTGTATACCCAGAAACAGAACCTTTTCGAGTGGGAGAATCTGGTGATTACGAAAAGTTGACATTACGGATAAGGGTGCGAGAGGGGTATACAGCTGAAGCGGCATTCCGTGAAGCGAATGGGATGCTCCAAGAGCACTTTACTTTACTAAATGATAAGGGATGGCCACAGGATTTGGGGCTTCTCCAACCGATCCCAAGAGAAAACCCTGCACCGACACCGACACCTTTGAGCGAACTTGAACTCACCGATCGTCGTGTCTTGAATGCTCTCTTTGCGAATGGGATTGACTCGGTAGAGGGACTTTTGTCTTTCCGCGAACGAGAACTTAGGCAACTCAACCGCATTGGTGACATCGCTCGCAAAAAAATTGAGACAGCGGTTGAGAACGCGGGATTGAAGTTTAGGGACAACTAATGAGACATCGCCTCCATTCCAACCGACTTTCTCGCCCTACAGGGGCACGAAAGGCTCTTCTTAGAAGGATGGCAGCCTCAGTGATTCTTGAAGGGAAAATCCGTACGACTTGGGCCAAAGCAAAGGTCGTTGCTGGGGTGGTGGATTCCTTGGCGGCATCGGCATCAAAAGGTAAGGAATACCGACAGATAAGGAAGGTGATGTCCAAACTACCCTCCGGCGATTTGGGAGAAAAAGCAAGCCGAGCTCTCTTTGATCATGTGGAAGGAGCGAAACGCCAAACTGGTTTTGTCCGTGTCCTAAAGTTGGCAAAGCGACGAAAGGGAGATGGTGCCGAAATGGCACAAGTAGAGCTCATTGCGTTGAATGAGGGAGGAGATCCAGATGATTAAGGGTACTAAAACGACTTTTCCAAAGGGTGCAGTTCCCACAAGACCTTGGTTCTTGATTGATGCCAAAGATCAGGTTTTGGGGCGACTGGCCACGAAGATTGCGGGTCTCCTGATGGGCGTAGATCTGACGGAACGATCACCCCATGTGGACGGAGGGGGATTCGTCGTTGTTTTGGGTTCGGAGGGTGTCGTTCTTTCGGGATCTAAGGAGACCGACAAGGTTTATTACCACCACACAATGAGACCTGGTAGACTGAAGAAGGAGAACCCCGCTTCTTTACGAGCAAGACGCCCCGAGGAGATTGTGAGAAGAGCTGTAAAGGGAATGTTGCCTACGTCCTCTAATAGAAAGGAGAGGATGGCGCGCCTGAAGATCTATAAGGGTCAGGAACATCCTCATCAGGCTCAACAACCTCAGGAGGTTACACTCTGATGCACTCCGCAGTAGGAAGGAGAAAACGGGCAGTCGCAGTGGCGACTTTGCTAGAAGGAGAGGTCACTAAGGGCATTGTGGTAAATGGACTTCCTGTTGAGGATTATTTCCATTCTCAGACTAAGGTCACTGAAGCGTTGGCACCACTAGCAATCGCTCGTGAGAAGTGGAGTGAGGGAGAGATGGACCATTGGAGGGTGAAAGTGGAGGGAGGTGGGCTATCTGGACAGGCTGGGGCTATCTCTTTGTCGCTAGCTCGCACATTGGTAAAAGTAGATCCCACCTTGCGTACCGCTCTTCGAAAAGGAGGTCTCCTGACTCGAGACCCTCGCGAAAAAGAACGAAGAAAATACGGTCTAAAGAAAGCCCGCAAGGCGCCTCAGTTCAGCAAGAGGTAGTAGACTTCCTCCGATGCCCACTGGGTCAATCGTTCTGGAAACACTCTTTCTAACAGGAGTTATCTATTGGACATTACGCCCCCTAAAGTCGGCTAAGTTCCTCCGCACCTTTTGGACGATCATGTCGGTGCTCGTCGTCGCGTGGTTCCTTCAAAGGGGGGGGTGGTTGTCTTTGATGTGGCTCTTGGGCAAAGCGGGGCTTCTCTTACCTATTCTTTTTGTCATTCTCTTCCAGAACGATATTAAAACGAAGATGGGAGGGATTAGCCTGAGGGGATGGCTTGGGGGTGTTGTGGGTGGAGAGGATGGGAAGGAGGAGATTGTCTCTACAATCTTGGGTGCCATTCGTGAATTGAGACGTTCAAGATTGGGAGCTCTCTTCGTATTTGAGGGTGAGACATCCCTCTCATCCGTCCTTGGCGATTTGGGGGGGGTCTCTCTAAACGCTTCATTGTCCATAGATCTTATCAAATCTATTTTCCATACTCATTCTCCCCTCCACGATGGAGCTGTGATTATTCGAAAGGGACGTATCAAGAAAGCTCAGGTCATCATTCCCTTGCCAGCTGGGGGGAGTGGTATGGCCGGTTTTGGGACGCGCCATCGTGCAGGAAAGAGTGCTTCTTCAGGAACAGATGCCCTATCGGTTATCCTCTCTGAAGAAACAGGTAAGGTTTCTCTCTGTATGCGGGGGCAGATCCAGGAGGGGATTGACCTTTCTACTGTTCAGCGCATTTTACTGGAGGAGCTTTGAAGAGCTCCATTCTTAAGCGCATCTCCTCCTTTATCAGGGGAACTTTGCCGCAAGACCCTCTTGAGTGGCAGATCCTGGTCCTTAGCCTTATCTTGGGGGTGATGATTCAAGTGCAGGTTACGAGTGGAAATCCCAATTATCGGGAGGAGAGGTTTTTGACGGCGGTTGTGCAGAACCTTCCCCCCGACTATAAGGTGGACCCTGCAGATTTGGAAGTAAAGGTGACGCTTTCAGGGGGACGAAACCGTTTGGCGAATCTCCTCAATGAAGATCTAGAAGTCTTTATGAATTTTGGTGATTTGCCTGAAATTGGGGGGCAAGCTCACCCCATCTTGATCGTCAGGGTTCCAGCAGGCATTGAGGTTGTGGGGGGGAATAGACGGATCTCTCTTCCGGTTGAAAGGTGGATTACGCGCACTATGGATGTCGAGAAGTTTCATAGAGAGACCAAGCCAGAGGGGGTAGAAGTCATTTCGGGCTCCCCCGATCCTCCTTCACTTGTCGTTAGTGGGCCCTATGAAGCGATGTCTGAGTTGGTGAATGTGGAGGTTGAAATCAATCTAGGGACGATCTTTCAATCTGAGCGGCTCACACTAGAACCCTTGGGGCGAGATGGAAATAAGCGCATTATCCGCGGACTCCTCTTTGAGCCTTCAGAGGTAGCTGTTGAAGTCCAAGCGACAACGGTCTTGGAGCATCGTGTCCTGACAGTCGTCCCCGAGTTTTCGGGCTCTTTGGCAGAGGGACATTACATCCGTACCTTTTCGGTTGATCCTCCTCGCGTCATACTTGTAGGAGCGGGGAAGGATGTTCGCGACTTGATTTCCTTGAGTACGGTCCCGATTGCCCTCGTGGGGCGAGATGAGACTTTCTTCGTTGAGATTCCTCTTTTCCCCCCCAGGGACTCAAAGGCAACTCCAGACGTGGTGACGGTCGCTGTGGAGATTGCTCAAATCATTGAAGATGTCAGGCTGGAAGGAATCCCTGTATATGTTCGGGGCGGAGGGGGTTGGCATGTGGAACCATCTGTCATTACATTGATACTTAGGGGACCCGTCACACAGCTCTCTTTACTCACACCCGAACAGATTTTGGCTGATGTCCGTATAGAGGCGTTGCCCTGTCAGGAGTCAACCGAGTGTGAGCAGCGCCTTGAAATCTCGTTGCCTGATGGGCTGGTCGTGAAGGAGACATTCCCCGAGATGGTCGTCTTGACCAAACTGTCTGGTGCGGTCTAGCAGAGTTTTGACTCTCTTTGGCACGGATGGGGTGAGAGGGAGTTATCCGGAGAGAATCAATGAGGAACTGGTCGCACGATTGGTGGCTGGTTTCTGTGCAACGATTCCACCTGGAAACCTCATTATCGGGCGGGATACCCGTTCTTCCGGACTCTCTCTAGCGAGAGCAGCAGGAGAGGCAGGGGCTGGTTCGGGTCGTGTCGTTGTGGACTTGGGCGTCGTACCTACCCCTCTCGTATCGATGGCGATTGGGTCTCGAGGCGCTGTGGGGGGTGTCGTCCTTTCGGCAAGTCATAATCCCCCCCACCATAATGGAATCAAGTTTTTTGATGGGAACGGGGCAAAACTGCTTGAGTCTTCGGAGAGATTGATAGAGCGCGCGATGCCCAAGAACCCTCCCCATGGAACAAAGGGGGATGAGGTGGATGGTGTGGAAGAGTATTTGGAGCGATTAGAGGGAGTCATTCCTTCAAGAGAAGGTCGTTGGCACCTTGATGTCGCCTACGGAGCAGCGTGTGAAGTCGCTCCTGCAGCATTCCGAAGGTTAGGAAGAGAAGTTGTGGTGCTCCATCACCAGCCCCGAGGAGAGAGAATCAATGTGGATTGTGGTGTCTTGGGGATGGATGCCTTGGTTGAGAGCGTAAGGGCGGACCCCAACGCCAAAGGGGGATTTGCATTTGATGGTGATGCAGACCGATGTCTTGCTCTTTCGCCGCAAGGAGAAGTCTTGGATGGAGATGACCTCCTTTATGCTTGGACGGCTCAAGAGGTAAGTGAGGGTAGGGCGGTGGAATGTGTGGTGGGGACCACGATGTCAAATGGTGGTTTAGGGAAAGCACTCTCTCGTTTGGGAACGCGGCTCGTTCGCGTAGGTGTGGGCGACAGAGAAGTCGCAGAAGGAATCGCTCTTTCTAGAGCATCGTTGGGTGGAGAGCCTTCTGGGCATACGATCTTTCCAGGGATTGCCCCCACGGGTGACGGGATTCTCTCTGCCTTGATTTGGACCGAGTTGGCAGGTGAGGGAACGATGGACGATTGGGTAGGTGCTTGGGAGAAACACACCCAAGTTCATCAATCGATTCCCCTCACAGAGAAAGCGCGTTCTCGATGGGAAAAAGAGGGTGAAAGGAGGGAGCGAACAGCAAGGAGAGAGTTGCCAGATGAGGTCCGAATCATCGTTCGACCTTCTGGAACCGAGCAGATACTCAGATTGATGGTTGAGCACGCTGACGCCACAGTCGCCAAGGACTCATTGCACCTCTTACTCCAGAAAGTCCGAGCGTGGTTGTGATTCGAGGAATCGGGCTTGATATCGTCGCTGAAGACGAAGTGGCGGGTTGGTTAGATTGGTCTGAAGAGCGGTGGGAGAAAACATTGGCTCCTTGTGAAAGGAAGGAGCGGATAGAAAGGGGATGGAAAGCGCGTCACTTGGCTGCTCGGATTGCTGCAAAGGAAGCGTTATTCAAGGCGACGGGTCTTTCTTTTCGCCCGTGGGAAGTAGGGGTTGTGCGCGAAGATGGTGCTCCTGGGTTTTGGCTCTCTGAGAGGATGGGCAATGCATTAGAGGGATATGTTCTCCATCTCTCTTTGACCCATGCAGGGGGGGTCGCAGCCGCCGTCGTGGTCGTCGAGGAATGAGGGTTGTTATTCCTTCTCGCCTAGGTGGCGTGATGTTGGACGAACTCCTTCTCGCTTTGGAAGGAGAGGGAGTCTCACCTAAAGATGTCCTGGTCGTTCGAGATGGTGGTGATGAGTGGATGGAGAGCCGACTTTGTCCCGATCCCCAAGGGCCCACAAGGAGGATGGGATTTGCTGGTGCTGCCGATTGGGGTATTCGTCATGCTGATGCCCGGGAAGTGCTGCTATTGAATGATGATCTTCTTCCTGAAGAGGGGCTGATTGAGGGATTGAATCAGATTAGAGATAAAGCCCCCTTTATTGGGTGTCGACTCTTGAATTTTGAAGGGACTGTCGTAGAGTTTGATGGGGGGGGAATGAACGCCTTGGGATTCGCCCTCTCTTTAGGGTGTGGAGAACGACCGACTGAGAAACGAGGGGGCGAGACTCTCTTTGCCAGTGGGGCAGCCGTTCTTCTGAATGCTCAGGCGTGCAGTTCGGTGGGGGGGTATGCGACTGGTTTTTTTGCGTATTTT
>JACKQG010008452.1_pt1 | contig 10013 bp, 10 predicted proteins | sample 8237621 | NCBI WGS metagenome assembly JACKQG01 (sample SAMN15677084, study PRJNA649215) | marine metagenome | biome: marine; feature: Black Sea; material: saline water; isolation source: suspended particulate matter (SPM) from the Black Sea western gyre | collected 2013-06-09/2013-06-10 | depth...
TCCATATTTATGTTTCCAAGAATATCATTCATTTTCTGTTGTTTTCTCAATAACCACTAACGTCTGTGTATACGACATATGGCGTTTATTTTTTTGTGTCAATAATAGAATTGAGGTCAATATGCAGCTTCTTCAATTATGATACTGATTATTACGATAAAGCTGACTTATTAAAAACCAACAAAATACTTAAACAGGTATAAAACAGAAATCACTGGTGCAGCTATCGGCAAAATCTTCCTAAACCAATGGACCTTTTTCCAATCTCGATAAGAGGATATTGTTGAAAATGTCATCAGTCCCCAAAAACCCGAAAGCCAAAGTTCTGTGATTTTTGTTCGTGTCTCCGGGGATTCCCATCCGAAATACACGATGCCAATAAAGGCAATGACTCCGGCGGTGATTTCAATAGTGTTGATATGGGTAAATTTCTTCATGGTTTGGTCATTTTCAATATTTACAGATTGAATAAGTAATTGAATTTAATCAAAAAAATGTTTTCCGGCTCAGCTTTAAATAGGTCTTTGATGTCATTCTTAAAATCAAAATCTCCCATCTCAATAAAATCAGTTACTCCCTGTGACCAAACCAGATAAAGCGTTGACCCGGATTTATATTCCCACCGTAAAACGAGATTTGAATTAAATTGTCTATAATTGAAATCCAAATTAGGAATGATATAATTGAGATTCCCGTCTGAACCTTCGTCTATTTCCCAAATTCCTTCATCTTCATTAAAGAACATTTCATCATCAGAAAATGAATAGAACCGATTATCATAACTGTCCCCTTTCGGATTAACCACTTTAATAAATCGGTTGTATGTTCCGGCAGTTACAAACGGTGAACCATAATATTGCAGCGACATGTTTGGTTTTATTGTCCAATCCAATCGAAAGGTAGTTGACAGCGTCTTTTGTTCAAAATGAGATAATATATATTCATTTTTCTCATTTTGTTTGTCATACGTGGGAGTGTATTCTGCCCAATTCGCCCACGTGTCTAATTGATGATTGAAATTCACTGAGAATCCAACGGAAAAATTCATTGCCGGACGCCAGTTCAAATGAGTACTGATTCCTTCCCAGTGAGTCCCCATTTTATTTTGACCGCCATGACCATTGAGATTAAAAGAAACATCTTTTCTGAAATCACTTCCTATATTAAACCATAGCGAATATTTACCATCGGTTTTTATTGCCGGTCCGCCCCTCAAAGCGGTTGTGTGTATCCCCGGACCATGTATATTTATTCCCGTTCCGAAACTCCAGTAATTATTAAACGTAAGATTCAAATTCAAATTCCCACCCATCGGATGAGCCTCGTACCCGAAGTTTGTTCCATGCCATACACTTAGGTTCGTTTGGTCATTCCGTATATATTCCCCGGGATCATTTTCTTGTCGGCTGAACCAAATAAACTGTACTTGCTTATCTACATCTCTGTGATAGCCTAAATCATTCGCCTCAAATTCGGGTGAGAATATCCACTGCCCAAATCCCCATCTCCAATCGCCACTCACTTTAAAAATCGCAGCATTTTGAGAGAATCCCGTAAGATGTGTTGCCGTTGAATCCACCCCTAAATGTTCGGCGTCAACTCGTTGAAAATAGTGATTGGGACTAGTTTGTGTATTCAGAATTGCATCAGATGAACCCATTATGTGTGAAAGTGATAAACCGCCCAATAGCATATAAGAATTATCCCAAAACAGATGAGAGAAATCTACTCCTCCTGAATAAGCATCCGTATGTAGCCAATCAAGGTGTCCGTCTTCAATCTTTCTATTCACAGCTGTAATGATTCCACCGATGGTTGTTCTTCCGTCTCTGTAATCTTTTTGGACACGATTCACAAAATAGTTTGTCAGCGGTTCAATGACCTGTTCATATTCAGGACCATTTTCGTACAGGATGATCGCTGTTTCCTCAGCTGTCACTGCATCCAAAATTCCAACAGACAAACCATTACTTGTTTTTCCACTTAGCTTAGCAGCACCTAAAATCCGAGTAGAGCTTGGTTCCGAGATATAACCATCCCCATAATCTCCCCAATAGGCACTATAATGGGGAGACCTTCCAATACGACGGGTATAAAACAGTGAGTTTTGACTTTGATCGCCATCACCTATCCCCAGAGGATAGTGAAATATGTTTCCACCTTCTATAAAAAACGGGCGTTTCTCTCCAAAATACGACTCAAAGGCGGAAAGATTCAGCTCAGCGGGGTCTGCTTCTACCTGTCCGAAATCAGGATTGATTGAAACATCCAATGTCAGGTTGTTGGTAATCCCATATTTTAGATCTAATCCAACAGTATTAAGCACATCATAACTGTCAGGATGAACAACATTTTTATAAAGTTCAGAATAATTCATCTGCCCGGTTGTGTACGGAATAATTTGAATTTGTTTTTGTTGCTGTAAATTATTCAGATTCTTCAATTCTCCGAAATGGCTGACGAAACCGTGTTCATCTTTTGACCAATATGTCCAATAATCATCTTCGTTATTATAGGCAATTTTCCGTTGAACTTGAAACCCCCATGTTTGAGAGATCGCATTTTCGAATCGCAATTCTCTAAATGGAATTTTAAATTCTACTGACCATCCTCCGGAAAAATAAGATGCTTTACCATCCCAGACTGCATTCCAGTTTTGATCAAATTGTTCATCATCTGACCATCGTGTATCTCGTTGTACACCTACAGGATTGAGTCCAAATTGAAAGGCAGTTCGATTATCGTTATAACTATCAATATAGACGTAAATCCAATCGCTGGGAGACCATTCATCTCGACGCGTCAAGATACTTTTAATGGTTGAGGGGTCTTTGCAATAAGCTTTGATACCTACATAAAGATACTTTTCATCGTAGCAAATATATGCTTCCGTCTTTTCCGTTGGCGATATATTTTCAATTGGCTCACGCTGAATAAAATCATTTATCGGTGGAATAACAGACCAAACAGATTCATCAAGTCTGCCATCAACAGCTATGATCTCATTCTCAACGGGAACAGCCACAATTACCTTTTCGGTTGCATGTATTTTTTCACCAATTAAGATAAAAAGAATTGACATGAAAACTATCTTTATTTTTCCAAACATTTCTATCTCCAAATATTTTTTTACTTTACATTTTAGACAACGTTATCTTGTAAAAGGTTGTCAACTCTTTTATAAATAATTCAAACGGGCTTTTTGACGCTAATTAGTGTTTATCCATAAAGCTGGTAATGCCCATTTCAAAGGGTAATCCTGTGGAAATATGCTTCGAATTTCACAGGTCAAGAAGAACCTTTGAAAGGTTGAGAGTGGAAGCAGCGTGAATTCTGCTCCCACTTTATACAGAGGTTAAACACGCGGAATGAAATCGGTCTCGTCTTTCAACATACGTGCGAATTGCGCCAGGAGTTTCACGGTTTCGTCCAAGTCCTTCAAAGAGATAACTTCACTTGGTGTGTGCATATAGCGATTCGGTACGCTGACAAGTCCGGCAGCTACGCCTGAACGCGTTGTCTGAATTGCATTTGCATCTGTTCCGGTTCCGCGCGGTGCCGCTTCAATCTGATACTTCACCTTTACATCTTTCCCTGCTTTTTTAAGCAATTCAAATACTTTCGGGTTGATATTTGCACCAACCGCAATCACAGGTCCGTCATTCAGTTTAATGTCGCCATGAAGGTTTTTATCAATCCCCGGGTAATCAGTTGCGTGGGTAACATCAATGGCAATGCCTACATGAGGATCAATTCCGTAGGCGCTGGTTGTTGCCCCTCGTAAACCGATTTCTTCCTGGACAGAGGAGACTGAATAAATATTTGTTTCGATCTTTTCATCCGCCAGTTCTTTCAAAATTGCCCCGACGACATAAACGCCGACTTTGTTGTCGGTTGCTTTGGTTGAAACGATATTCCCTTTTAATGTGTCCATTCCTAAATCAAACGTAATCGGATCTCCGATTGAAACGCGTCTCAAGGCCGCTTTTTTATCCTTTGCACCGATATCAATCCACAGATCTTTAATTTTGGCAGCATGTTTACGGTCTTCCGGTTTGAGCAAATGAATGGGTTTTTTTCCAAGTACACCGCGTACTTTTTTCCCGTTGTGATAAATATTCACACGCAAACCCGGAAGCAGCCCGGCATCGATACCGCCAATCGGCTGAAAACGAATGAACCCGTTATCGTCAATATAATTGATCATTAATCCGATCTCGTCGGCATGTCCGCTGAACATCAGGCGTAACGTTCCCGTTCCTTTTTTATATGCGATGACATTCCCGTGGACATCCGTTTTTACTTCATCGGCAAACGGGGTGACAAATTTACGATACACTTCCTGTGCCGGTTGTTCAAATCCTGATGGACTTGGTGCTGTAACAAGTGTTTTAAAGAATTTTCGTTTTTGTGTTTCCATTTTTATTTCCTTTTTGTTTATTTCTATAATTTTACATGTTGCTTATGGTCAAAAACCAAAGACAAGAAGTGAAAGAGCAAAAAAAGTAAAACAAGATTCTTACTGGGATAAATATGGAAAACAAGCAAGAGAAGTAATAAATGTTTTACTAGAAAAATACGCAGACGAAGGAATTGAAAATCTTGAAGATGCTGAAGTATTGAGAGTTAAACCAATTAGTGAATTTGGAAGGCCTTTAGAAATTATGAAGATGTTTGGGGGGAAGGAAGGGTATCATAAAGTTATAAAAGAAATAGAAGAGCGACTATACCAAACGAATGGAGCGATGAAGAGATGATTAGGGGAATTGAGGAGAGGTTGTATAAGTGAGAAAGAAATAACTCATAAAGATAATTCTAACTCTTTTACATTAATCTTTTTAAAATAATTTTCTAAATATTTAATTCGATTTTCATATATTGCAATTATTGATTCTGGAGGATACTCTGTTGAAGATCTCAATTTATTTTCAGGGTAAGTTAAAAATGAGATATCATATTCATTCCAATTTTCTAAAGTGTTCCAAGGAGTTACTATAAATCCTTGATGAATTAAAGAACATCTCCATTCATGATATAATTTTGTAGCTTCATTATTTGTAATCCCGTTATTTGGAAGAGACAATAAGGAAATAAATCTAGCTTTTGAAGAATTTTCCTTTAAATATAATAATCTTGCTAAACTTTCGAAGCCTAAAAAACAAATCTGAAATATCAATCTGCCATGATCCTTTTTATCCACAAATTCTTTTAATAAAGAGAGCCGTTTTTTGTGAAATAAAATAAATTTTTCAATGTTCACTAGCACCTTTTCATTTGATTTTTCAGCCACTTTCAAAAACCTCCCTCAAAACAGCCCCCATCAAATTCTCACTACTTCCTTTATTCTCCTTAATCCTAAACTCCAACTCATCACAAAACCTCATAAGAGCATCAACCTTTTCAACAATTCTTTTTTGTTCGGAGAGGGGTGGGAGAGGAATTAAATATTTTTGAATAGTTGAAGTAGCAAGTTCTGTTTGCTTTGTACTTCCCGTAGAAATATTGTTAATTTCACCTTGAACCTTTGGACCAGCAAACCAGAAAAAAAGATATTTAGATAAAACAAAATTCTTGAAAGGGCGAATTACCGTAACATGAGAATCTGCTACTGCACAATCATAAGAATTAAATCTTTCATCATAAACAATTATCCTCCCGAGAGTTCCTAATCCTGTTGAATTCCAAAGCAAATCTCCTGTTTGAACAAATCTTTCTTTTTCATATTTATTTATTGTTTCTGGATCAATAAATTTTGCCTTAAACATTTCAAATCCATTCCATTGGATACATTTTTGTGCAATCACAGGGTATTTCTCTACTTCAGAATATTTAGGACTTTTTCCTCTTTGAATGTACTCACAAACATCCCCCAACCGACACCAAACCCAACCCTTCGGCAACTCATAAGGGATTTCATCCTCACTAATAGCAGGCAACTCCTTCCCCCTCTTTATCCTCCCCTCCAGAACCAACCTCTCCTTCTCCTTCCGAATCTTCTTAAACAATTCAGATGCAGGTTCATCCTTAGGATTTTGCGGAACTAATTTTCCTTGAACAGCTTCTGAGAGGATTGATTGTTTGAGTTTTGTTAGGAGAATTTTATCTTGTGAGATATTCTGACCAAGTTGTTTTATTTCTTTTTCTATTGATTGTATTTTCTGGAGGATCTTTTTCTGTTCTGGTAAATCTGGAAGATCAATCTCTAAAGGTAAGAATTTTTTTGGTTTTAACTCTGTTTTAATCCCTCCTTTAATTTGAGTTTGTACTATTTTCTTAAATGGAACACTTTTAAGAAACCACTTAAAATAATCAATATCAATTTTACTTTTATCAAATTCATAAGAAGAATAATGTATAGTTGCCAAAACATCTTCCTCTCCTTGGTAAACCCCAACAGCCCCTTTCTCAACATTAATTCCTGAAATAACTAAATCTCCAGATTTTATTAGAATCATATTTGTATTTGTTTCCTTATTTTCCAAAAAGTGCATATTTCCTGAGAAATCTATTTTCTGCAACCTCTTTAAACCAAGTTTGTTAGCTTCTGCTGGTTTAAATCTATCATTACGTTCTTTTAGGAAATTAGAGATTTGGGTTTTCATCCTTCTTCTCCCAATCTCTCAAACATTTATTTAATTTATCTCTTCCCAATATCAAAAAAGGAAACTTTTGTCTTAATTCATTTGAATAACCTTTTGGTACAGAGCAACTTAAGACTTCTTTTCCAACTTCTTTAACTAAGGAAAAAGCTGGAACAAAATCAGCATCTAAAACGTTCCAGTGCTCTTTTTTTATCATGATATGGTCTAATCTGTTAGAACCGACACCGAACTGATTCACAATCAGCGGATTGGTGATATCCCACGTAACTTCTCCCGGTAACTGATGTGCCCTGCAATACACATCATAGACATCTTTAAACCCATAATGTAGTACTTCCTCATAATTCTTCGTTGAAACTCTTGGTCCTAAATTAAAATCACCAAGAATAATCACTCCTTCAGTTTTCGTCTCATTTGCCACACGCAATACTTCTTCTATTTGCTTGCTTCGTTTTTGTTCAATCTTTTTGTCATCCATTTGATGAAAAACACCGCCGGATGTCAGGTGGATATTAACAATATTGATGCTTACACTTCCGCAGATTTTCACACTTGCATTTAACATTCCGCGTTTTGTAAATATTTTCTCATCCACCGTCCCCAATTCCACAAACGGAGTGAAATTCCATTCGATCATCGGAAATTTTGAGAATGTCATCAATCCGCTGCCCCAATTGAATCTTTGCATTTCAGGATAGGCGTGATATGGATACACCTCTTCTAATTCTTCAATAAAATATCGATGATGTTTTCGCAAATAGACTTCCTGTAATGCAATTATATCTGCATTTGAATCTTTCAATTGCTTTGCGATCGCTTCCGTTCTTTTCTCGATATAGGCGGCGGGTTTAAAAAACGACAAACCAAACAAATTAATATCCAAGAGTCCGGCGTTAAAGGTTAGGATTGTGATTGGTTTAATCATTATTCTATCAAACAGAAAACGCAATCAGAATTTGCGCCGGGTAGTAGGTACCCAAAACCAAAAACTGCGATAGCTTAAAATCAACTTTAAATCGCCGAATTGAAAGCACAGCATCTGAAATACAAAATAAAATCGCTCCGAGTAATGCCAACCCTGCTTTTTGTGTTCCCATTGTTTGCCATAATATTTCAGCCTGCCAAGTCATCAGAATTATCACGCCAATATAAAGGAGAACCGGGATTTTCATCCTGCCAAGTGAAGGGCGTAAATACAGAAATAAAATACTCCCTAACAACACATAGGGAATAAGATCTAGATTTAATCCTTGAAAACCATTTGCTGACATAAAAGCGGCTGCATATAAAATGTGTGCGGAAAAAAATCCAATCAATCCAAAAATGAATTTATTCAATGGACGCATGAGCATTATATCACCAAAAAGAGAGGCCGTCAATCCTGCAATGATTAACGGTTTGTAGAGAGTGGACAAATCACTATAACCGGCGAGTCCGACACCGATGACAAACAGAACTGTTAAGGGTTTAAAAACCGTTATTTGCTTGATAGAATTTCTGTATTCAGCCCGAATATGCAAAACTCCGAATATGATAATCGGAATGAGAAATAATTCTTGGTTATAGGTGACGAATATATTCATCCGGAAGCGCACCCATTTCTTTAAATTTTTCTAATTCAAGGATGATAAACAACCCATTCGCTTTAGCATAAATTATACCGGCAGAGTCCGTTAAAATACTTTTCCCGATAACTTTTTTTACCGTGCTTTTTTCAACCCATGCTTCGACGAGAATATCAATTCCAAGCGGAACAGGTCTAAGAAACTCCGTAGTGAGTTTTGCCGTCATCACCGGGAATTTATTTATCCAAGATGCCACGCCCATGGATTCGTCCAACACGGCAGAAATGGCTCCGCCATGCACATGGTTTGGAGGGCCTTGAGCGAATTTCCCAAAAAATATTTTCGCGAACAGGTGTTTCGTCTCTGCGTTAAAATAATAACTTAAGTCGATTCGATTATCTTTCCTGTTCGCAGACACAAAAGACGATTGGTATTTTCCGAGGTCTAACTTTGTTAATCCTTTAATTTTTGAAAATGCATTCATAACGATTTAAGTATTATTAAGACGATACTCCACTTTTCATAAATACAGCATTCCGAAAAAATGTGAGATACTCCCGCCTAAAACAAAAATATGCCAAATCACATGGTGGTACGGTAATCTTTGCCACGCATAAAAAATAACACCGGCTGTATAAAGTACGCCACCTATGGCGAGCCACATTAAGGAGGTAAACGGCAGCATGATGATCAGAGGTTTAATTGCAATGACGACTATCCATCCCATTAAAAGATAGAGCACAACACTTAGTTTTTCGAATTTCCCGAACATGATGGTTTTTAACAAAATCCCAAGGATTGCCAATCCCCAGACAATTCCGAAAAGAGTCCAGCCCCACGGACCCCGCATCACCGTTAATGTGATTGGGGTATACGTCCCTGCGATGAGTAAAAATATTGCGGAGTGATCTAACACGCGGAAGAACTTTTTCACATTCATGTTTGTAAAACCATGATATAGGGTTGAGATTAAATATAGCAGGAACAGTGATGCGCCGTAAATGCTGAACCCGACAACTTTCCATGGGTCACCATTTTGGCTGGCGAGGGTGACCAGGATAACCAATGCAGCAATACTTAATCCTGTTCCTATTCCGTGAGTGATGCTGTTGGCAATTTCTTCGTCCATCGTTTGGATACGTTTGTTTTTTTTATTCATTTTTTTGTATAGCGTCTATACTATTCACTCTGCTCTTTTTTTTAAGTAGTGTTCCACCAAATCGAACGAGTCAATAATCAGCTCAACTTGTTCAATACTCATCTTATTAATTTTACCATCGAGTTCCGCAAACATCTCATAATAAAATTTCTCTGCTTTCTGGAATACAGCTTCTCCTTTTTCAGACAGCGTCAGCCATATTTCTTTGTTATTTGCCGGATTTTTCCCTTTAATAACTAACTTTTTACCGACGAGTTTGACAGACATTTGAGATACCGCCCCCTTCGTAATCCCTAACCGCGATGCAAGCTCAGTAATGTTATTACCCGGGTGTCTTCCGATTGCTTTAATACACTCCAGTTCAGAAAAACTCAATTCCTTATCAATGCCAAATCCTTTAGAGGATTTCTCAAGGATTTTAAGTTGGTTGTGAATAAGAAGAAATTTTTCTGTGATTTGTCTTATAATTAGTTTTTTCATCAATTTCATGGTGTTTAATGTATAGCTACTAAACCATGTTGTGCAAATACAAATCTCACTAATAATTCAAACTCATATCTATCCACTAATAAAACATTTTCTTTTTATTCGATACTTACCCCGCTATTTATGGCGGGGTAAGTACTAGTGCATAAAACTGAACCCCCAACACAAAATTAAGTAGATTCCTCATTCGTACCTCATTTC
>JACKQG010008453.1_pt1 | contig 10013 bp, 8 predicted proteins | sample 8237621 | NCBI WGS metagenome assembly JACKQG01 (sample SAMN15677084, study PRJNA649215) | marine metagenome | biome: marine; feature: Black Sea; material: saline water; isolation source: suspended particulate matter (SPM) from the Black Sea western gyre | collected 2013-06-09/2013-06-10 | depth...
GCACTGCCCCATCTTTCGAAAAATGCCAGATTCGGTTTATAAGCTGCTGCAAATTCCCGTGTCGCATCGATAACCTTTTTCGTATGCGTTTTTAAGTCATCCAAACTTGGATTTTCTGATGGTAAGTTTTCCGGATTAATATCTAATCCTACACAGAGCCAGGACTGTTTTGCTGTAATATGCTGTGAAAGTCGGGAATTGAAAGATTCCATCGGCGGCGAATTTACCGAACCTCCTACCAAACTTCGAAGAAAGAACATGAATTTTTCTTCGTACTGAAGGAATAGAATGATTGAAGCATTTCAAGTGCTTTAGATTTAAGTATACTTGAGATTTTTCTCCCACCGATAAATCGGAGTTATCAAGCTGACAATATAGTTTTATACCATACTTTCATTGTTAAATTGCAAAGCTCTATTTGTAAAGTAATTATAGGATTCCAGCAATGAAAAAGATTATCAAATATTTATCATTTCTATTACTAATCACACTTCTCCCAGCCCAGGAACATGATGACAAACATCAATCCAATAAACACAGTTTCAGCGATGCTAAACGCTGGGCAAAAATGTTTGAAAATCCTGAGAGAGATGAATGGCAGCAACCGGATTTTGTCATTCAATCTATGAATATCGAACCTAACGATATCATTGTGGATATTGGTTCAGCTACGGGATATTTCCCAGTTAGATTCGCAAAGGTTGTTCACAGGGGAAATGTGATTGGCGTAGACGTGGAAAAAGACATGGTAGATTACTTGAATCATCGCGCCCAAGAAGAAGGCCTATTTAATCTAAAAAGTATTTTAGGAGAATTTCATGACCCGAAAATTCCCTTACCTGTTGACATTGTGTTCATCTGCAATACCTATCATCATATAGAAGATCGTGTAGCTTACTTTAAAAATATAAAAAGGAAGTTTAAACCGGACGGAAAATTAATTATCGTAGATTTTAGGAAAGGTGATTTACCTGTGGGTCCGCCTGATAAACATAAACTTACCCCGGAAGATGTCATAAAGGAATTGGGAAAAGCCGGATATTTATTGACAGATCATCAAAAAGATCTGCCCTACCAATATATGCTGACGTTTATAATTGGAGATTCCTAACCGATAATGGAACAGCTTTCGCTTGATATTGAACACCGCTCTAAATCCCGAATCATCGCTTCGTCCGGTGTTTTTCAAGTCGAACTTTTGCAGCATGTGGGCGAAGACGACTATCCACAGCTCATTAGGATTTCCGAGCATTTGTCAGATGAATACGGTGAAAAGGCCGTTCTTTCCAAGGCGACCATACATAAATATTTTAATAAACCATCTTCACTGCCATTCATCGCCCGTTACCGTGGAGAAATTATCGGTTTTATTATTGGTGTAGCGATTGAAGATTTATCATCAGAACCCTGGGCTCGCTTGGACGAAAACTTTGGGGAGGGCAACACCCTATATACCTACGCTTTTGTCATCATGGATAAGTATTTGGGTAACGGCTATGCTAAAATTTTGAAACGTGTTTATTTAAGCTGGGCAAAGAAGCGGGACGGCATTCGCTTTATTACAGGTCATGTAAAACTGGGCAAGTCTTCCAAATTTACCGGTGATATAAAAATCATTAACCGGGTGGATAATTGGCAGGGTACGGGATTTACCTTTGAATATTATAGCCGTGATCTGGGTCCCAAACCTGATTTCACACAGATACAAAATCCGCCTTTAGCGAAGACAATTTAAGCACTGTAGTCACAACATAAGTTGGGGTGACTGCTTACCCACTCAACATAATCTCCACCTCAAAATTCAGCAAATCCCCTGCCTTTATAAAAAATGAATCACCGGTTATTAATTTCATTTTGTATTTCTTAACATGTGCTGCTACCAACGCATCGGGAGTGCTCATGGAAAACCCTTTTTTAAACAGTGATTTTCTGATATTACCAGCCTGTTTAAAATCATCGTATTTAATGGGTAAATATGTTAATCCGGATAGCATTTTTTCAATTTGCTTTTTATTTTTTGGTGTCCGAGCTCCCGACAAAAGTTCAGTGAGAACAATCCCGTTATAATAAACAATTTTCTGCCGGACAGCAGAAATAATCACTTCATGATCTGTTAGCGGTATTCCCTTTAAATAATCAATAAGAAAAGACGTATCAAGAAACAGTGGGTTCATTTACAGATCCCGGCTCAATTATAGACTCTTCCAGTTCTCTCCATTTTCTAACAGTTTTTGTTGACACAGGATAATCATCAATGGAACCAAAAGAATCAATAAATGATTCTACATTAACATTTGCTATCAATTCTTTTAACCCCGCTTCAATAACGGCTTTTTTCGTTTTTAACCCGGTGACGTCCAACGCTTCTTCAATCAATGTTTTATCAATATCTAATGTTGTTCTCATGGCTTTAATTTATGCATTAATGATGCATAATTACAATGCATAATATTACTATTTTTTAGTCAGCAGACTCACCCCAACCAACGCAATGACCGAGCAGCAAATGGCCGGCAGCACTTCATCTACTGAACCATAAATTCCTTCTGGCAGCCACGTCCACAAAGCAGGAACTTCTTTCCACAACAGCGTCATAACCGTTCCTGAAATGATGGATGCAACAGCACCTTCTTTCGTAGCATTTTTCCAAAATAACGCCGCAACCAAAACAGGCGTAATGGCTGCGCCATAAATAGTGTAGGCGTAAAGCGCCCGTTCAAAAAAGCCTTCCGATTCCGCAAAACCCCTGGAAACAATAAAAGCAACAATACCCAGCACTAACACCAACAGTCGACTTAAAAGGACAATTTTCTTTTCCGAAGCATTGGGATTAATATAATTCAAATAAATATCGCGCATTAAGGTGGTGGCCGGCACCAGCAAAAAAGAGTCTGCTGTGGAAATAATAATACCCACAATAGTGGTCATCATGATAGCTCCCAAGAAAGTTGGCAGTAATTGGTGAGCTGCATAAATCAAAACATGTTTGCCTACATCTGCATCGGCAATCATGGAAGAGCTCACCCAAGCAGAAGCAATAATGAGTAATTCGATAATGACGACTGCAAATACAAGTATCTTGGTTGCGGACTTGGCGCCTTCAGCGTTTCGGCTGGCAAAAAACCGCTGGTACATATTGGCATCACCCAACACCAGTAAAAAGGGTGGTAAGCAGAAATTGATAATGTCCATCCCGGAATACACACCAAAAAACTGCATGTGCTGATCTTTGCCCATATTCGCAAAAGCGACTTCCATCCCACTCCAGCCACCAGCCTTAAACCAGAGAATTGGAAAAGCAATCATCAGAGAAATGGTCATAATAATGCCATTACCCACATCCGTGTAAGCCACGCTCACCAGCCCCGCCAGCATGGTGTAGGCAATAATAAACACTGCAGCAATAACGGTAGCCATTTCAATAGAGATCAGGGAAACGCCGTGTTCATCCGTAAGGATAGTTGAAATGACGGCGCCGCCGGCGTTGTATTGATAGCTCACAATTACCATGTAAGCCATGACCAAAGCAAATACGCTCAAGAGTCGCGCTCCCGGACCGTAGCGGTCGCCGATGATTTCCGGTACGGTGAATTTTTCAAAGCTGCGGACTTTTCCCGCAATTTGTGTCAATAAAATAATTCCCAATGTTCCGCCGATGGGCAGAATCAATGCGGCCATACCCGTTTCGTAGGTTTTCCCGGCATTACCCAAAATGGAGCCTGTACCGATCCACGTTGCCAACATAGTACCTACCAAAACCCATGGTGAAAGGCTTCTCCCAGCTACAGCAAAGTCCGCTTGTGTTTTGATTTTTTTGGATTTGTATATCCCCACACCGATCAGCGTGAAGAGATAGAGCAGGATTATGGTAAGGTAAGTCATTTTATAATGTCATTCTGTAAAATATGATGAGTTATTTGGGATATTAATTTTCAATTTATTTTAGTTTGTCGGGATGGCAAAGAATTTCAAAGATTTACATATTGGATATATAATACATTTTAAAATGACATTAGTCATGGATCATCATTTCACGAATATAACGAATAGGAATGGACCCATAAGAAAGCAATTCTTCATGAAATTTCTTCAAAACAAAATCATCTCCCTCCTGTTTTTTGTAATCTTCCAATAATTCTAAAAAGAGAATATATCCGGTAAAATAAGTAGCCAATTGCGTTGATGTCAATTGCGCCCTGCGCCACTTCCCATTGGCTTCAGATTCTTCCTGAAATGTTTCATTGATCATCAAGTCCAAGGCTTCCTGTTTAGTCATTCGTTCTGCGTGAATTTTTTGATCGATGATGGCATTGGCAATTCCCCGGAGTTTCCATTTCTTCGCCACTAAACTGTATCGCGGATCGCCATCGCCAAGTCCGGCGTTCACCATCATATCTTCCGTATAATGTGCCCAGCCTTCAATCATAACTCCGCTGCCGAAAGATGCCCGCACCAACGACGGATGTCGATTGGCATAATAGAGCTGAACGTAATGCCCCGGCAATGCTTCGTGGATGGACAGGATTTTCATGGAAATGGTATTGTATTCTTCCAAAAATGATTCCGCTTGTTCGTCCGTCCAGTCTTCCGGGATAGGTGACACATTATAAAATGTGGGTAGATTGCTCTCCAAAGGTCCCGGCGATTGCAAAGACGCTCCGCTCACTCCGCGCTGATATTCCGGTGTTTCACGAATTTCCAATGGCTTGGAATCGTCTAATGTTAAAAGATTTTTATCACGGATGAATTGTTCCAGTTCCGCAATCGTCTCCCGAGCTGCTTCCACTACCTGATCTCGCGGTGCATGATCTTCCGCAATTTTGTCCAATACTCGTCGCGTCATTTTTAATTTATTTTCATGACTATCTGTAACTGGTGTTTCTCCAAACCATTCAGTATATAATGGTTCGGCCAATTCAAACATTTCATTCTGGACGACACGCAAATGACGCTCGGCCCTTTCCATGACTTCCGGTGCAGAAATGCCTTCCTTTAGAGTATGAAATAATTTTTTATTATACATCTGCCGACCAATTCTAAAATCCCGAAAAGATTCATCGTTCTGGTGACTTTCCAGAAATGTAATAAATTCTTCCAAAGCTTGTTTTGCCAATTCTGCGTTGTGTTCAAAATTCTTACGGTAGTCATCCTTGAGTTGCGCCGCCATTTCCGGAATAGTTGAATCGAACATTTTCGCCAATCCTTTGGCTTGCTTTATAGCCGTCACCAAATGCGGTTTAGGAAATTCTGCCAGATTTTCTTGTGCTTGGGCTAAATATTCAGATGTGGCTAAAAACCGTCTGGATAAATTCTCCGCCCGTTCTTCTATCGGAGCAAAATCATAGGCTAACAAACTTTCATAAGCGTAACCCAAACCCCACATATATTCCATTGGATTCCATGAAAAACTTCGCAGTTCATCCATGTTAAAAAAACTGGATTCAATCATATCGAGCAAAATATGGCGGTCGATGCGGTCATTATCATTCAACGATTCACCATCGACGGCTTCCAGTTCTTCTTTGACTTCAAGTAAATGAACACGTTCTTTTTCACGGCCTTTTGCACTCATATCCGGCAATTCGCCATCGTAATCGTGGATGCCAATCCACGTGGCGGAAGTGGGGTTGTTGGCAAAATGCCAGTCCAAAAAATCATCACGAACAGTTTGAAAACGAAATGTGGCTGCATTCAACATAATGAAATATATAGTCAGAGCCACGAGAGCGGTGAAGAAAATAACATATTTAAGCGGAGTTTTATTCATCTTGTGCCTGTGAAATTAATTTTATCGTCTGCAAATTCCAACAGTACTATGCACCCAAACAAGACAATATATATATACCTTTTCATGCTGTCTTTCGCGGCGTGTTCAGGAAAAGGAAGTGAACATAAATTGAATCATTTAGCAAACGAACAAAGCCCTTATCTTCTTCAACACGCCGATAATCCTGTGGATTGGTACCCTTGGGGAGAAGAAGCATTCGCCAAAGCGAAAGCAGAAAATAAACCAATTTTCCTATCTATCGGTTATTCTACCTGCCACTGGTGTCATGTGATGGAACATGAATCGTTTGAAGATGACAGTGTTGCCAAACTCCTGAACGATTGGTTCGTGAGTATTAAAGTGGATCGGGAAGAACTACCGGAAATTGACCACGTATATATGTCCGTTTGCCAAGCCATGACCGGCCGCGGCGGCTGGCCATTGACGATTGTCATGACTCCCGATAAAGAGCCTTTTTTTGCCGGGACGTACTTTCCCAAGGACGGCAGAGGTCAACGCCCGGGAATGCTCCAGCTTCTACCCATTTTGAATGATGCATGGACAAATAAGCGAGCTGAAATAATGAAATCCGTTGACCAAGTGAAATCCTATCTAGTTCGAGCCAACACACGAATATTAGGTGAGGAGCTTGATCCAAAAATACTGGAGACTGCTTATGATGATTTTGTAAAACGATTTGATCAGGACAAGGGCGGTTTTGGGAAAGCACCCAAATTCCCATCTCCTCATAATTTAATTTATTTACTCCGTTACTACCACAGCACCAAAAATCAGAATGCATTGCTTATGGTGGAAACAACACTCAAAAATATGCGTTTGGGCGGTATTTATGATCATATCGGTTTTGGCTTTCACCGTTATTCTACAGATAAGAAATGGCTGGTCCCCCATTTTGAAAAAATGCTTTACGATCAAGCTATGTTGGCGATGGCGTATTTGGAAGCATATCAAATTACTCAAAATGAATTTTATGCCTCAACAGCCAAAGAAATATTTACATACGTTTTGAGAGATATGACCAATCCGGAAGGCGGATTCTATTCCGCAGAAGATGCGGACAGCGAAGGCGAAGAAGGAAAATTTTACGTTTGGACTGATAAAGAAATAATCGATATCCTTGGTGAAAAGGATGGATTAACATTCAATACAATTTTCAATGTCCACCCCGGTGGAAATTTTCATGATGAAGCATCCGGACAACAATCGGGACAAAATATTCTTCATCTGGAAAAACGTATTAAATATACTGCAGAAACCATGAATATTTCTGCTGATGAACTGCATGAAAAAATTGAACACTGGCGGGAAAAGCTGTTTAATATCCGAGAAAAACGTATTCATCCATTAAAAGATGATAAAATTCTAACAGATTGGAATGGACTCATGATTGCTGCCTTGGCCAGAGGCAATATTGCATTGGACGATCCATCCTATGCAGAAGCTGCTCAAAATTCTGCAGATTTTGTACTGAACGAATTAAGAACAAAAGACGGACATCTGCTTAAACGTCACCGTAATGGAAAATCATCCCTAGATGCTCATTTGGACGATTATGCATTTATGATCTGGGGTTTGTTAGAATTGTATGATGCAAATTTCAATCCGGCAAATTTATCTGCTGCTATAGAACTGGCAAACATAATGGTGGAAGATTTCTGGAATGATTCTGCCGGTGGTTTTTTCCTGGGCAGTGATCATTCTGAAGAATTAATCGTTCGAGCAATTACAGCTTACGACGGTGCAATTCCATCCGGTAATTCGGTTGCTGTCATTGTGTTGAATAGATTAGCCCGAATCACCGGTAATATGGATTGGCTGGATAAAGCGGAAAAAACTGTGCGTACATTTCAACAGGATTTGACGCGCATTCCAACGGGACATACTCATATGCTAACCGGATTCATGTTCAGTTTGGATGCAAAGGAAGTTGTCGTAGTTGGAAATCATACTGAAGCGACAAAATCATTCTTACAATCAATAAGTCAATCCTACAATCCAAATCGTGTTGTCCTTTTTAAAAAGGGTAAAAATTTATCTGCCATCGCTCCCTGGACGGATTCCCAAACAATGCTCGATGGAAAACCAACAGCCTATGTCTGCAAAAACTTCGCTTGCAATCTTCCGACAAATGATTTAAAACTTGCATTAGAGCAAATTGAAGAATAAATCATTTTCACAGCAATTGGGATCTGCCCTGGCGAATGTTCAAGATCTTTTTGATACAGTCGCTAAAGTATTTTTCAAAAGATTAAAGGAAAAACCCGGGACCGGATTCTTTTCTGAAATGGGAGATTCCTATTATAAATCCTATGAAGATGCAAAACGGAAAACTGAAGATTAAAATTTCCTCATAAATTATTCCTTTCCAAGTCTTCTCCTTTTTATAAAAACTGTTCCACATTTGACAATTTTTGAATTTTGATTTCTATATTGTCAAATTTTCAATTATTATTCAGTATTTTTTCACCTCCCCACCTGCCTACCGGCAGGCAGGCGAGACCCCTCCTCATACGAGGAGGGGGATTAAGGTTTGTTTAATAATAATGAAACATTTATAGGGGTGGTGGAAATCATATCGAATAGAACGTGATCAATTACATTTGATCATTTGTGGTCTGACTAGTTCCTGTTAAATTCCCCGTCTTATGAAACTACATTGGCAGATATGTTTAAACTTAATTCTGACTATTAAGGGACTATATTTATGAAAAAACTGAAACTTCACTGGCGTGTATTGATTGCTATGGCTTTGGGCACAATCTTTGCCTTGATTTTTAAAGAGGACGCCCTCTTTGTTGCTCCATTGGGAACAATATTCATGCGACTATTGAAAATGATTATTGTTCCGTTAATTTTATTTTCAATCACAACCGGAGTCGCCAGCTTAGGTGACAGCAAAACATTGGGACGAATGGGAGCTAAAACATTTATTTACTATTTTGTAACATCCATTTTCGCTATTCTGGTCGGATTGATTTTAACCAATATTATTCAACCCGGTGTCGGTGTTGAAATGTCCGGATCTGTTCAATCATTTGATCCAAGTTCTTTGCAAAAACCGTCATCTCTTGGGGGAATCATCATTCGTATGATTCCGCTGAATCCAATTGCGGCAATGGCTGATGGAGATATGTTAGGTGTTATTTTTTGGTCAATCGTTTTTGGTTTCGCAATTACACGGTTATCCGGAAGACCTCAGGAAATGCTAACTCATTTCTTTGATTATGGTTTTCAAGCCATGATGAAACTCACACATGGAATTATTGCACTTTTACCCATTGGCGTATTTGGTTTAATTACAAAAGCAGTAGCTACAGCCGGTTTTGGATTATTTAAAGCAGTCGGATTATATATGCTTACAATTGTATCCGGACTGCTGATTCATTGGTTGATTACACTTCCTATAATTTTCTATTTATTTACTCGCCTCAACCCAATTAAACATTTTAAGGCTATGGCTTCGGCATTCATGACAGCTTTTTCTACCAGTTCTTCCGGTGCAACTCTGCCTGTTACAATGGATTGTGTTGAAAATGAGGTGGGCGTTTCAAATAAAACAACCAGTTTTGTATTGCCATTGGGTGCAACTATCAATATGGATGGAACTGCATTATACGAATGTGCCGGTGTTTTATTCATTTCTCAAGTTATCGGTTTTGACTTGAACTTTGCACAACAGTTCGTAATTGTTTTGACTGCCTTTTTAGCATCAGTGGGCGCGGCAGCTATTCCATCCGCTGGATTAGTTATGATTTTTGTTGTATTGGATGCAGTTGGGCTTGCAAATCATCCTGAAGTTGGTGTTATTGTGGGTACAATGCTGGCAGTAGATCGGCCTTTGGATATGTTTCGAACTATGGTGAACGTTACCAGTGACAGTATCGGAGCTGTAGTTATTGCTAAAACTGAAGGAGAAACAGATCTCTACCCAGACAAATAAAATCAAAATACAAAATAAAGATTTAGATTAACCCTTGTTACCGGTCGTTCGAATCGGATAAATTTAGGGTAGCTTTTTTACAATTCCCGCTTGAGACACGTTATTCAGGATCTTCAATAATTACCCTTGGAGGCTAACTCTGTCGGCAAAAAACAGGCCTTCCCTGGTTCGCCGGGGTAAAGGAAGTTTGCTGTTGGTGGGAGGTCACCACTCATGTTAATCATGATCCTGAAAAACGCTCAATGCGGGAAGTTTTAATCCCGGCACGAAAGTGCCGGGATTTTT
>JACKQG010004550.1_pt1 | contig 10010 bp, 10 predicted proteins | sample 8237621 | NCBI WGS metagenome assembly JACKQG01 (sample SAMN15677084, study PRJNA649215) | marine metagenome | biome: marine; feature: Black Sea; material: saline water; isolation source: suspended particulate matter (SPM) from the Black Sea western gyre | collected 2013-06-09/2013-06-10 | depth...
CCCTCTGCGATGGACTCTGCCATCTTCCTGGTATTGCCTCCCCTGGAATAATACACTATCAAGGCCTTTGACATAGATACCCCTCCTTTATATCTCATTAACCTTAATGAAAGCTAAACTTATAATACATTTTTTATTTTCATATGCCCATCATCAAAAACAGATCATATACATATCCCATAAAAATTCCACCCACTAATATGAAGAGAATGTATAGACTAAGAACCCGTTTTTTCATAAACGTTGCAATACCGGCAATAACCCACGCACTCGTTCCCTGCCCTGTAATCATGAATGCCAGCATCGCACCGCCGCCAGCGCCTCCCGCCATTAATGCTTTAATGAGTGGAATCGAAGATTCAGTGTTAATATATAGAAGCAGACCAACTAAGGCTGCTAGATATAAATATTTTAAAAAATTCTCCTATTTTCAAGACTTTTGTGGATATAAATCCTGGTTTAGTTTTTTAAAATACTTCTTAATGACTTTAGTATTAAGAAAATAACAGGACCAAAAATCCCTTTTTTCCTTATAAATCAGCCCGGCTTTCTCAAGTACTGCCAGGTGCTGCGAAACAGTTGACTTGGGCGAGACCGGTAAGTTTGACTATATCATCAACACAAACCCCGTTTTCATAATACTCAATCCGGTTACAACAGGTAACAATTGACCTGCTTTTCAGCAATTTAACAATCTGATAGCGAGTTTTATTGCTTAAAGCATCGCAAATAGCTACTAAGCCCATTTTCTTTTAAATTTATATTGTATTATTACGATTTATTATATCGATTTATTACGATATCATAAAGAAAAATTTTATAAGGTTAGTTATTTTTTTGTCTTAGCTATTTTATAATCTAAAAAATCTGTAAGCATAATAACTTTCTGCGGCAGACTTTTTGCCGATTTATAAAGTTTTTTATCCGCAGTTATAAGTGGTGCATCAAATTTTTCAGAAAGAGCAATATAAATACCGTCATAAACAGAAATATTTAAAATCCTTGCATGTAAAAATGCTTTTTTTAAGATAGCCGCATCTGTTTCGAGTATGATAATAGCATCATACAGTTCGGAAATAATTAAATCTATTGTTTCAATGCTGATTTCCTCTTTTAATCTGAATGCATTCAGTATCTCATAAATAAGTAACTGGGGAGCAAATAATAAGTGCTGCTTAGAATTTAAAAAATTGTATAATACATCTGCACTATACAAATCGGCCTCATTTTTTTTATAATACCACTTGAAAACCACAGAAGCATCAAGTACATACTTTTTTATCCTGGATTCCCCTATCAAAAAATCAGGAAATTCTATACGTTTCTCATTAAATATAACAGTTTTTTCCATATTAATTTTCTTCCCATCTTTTCAGAAGTTCACTTGCTCTCTGGTCCCTAAACTTTCTTATTTCACCGGCAGGATCCCAGTCTTTTATACCAGCTTTCATTACTTTCTCGCTAGTCTTTTTAATCTGCTCAACTACTTTTTTCCTCCTGTCAAAATATTCTTCTGTCATAATAACTTTAAAATAATTATCTATTGCTTCCAGAAAGAACTGGCTTCTTTTTATTTTTTTTCTTTCCTTATACCTATCAATTTCTTCAAGGACTTCATCAGGTATTGATAATAGAATTTTCGCCATGGTTTTCGCTCCATATTATATATTAATTTATATCTTATTATATATATAAAAAGATATAAATCAATGATATATTCAATATTAATAATTGAATCTTTTTTTATTATTCTCCCATAACCTGTATAAAAACCTCACGTGAACGGGGCTTATTATCATGGTCAATAACGATTATCTGCTGCCATGTGCCAAGAACTAACTCACCGTCAGATAGTGGTACATTAATACCTGGACCCATAAACGTAGCGCGTATGTGTGAAAACCCATTGTCATCGCCCCACGTCTGTGAGTGCCGGGTATGCTTATCGCTCGAAACAAATTCTTCCAGCTGTTGGCGTACATCTTCAACCAGAGCCGGTTCATATTCTATGGTTGAAACGGAAGCAGTTGATCCAATGGCAAAAACACCTACCAATCCATTCTTTATACCGGAATGGGAGACAATGCTTTTTACCTCGCCGGTAATATCCTTAATATCCGAAAATCCTTTTGTAGATAGAGCTATTTTTTTGCCATATACCATATTGTTTCCTCTCTGCTTTAATTACTTTATATTTTTTATTTTTTAATTCGCTCAGGTTATTTTTTCTCAAGTTAATATACTCTTCCAACATTAAATAAATTTAAATCAAATCAGGATTCATTCTACAATATCTGCTTCCAGTTTAAGTTTTTCAAACAAAGGCTCTATATCAAGTTTCTTGGACCAGAAAACTATATAATCAATATCAAGATTACCGTACTGGATTTCAAATACATTTAAAGCGTCATCAAACTGTTTTTTGCTTCCGCCTGATTGTTTTGACCAATATAATTTTTGAAGTATAGTATCTTCCGGTGCAGAAACATAGATTTCAAAATCAAGAAATTTTACTTTTTGTTTTCTTGAAAACCTGCTTTTATCATATTCATTATCAGTTAAAATCCAAAAATCAATCTTATCTCCCTGATTTATATCTATTATATTAAATTGATCTTTATTAATAATTGCTGCTTCAATAGATTTTTCATTAATATAATAATCATCCTTTGAAAAAGCCTCTGTAATTTTATGAATATCAGTTTTATTGATTGATATTATTATATCAATATCATGAGTGGAACGCGGAATTCCCTGGAGACTTGAAACAATAGAACCGGTTAGCATATACGGAATATTTCGTTCAGATAATATCTGAACAACTTTTTCTAATAATCTAAATTGTGACACTTGTTTATTCTCTTTAAATATAATTTTTTAATTTCTTCCTGGGAAAGATTGGGGAATCTATTTTTAAGCCCTGTTAAAAAAAGCTTTTTGGTCAACTCATTCAATTCAAAGCATTTTTTTAGCTTTTCTTCAGGAGTCAACCTTCTAATTATTTTAATATATTCCCTGTGGCTATCATTGATGGATTCCATAGGATTATTCTATCATAGAAATAGAAGGAATGAACAAATTAAATCTTTCTTAGGTTTTTTCTGTCACAGTATTTATCGAATTTTCCTTTTATTTCTTTTGGAGTGAACCCACTCCAATATTTATATAGTGCTCTATACTTACTGATACTATAGAAATCTTTATAGAGGTAGAAATAAAATTGTGATAAATTATGCTTCATTATTGAATAAGATGAATATCTAAGAACTGTCGAAAATTATGAGCAAGAGTAAGTAAGAAAATTTACGAGAAAACTCTTATAAATTTCATAATCCTATTTATTCTTCTCCACATGCATCAGTCCATATATGATACTGTCTTCCAGTGCCTGCCAGCTGGCTTCAATTATATTCTCAGATACCCCTATGGTTCCCCAGCTTTTCTCACCGTCCGATGATTCAATTAAAACCCTTACCACTGCTCCGGTACCCTTTTTCTCATTCAGTACCCTAACCTTAAAGTCCGTAAGGGTAATCTTTGATAGTGCAGGATAACAGCTTTCAATTGCTTTTCTTAAAGCTCTGTCCAGGGCATTAACCGGACCATTGCCCTCTGCGGTTTCAATAATCCTATTCCCATTTATCTGCACTTTCACTGTGGCCTCAGACATCATGCTGCCGTCTTCCTTCTTCTCATTTAATACCCTGAAGCTTTCCAGTTTAAAAAATTTCTTCTTTACTCCGGTAACTTCCTTAACCAGCAATTCGAAACTCCCGTCGGCAGCCTCAAACTGATAACCTTTATGTTCCAGATTCTGAATCCTGTTTAAAATCTCACTTACCTTCTTTAAATCATCTTCCAGATTAACTCCAAATTCCTTTGCCTTAATAATTATGGATTTTTTACCGGAAAGCTCTGAAATAAGTATCTCTCTTGTGTTACCAACTGTCTCAGGATCCACATGCTCGAATGCCTTTGATAATTTGCTTACCCCGCTTACATGCATTCCGCCCTTATGGGTAAAAGCATTACGCCCTACAAACGGCTGGCTTGGATTTGCAATCTGATTTGCAGTCTCACTAACAAACCTTGAAAGATTGGTTAAATGCTTAAGGCTTCCTTCTTTTAAACAGTTCTTTTTTAATTTTATCTCCAGATTGGGTATTATCTGGCACAGGTCCGCATTACCGCATCTCTCGCCGTAACCGTTTATTGTTCCCTGGACCATCTTTATACCCTTTTTTACAGCAATTATAGTATTTGCTACAGCGCATCCGCTGTCATTGTGAAAATGTACCCCCAGGGTTGCTTTAACTCCCCTATTTACCTCATCGATTATCTCTATAACATCGCTAGGAAGCATACCTCCGTTGGTATCACAAAGACATAAATAATCTGCACCTGCCTCCAGAGCTGCTTTTAAAGTTTCCAGTGCATACTGCGGATTTTCTTTAAAACCATCAAAAAAATGTTCGGCATCAAAAATCACTTCAGGGAAGTATTTTTTCAAATATTCTATGGAATCAAAAATCATACTTAGATTATTTTCCAGGGTCGTCTCTATAACCTTTTCAGCGTGAAGGGAAGATGACTTACCGACAACACAGACGCCATCTGCACCTGATTGGATTAACTGTTTTATATTAATATCATTTTCTACTTTGATATTCTTATATCTTGTCATTCCAAAGGCAATTATTTTGGAATACTTATATTTCTTATTTTTAAGCTCCTTAAATAATTCCATTTCCTTTGGATTGGATGCGGGAAATCCGACTTCAATATAGTCAATGCCGATATCATCAAATCTTTCTATCATCTGCAGCTTATCATTGACCGAAAAAGATATATCAGCTCTCTGGGCGCCGTCTCTTAAGGTGGTGTCAAGAACATATATTTTGTCTCTTATTTCACTGTTCATTTTAATCATTTAAAAAATTATAGTTTAAAATTAACTATTTTTTTATATTCTCTCTGGTAAAATTTACATATCCGCCGCTTCTTATTATCCCCTGGATAAACTCGGGAAGCGGATTTATATAAAAGATTTTATCTTTTATAATATCTTTAATTTTACCACTGTTTAAGTCTATCTCCAGCTCATCTTCATCCTGTATAAAACTAACTGCCTCGATACTTGTTATTACCGGAAGTCCTATATTTATGGCATTCCTAAAAAAAATACGGGCAAATGAGCTGGCAATTATAGCCTTCACCCCACTTGCTTTTATTGACAGCGGAGCATGCTCCCTGGAAGAACCGCAGCCGAAATTATTGCCTGCAACTATTATTTTTCTTTCATTTACCTTCTCTTTAAAATCTTTATCCAGACCCTCAAAGCAATGCGAAGCCAGCTCTTTATCCTCAGTGGTATTAAGGTATCTAGCCGGTATTATTACATCAGTATTAACATTATCCCCGTATTTTATTGTTTTTTCCCTTATTATCATCACATAACCTCCTCCGGGGTGGCTATTCTGCCTGCTACTGCAGATGCAGCAGCAACCGACGGACCGCTGAGATATACCTCACTTTTTGGATGACCCATTCTGCCTACAAAATTTCTATTGGTTGTAGATACAGCCTTCTCTCCTTCCGCCAGTACGCCCATATGGCCCCCAAGACAAGGTCCGCAGGTTGGAGTGCTGACCGCACAGCCTGAATTTATAAAAATTTCGATATAGCCTTTTTTTAATGCCTCAAGATATATGTTTTGAGTAGCAGGAATTATTATGGTCCTTACGTTTCCGTCTACTTTCCTGCCATTTAAAATTTCTGCTGCAATCCTTAAATCTTCCATCCTTCCGTTGGTGCAGGAACCTATTACTACCTGGTCTATGGTAACATTGGATAAATCCCTGGCATTTATGGCATTTGATGGAAGATGAGGAGCTGCTACCTGTAATTCTATGTTTGAACAGTCTATATCATATATCTTTTCATACTCTACATCAGGATCACTTTTAAATATTTTATAATTTCCATTAGACCTTGATTTTAAAAACTCTTCGGTTATCCCATCAACTTCAAATATTCCAAATTTCCCGCCTGCCTCAATAGCCATATTAGACATTGTAAATCTGGAATCCATAGACAGTTTACTTACAGCCGGGCCGCTGAATTCCATAGATTTGTAAAGCGCACCATCCACTCCTATTAGGCCTATGGTATAAAGTATTAAGTCCTTTCCTGTTATCCATTTCTTTAAACTGCCGCTGTAGATGAATTTTATCGTTTTAGGCACCATAAACCAGAGCCTGCCTGTAGCCATTGCAACAGCTACATCTGTGCTCCCAACGCCTGTTGAAGCTACTCCCAGAGCACCATAGGTACAGGTGTGAGAATCTGCGCCAATCACCAGATTGCCAGGCAGTACCAGGCCCAGTTCAGGAAGCAGCGCGTGCTCAATACCCATTTTTCCCACTTCAAAATAATTTTTGATATCCTGTTCCCTGGCAAATTCCCTGATAAATTTACACTGCTGCGCTGATTTTATATCCTTATTAGGAGCAAAATGATCAGGTACCACAACCACTTTTTCCTTATCAAAAACTCTGCCCGTTCCAATCTTATCAAATTCCTCAATTGCAATAGGCAGTGTGATGTCGTTACCGAGCACAATATCTACATCTGCATTTACTATCTCGCCTTCAGAAACATAATCCCTGCCGCAGTGATAAGCAAGTATTTTCTGCGCTATTGTTTGTGGTTTATTTTTATCGCTCAACTTTATAAAGTTCCCTTCTTAACTTAAAAAAAATTCAGTTTTATTAATCTACCTATTTAATCTAATCCGTAACTACCTGTTATTCCAGGCTTTCCACTATCCTGTTCATTGCATCAATATAAGCCTTTATACTTGCTTCGACTATATCTGTGCTTATGCCGCTGCCCATAACTTCTGTGCCATTAGTACTCACTACTACTTTAACCGACCCCAGTGCATCCTTGCCTCCGGATACAGCTTCTATACTATATTCCACTAATTTTGCATTTATCTTTGTTATTTTATCGATAGCTTTAAATGAAGCATCCACCGGACCGTCACCGGTCGAAGAGCCTTTGTGGACTTTACCATCTATCTCTATGCCTACTGTGGAAGTTGCCTGGATATTTGAACCACTTTGAACCTGGTAAAACTTAAGCAAGAAATGCTCTGAAACCTCCCTCAATTCATTTTCTACTATTGCTTTGATATCCTGGTCATTTATTGCCCCTTTTTTCTCTGCAAGGTCTTTAAACCTTTCAAAAGCCTTTTCTAAATCATTTTCCCCAAGCTGGATACCAAGTTCCGTCAACCTCTCAATAAATGCGTGTCTGCCTGAATGTTTGCCCAGTACAAGTTTTGATGATCTTAAACCGATATTTTCAGGTTTTATTATTTCATAAGTAGACCTGTCTTTTAACATTCCATCCTGATGTATCCCGGCTTCATGGCTGAATGCATTTTTACCAACTATTGCCTTATTGGGCGCAACAACATAACCGGTCAGTGACTTTACTATACTGCTGGTCCTTGTAATCTCACCTATATTAATATCAGTGTATACCCCAAGATCTCTCTTACGGGTATCAATAATCATAACCACTTCTTCCAGTGAGGCATTACCGGCCCTCTCACCGATACCGTTTACCGCACATTCAACCTGTCTTACCCCATGTTCTACAGCCATTAGCGAGTTGGCAACTGCAAGTCCGAGATCATCATGGCAGTGCACGCTTACTATTACATTTTCAATGCCGGCAGTATTTTTAAAAATGTAATCTATCATTCTTCCAAACTCGTTTGGAATAGCATAACCCACCGTATCGGGGACATTTATGACTCCGGCGCCGCTTCTTATTACAACTTCAAATAATTTGCATAAGAATTTCCAGTCGCTTCTTGTTGCATCCATTGCCGAAAACTCAACCATGTCCGTATATTTAAGACTTCTTTTTACAGCTTCTTCTGCAAGCTCGAGCACTTCTTCTCTGCTCTTCTTCAACTGATATTTAAGGTGAATATCGGATGAGGAGATGAAAGTATGTATTACAGGTTGTTCTGCTCCCTTCAGAGCTTCACCGGCAGCATCGATATCCTTAAAATTTGCCCTGGCGAGAGCGGCAATTCTCCTATCTTTAATCTTGCCTGATATCTCCTTTACCGAATTAAAATCACTTTTTGACGATATCGGAAAACCAGCTTCTATAATATCCACATTTAACCTGGCAAGCTGCTGGGCTATTTCCAGTTTTTCCTTTGTGTTCAAATGTATGCCAGGCGCCTGTTCCCCGTCTCTCAAGGTGGTATCAAATATATAAATCTTATTTTCCATTGTAATCAACTAATCCTTTTAATATTCAAGTTTTTATCTATAATCTCCATATTTAATAAAGAGTAACTATTTTGATATTTTTAAAACCCGAAAGCTTTTTAAATTCTTCTATCATCTCAGGAGTCACTTCATTATCCAGATTCAAGCCCATTACTGCATTCCCGCTCATCTTTTTTCTTCCTACATGCATTGATGCAATATTTACATTTAACTCACCGAAAGCAGTTCCTATTTTACCAATCTGGCCCGGAATATCCTTATATCTCAAAAAAGCCATATATTTTGAAGGAACCATATCTATTTCAAACTTATCAATAGCAATAAATCTGGGGGTATCCTTTTTACCTGTAGTAGTCCCTGAGATGGAAAGTTCACTGTCTTTCCCTTTTCCCTCCAGAGTAATTAAATTTATAAAATCCTTCGATTCGCTGCTTTTTACTACTTTTACCTTAAGGCCTGTTTCCCTGGTTACCAGATCAACATTTACCAGATTTACATTTTCCGCTGAATATCTTTCCAGTATTTTTACCAGTATAACGGATGTTGGGACCCTCACATCATATTCAGACACTTTTCCATAATATCCAATCTTCAAGCTATCCAGATTACCTTCAAATAAATTTATAAACAAGCTGCCAAGGTTCTCACACAATTCAAAGAAAGGTGATAGTACCTCCATTAGTTCCGGTCTTATAGCCGGTGCATTTACCGGGAAAGCGGCAGTTTTTCCATTAAGTACATCGATAACCTGTTCTGCAATTGTAGTCCCTGCTCTATCCTGGGCTTCTGTAGTTGATGCCCCTAAATGAGGTGTGCATATTACTTCTTCCAGTTTAAAAACAGGGGAATCGGTGCATGGCTCCACTTCATAAACATCAAGTGCAGCACCTCCTATTTGACCATCCTTTATGGCTTCTGCAAGATCTTTTTCTACTACTATGCCACCTCTTGAAACATTTAATATTATTGTCCCTCTTTTCATCTTATAAAACTCTGCCTTATCAAACATTCCCAGGGTATCTTTGTTTTTGGGCAGATGTATTGAAATAAAATCAGCTTCCTTATAAATGTCCTCCAGCCTGTCAGCTTTTTTTATCTCCAGTTGTTTAAACCGGTCTTCAGATACAAACGGATCATATGCGATTACTTTCATACCCAGTCCGATAGCTTTTTTTGCAACCAGTCCTCCTATCTGTCCAAAACCTACTATGCCAAGTGTTTTTCCCTCCAGTTCAACACCTCTAAATTTTGACTTCTCCCACTTGCCACTTTTTAAGGAGTAATTAGCCTCTGGAATTTTCCGGACTAAAGAAAGCATAAGAGCTATGGTGTGCTCTGCAACAGTAACCGCGTTACTGGTAGGAGCATTTACCACTATAATACCCTTTTTAGTAGCTGCTGAAACGTCTACATTATCTACTCCTATACCCGCTCTACCAATAATTTCAAGCTTATCCGAAACCTCTATGATATCTGATGTAAGTTTGGTAGCGCTCCTTATTATTATAGCGCTCACACCTTTAATCTCTTCTTTAAGCTTCTCAGGAGACAGACCTTTCTTCTCCTCCACAATAAATTGCTCCTCAAGTTTCTTTTTAGCTTCGCTTGAAATACCATCAGTAATTAATATTTTTTTATTCATATTCAGTTCCTCTATTATTTCCTTTATCAGTCGTTCAAATAATTATTTTC
>JACKQG010008455.1_pt1 | contig 10010 bp, 10 predicted proteins | sample 8237621 | NCBI WGS metagenome assembly JACKQG01 (sample SAMN15677084, study PRJNA649215) | marine metagenome | biome: marine; feature: Black Sea; material: saline water; isolation source: suspended particulate matter (SPM) from the Black Sea western gyre | collected 2013-06-09/2013-06-10 | depth...
CGTGGTCCAACTCAAGGATCCAGCCGGCCACGTTGTCGAGGAAGTAGCGGTCGTGGGTGATCGCCACGACGGTGCCGTGGTAGTCCTTGAGGGTGCGCTCGAGCCACGCCACCGACTCGGCGTCGAGGTGGTTGGTGGGCTCGTCGAGCAGCAGCAGGTCGGGTCGGGAGAGCAGCAGCCGGCACAGCGCCACGCGTCGCCGTTCGCCACCCGACAGGGTCGTGACGTCGGCGTCGCCCGGTGGCAGTCGCAGGGCGTCCATTGCGATCTTGATGGTGCGCTGGAGGTCCCAGGCGCCGGCCGACTCGATCCTGCGTTCCAGTTCGGCCTGCTCGTCGCCCAACTTTTCGTAGTCGACGTCGGGATCGGCCCATGCGGCCAGTACCTCGTCGTAGCGGGCCAGCAGGGCCGCCACCTGGCCGACACCGTCCATGACATTGCCCTGCACATCCTTGGCGGCGTCGAGTTCCGGCTCCTGTTCGAGCATGCCGACCGTGAAGCCGTCGGTGAGGCGGGCCTCGCCGGTGAAGCCGTCGTCGACGCCGGCCATGATGCGCAGCAGCGACGACTTGCCGGCCCCGTTGGCGCCGATCATCCCGATCTTGGCCCCCGGGTAGAAGGCCAGGGTGATGTCCCTGAGCACTTCGCGGTCGGGTGGATAGAAGCGGCCGGCCCGCTGCATGGTGAAGATGAACTGTGCAGCCATGGCGGCCGAGGCTACCGGTGGCGCCGCGTGGGCCTCCGGGGTGGCGGGCGCGTATCTTCACGTCGTGATAGAGGCGGTGCTGTTCGACTTCGGTGGGGTGATCCTCACGAGTCCGTTCGAGGCGTTCAACGCCTACGAGGTCGAGGCCGGGCTGCCTCCCGACACGATCCGGCGCCTCAACGCCACCAACCCGGACGACAACGCCTGGGCCCGGTTCGAGCGCCGGGAGGTCGATCCCGACGAGTTCGCACGCCTGTTCGAGGCCGAGGCGGCGGCGTCCGGGCACACCGTCGATGCGGTACGGATCCTCGAGGGACTCCACGGGGCGCTGCGACCCGCCATGGTCGAGGCACTGCGCCGGTGTGCGGCGAGGCTCGGCACGGCGCTGCTCACCAACAACATCACACCGATCGGTGCGCAGCCGTTCACCGATCCGGTCGGCGAGGTTGTCGAGATGTTCGACGTGGTCGTGGAGTCGAGCGTCGTGGGTTGCCGCAAGCCCGAGCCACGCTTCTACGAACTGGCCTGCGAGGGACTGGGGGTGGCGCCGGATGCCTGCGTGTTCCTCGACGACCTCGGGGTCAACCTCAAGCCGGCCCGGGCCATGGGCATGACCACCATCAAGGTCGTCGATCCCGACGACGCCATCGCCGAGTTGGCGGCGGTCGTCGGGTTCCCCCTCGGCTGAGCCGCTACCGTCGCTCTGATGCGCATCGTGACCTGGAACGTCAACTCCCTGAAGGCCCGACTGGGCCGCGTCGAGGCGTGGGTTGCCGCAGTCGCTCCCGATGTGCTGTGCCTCCAGGAGACCAAGATGGCCGACGAGGCCTTCCCCCACGGGGCGTTCACGGCGCTGGGCTACGAGTCGGCGCACCACGGCGAGGGGCGCTGGAATGGCGTGGCGGTGATCTCGAGGGTCGGCCTCGACGACGTGCGCCCCGGCTTCGCCGACGGGCGGGACGACCCGGATCCCGATGCACGGATCCTGTGGGCCACCTGTGGCGGCGTGCGGGTGGCGTCGTGCTACGTCCCCAACGGCCGCGAGGTCGGCCACGACCACTGGCACTACAAGCTCGACTGGCTGGGTCGCCTCCACGACGACCTCGTCGCCAACGCCGACCTCACTGCCGACCCCGTAGTGGTGGTCGGCGACTTCAACGTGGCCATCGACGACCGCGACGTCTGGGACCCGGCCGCATGGGAGGGCGCCACCCACGTGACCCCCGAGGAGCGGGCGGCGGTGAAGCGACTCGTCGACCTGGGGCTGGTCGACGTGTTCCGCCAACTTCACGACGACGGTGGCCTGTTCTCGTGGTGGGACTACCGGAACCTGGCGTTCCCCAAGGGCCGCGGCATGCGCATCGACCTGGTGTTGGCGTCGGCGCCGGCGGCCGCCGCACTCGACTTCGTGGTCGTCGACCGCAACGAGCGCAAGGGCGAAAAGCCCAGCGACCATGCCCCGGTAGTCGCCGACTTCGCCCTGGGGTAGGCCATGGCCCACGCTTCGAGGCCGCCGCTTGACCGGGCCCTGCTGGCTGGGCTGCGGCGGGTGTGCCTGGTGCTGCCTGGGGTGGAGGAGCGGCTCAACCACGGGATGCCCACCTTCGGGATCGTCGGGCGTTCGGCCTTTGCCAATTTTCACACGCACCCCGATGACGGACGCCCGACGCTCTGGTTCAAGGCGGCACCCGGCGTGCAGGACGAACTCGTCGACCAGGAACCCGAGCGGTTCTTCGTGCCGCCCTACGTGGGGCCGCGGGGCTGGGTGGGGATGCGCCTCGACGTGGACCTCGACTGGGACGAGGTGGCCGGCGTGGCCGAGGCGGCGTGGCGCCTCACCGCCCCGAAGCTGCTCCAGGCCGAGTTGGACGGGGCCTAGCTCAGGGCTGCTCGGCGAGGAATGCGAGGAGTTCGGCGCCGAAGCGCTCGGCCTTGGCGGGGCCGATGCCCGAAACGGCGAGCAGCTCATCGGTGGTCGTCGGGCGGGTGGCGGCCAGTTCGTGCATCGTGGCGTTGGCAAACACCGTGAAGGCGGGCTTGCCGTCGGCCTGCTCGAGACGCCAGGCACGCAGGGCCTCGACCAGGTCGGGGTCGAGGTCGCCGTGGACGGCGGCAGGAGCCCTGGAGCGGGGCGCCTTCGCCGGCGGTGCCGGCATCTCGGGGCGATCGTGGCCGGCCAGGATCGCCAGCAGGTCGGTGCCGAAGCGGTCGGCCTTGTAGGGCCCGATTCCGTGTACGTCCAGCAGATCTTTCTTCGTGCCCGGCCAGACCCGCAGGAGAGAGTCGATGGTGGCATTGGGGAACACGTCGTAGAGCTCGACATCGGCCGCTCGGGCCTGGTCCTGGCGCCAGGTGCGGAGTTCCTCGACGACGGGATGGTCGGGAAGGCCGGCGGGCTTCTGCACCCGCTCACGTGCCATCGAGGCACGGCGGGCCTGTTCCGCCTGTGCGAACGGCTTGTCGAGGTTGCGGATGGCATGCTCGATGTCATCGAGCCAGAACGAGGGCCGACGCTTCGAGGTGCGCTCGCCGAAGGTTCGCTGCTGCGCCCAGGACAGGTGCAGCCCCACCTCGGCCCGGCTGAGGGCCACGTACAGCAGTCGCCGCTCCTCGGCCAGGGCGGCCGGCTCGCGTGCGTGGGCGATGGGGACGAGGCCCTGCTCGAGCCCGGCCACGTGGACGGCCTCCCACTCGAGGCCCTTGGCGGCGTGGAAGGTGGCGACCTCGACGGCATCGGCCGAGTCGTCGGCAGCGGCCCGGGCCTGCCCGCGGACCCATCCCACGAACCCCGAGGCCGTGCCCGAGGGCTCGATAGAGAGGTACTCGTCGGCCAGCGTGCGCAGCTGGGCGAACGCAGCGGCCCGTTCGGCATCGCGGGGAGCTGTCTCGTCGTCGGAGAGATCGTCGTCTGCATCCGACCGCAGGTCGCCGAGATGGTCGGTGAGGGGGCGGCTGCTGCGGGACAGGGACCCGAGTGCCCCCTTGACGTCGGGCCGGTCGAGCACGCCGCTGCCGGACCGGGTGCGGACCGGGATGCCCGCATCGCGCAGCGCCCCGACGATCACGTCGGCCTGTGCGTTGGTGCGAACCAGCACCGCCTGCCGGGACCAGGCCCCGTCGGTGCCCCTGGTGTCGCGCACCTTCCGGGCCACCGCTGCGGCCTCGGCGCGATCGTCGGCGTGCACGGTGACCGTGGGGGCAGGTCCGCTCAGCCGGTTTGCCTCCATCGGCGTGCTTCCCCGCAGGGCCGCTGCCGCCGTTCGCAGTACCTGCGGCGTGCTGCGGTAGTTCTGGCGCAGGTCGACGAGCGTGGCGCCCGGGAAGTGGGTGTCGAAGCGGTTCAGGTGGTCGGCGTCGGCGCCGTTCCAGCCGTAGATGGCCTGGTCGGGGTCGCCGACGACGCACAGGTCGTCGCTGTCGCTGAGCCAGGCTGCCAGCAGGGCGAACTGAAGCGGGTTGACGTCCTGGAACTCGTCGACATAGAGGTGCCGGAACCTCCAGCGCTGTGCATCGCCGAATGCCCGGTCTCCTCGAAGCGCCCGGGCGCACTGGTCGAGCAGGTCGTCGAAGTCGACCATCCGCTTCTCGGCCTTCCTGTCCTCGTAGTCGCGGTAGATGCGGGCGATGGTGGGCGGCGACATCGGTGGGTTGCGCCCGAGTTCCTCGGCCCGTCCGGCGTACGCCTCGGGTGGGATGCGACGGGCCTTCGCCCACTCGATCTCGGTGACGACGTCGAGGACGTCGGTGCTGCGCCGGTCTCGGGGAAGCAGCGGGGTGACGAAGCTGAACTTGCGGTCGAGCAGGTCGGGTTCGCGTTGGCCGCGCTCGCTCCAGAAGGTGCGCAGTTGGGCGTAGGCGACGGAGTGGAAGGTGCCGGCGGCCACCTGGTCGCGCAGGCCGAGAAGGCGCAGCCGGGACCGCAGTTGGCCGGCGGCCTTGCGGGTGAAGGTGAGGGCGAGCACCCGTCGGGGGTCGTGGCGGCCGGTCAGCGAGCGCCAGGCGATACGCCGGGTGAGCACGCGGGTCTTGCCGGATCCGGCGCCTGCCCTGATGGCCAGGGGCAGGGCATCGACCGTTACGGCGTGGTGCTGCTCGGCGTTGAGCCCGACCAGGAGCCCGTCGGCGTCGGAGGACGCGCCGTCGTCCGGCTGGTCGTCGAGGAGCGTGCCGGTGGCGGACATGTGTCGCACCCTACCCACGGGGCGTGACAGCGTTCCCCGGCGCCAGCCTCGTTTCGCACATACGATTGGCAGGGTGGAACCGCTGTCGCCGAGGCGTTTCGAGGTCCTCGTGGCCGAGGCGCTCGACACCCTGCCGCCCGAGTTGGCCTACCTGATGGACAACGTGGCGGTGCTGGTGGCCGACCGGGGCGACCCGCCCGACGTCCTCGGCCTCTACGAAGGCATCCCGCTGACCGAGCGCGACGAGTACGGCGCCGGCGGGTTCACGATGCCCGACTCGATCCACCTATACCGGCTGGCCCTGTGCGAGTTCTGCGAGGACGAGGAGCACCTGAGCGAGGAGGTGCTCATCACCGTCGTGCACGAGGTCGCCCACCACTTCGGCATCGACGACGACCGCCTCACCGAACTGGGCTGGGACTAGACGCGTTCCATCGGGACGTGGGGAATGCCGTCCTCGGTGAAGTCGTCGCCGGTGCGGGCGAAGCCCCGGGCCACGTACCAGCCCTCGAGGTGGGACTGGGCGTCGAGCACCAGGCGGCCCGGGGTGGTGGAAATCACATGGTCCACGAGCAGCCCGGCCAGGCCCCGGTGCCGCTGGTCGACGGCCGTCGCTACCCGGCCGATCCGGTGTGCGCCGTCCGGTTCGACGAGCAGGCGCAGGTAGGCGACCGGGCCGTCGGCTCCGTCGAACCCTCTGATCCAGATGTGGCGGGTCTCCGGCTCGATGTCGCGGCCGTCGAGTTCCCGGTAGGCACACTCCTGCTCCACGACGAACACGTCGACCCGCAGGCGCAGCAGGGCGTAGAGGAGGCGGGCATCGAGTTCGTCGAACCGGGCGTCGTGGACGGCGGACATGCCAGCGACCGTACCCCCGGCATTGCAGAGAGTCCGCTCCGCGTCGGATGATGCAGGGATGCCGACCACAACGATTTCAACCGGAATCGACTGCTGCCACGAGCAGCACGGTGATACGGCTGACCCCACGATCGTCCTGGTGCACGGCCTCGGCAGCCAGATGCTTGCCTGGCCGCCGGCCTTCTGTGAACTTCTCGTCGCCGAGGGGTACCACGTGGTGCGTCTCGACAACCGCGACAGCGGCCTCTCGACCTGCCTGGCCGACGGCGCCTCCTACACGCTCTCCGACATGGCCGCCGACGCCGTCGCCCTCCTCGACCACCTCGGCGTCGCCGACGCACACTTCGTCGGCATGTCGCTCGGCGGCATGATCGTCCAGACCGTCGCAGCCGAGCATCCCGACCGGTGCCGCAGCATGGTGTCGATGGCGTCCAACACCGGCAACCGCGACTTCGGTCGTCCCAGCGGCGAGGCGCTCGCAGCGATGATGGCCGAGGCCCCCGACGACCCCGTCGCCCGCACCGAGAAGGAGGTCGCCGACAACCGCATCTGGTGCAGCCCGGCCTGGTACGACGAGGACTACATCCGTGCCCTGTACGCCGACTACACGGAGCGTGCGCCACAACCGCGTGACGCCTTCGAACGCCAGTGGGCGGCGGCCGTCGCCTCCGGCAACCGCGACGACCAGATCGCCACGATCACCGTGCCCACCCGGGTCCTCCACGGCAGCGCCGACACGCTCATCGACGTGGGCGCCGGCGAGCACACCGCAGCGATGATTCCCGGCGCCGACCTCATCGTTCTGGAAGGCTGGGGCCACGACCTGCCGCCGGGATCGTGGCCGCACCTCGTAGCGGCGATCACCGAACACACGCATGGTGCCGATGGGGCACCGGCCGGCTGACGAACAGACAAGGAGAGCAACACCATGGGAGCACTGGACGGGGTACGCGTCATCGAACTCGCCGGAATCGGTCCCGGCCCGTTCTGCGGGATGATGCTGGCCGACCAGGGGGCCGAGGTGATCCAGGTCAACCGAGTTGCCGAGGTGCGCGGCGGCGACCCCGACCGCCCACCCGGAAACGTCCTCGGCCGCGGTCGGCGCAGCATTGGGGTCGACCTCAAGTCGCCCGAGGGTGTCGAGGCGGTCATGCGCCTGGTCGAGGGTGCCGACATCATCTTCGAGGGCTTCCGGCCCGGTGTCGCCGAACGCCTCGGCGTCGGTCCCGGGGACTGCCTCGCCCGCAACCCGTCGATCGTCTACGGGCGCATGACCGGCTGGGGTCAGGACGGCCCCTATGCATCTATGGCCGGGCACGACATCAACTACATCGCCCTCGCCGGCGTGCTCGCCCACCTGGGGCGCAGCGACTCCGGCCCCGTGCCGCCCATGAACCTGGTCGGCGACTTCGGCGGAGGAGGCATGTACCTCGCCTACGGCATGGTCTGCGCCCTGTTCGAGGCACGCTCGTCCGGGCAGGGGCAGGTCGTCGACGCCGCCATGGTTGACGGTGCCGCCAGCCTCATGAGCTTCATCCACGGGATGCTGGCGTCCGGCTTCCACACCCCGGAGCGCGGTGCCAACATGCTCGATACCGGCGCCCACTTCTACGACGTCTACGAGTGTGCCGACGGTGGATGGATCTCGATCGGGTCCATCGAGCCGCAGTTCTACGCCGAACTGCTCGACAGGCTCGGGCTCGACGCCGAGAGGTTCGCCAACCAGCACGACAAGGGACTGTGGCCCGAGTTCACGAAAGAGATCGCCGCCGTGGTCCGAACGAAGACCCGCGACGAATGGGACGCCATCCTCGAGGGCAGCGACGTCTGCTACGCCCCGGTGCTCACGGTCGGCGAAGCTGAGCGACACCCGCACAACGTGGCCCGGGGGACCTTCATCGAGGTCGGTGGCATCACCCAGCCCGGACCGGCACCACGCCTCAGCCGTACCCCGGGCGAGGTCCGGCGGCCCCCGGCGCATGCCGGCCAGCACACCGACGAGATACTGGCCGAAGCCGGCTTCGAAGCCGACCAGGTCGCTGCGCTGCGGGCCTCCGGCGCCGTCGCCTGAGCCCGGACTCGACCCCGGGGAGCACGCATGGCCACAGCCGTCTTCCTCCACGCCCACCCCGACGACGAGGCGCTCGCCACCGGCGGCACGATGGCCCGCCTCGCCGACCAGGGGCACCGGGTCGTGCTCGTGGTGGCCACCAACGGCGAGGAGGGCGAGCCCGTCGACGGGATCCTCGACGAGGGGGAGGCGCTGGGCGACCGGCGTGCCATCGAGGTGGCCGACGCTGCAGCGATCCTCGGGGTCGCCAGGATCGAGTACCTCGGCTACCGCGACAGCGGCATGGCTGGTGCGGCCACCAACGAGGATCCCGACTGCTTCTGGCAGGCCGATGTCGACGAGGTGGCGGCACGGCTCGGGGTCCTGCTCGCCGACGAGCAGGTCGACCTGGCGGTCGTCTACGACCCCAACGGGGGCTACGGCCATCCCGACCACATCCAGGTCCACCGGGTCGGCACACGATGGGCCGGACAGGCGGGCATCGGTCGCCTCCGATGGGTGACCCTGAACCGGGACTCGATCCGCCGGTCAATCGAGGAGGCGCTCGCCACCGGCGAACTCGACGGCATGGCGGCCGCCGGTCTCGAGGAGCGGCGCGAACGCGCCGAACAGGAGGCCTTCGGCACGCCCGCCGACGAAATCACCCACGCCGTCGACGTGCGAGGGGTTGTCGAGCGCAAGCTGGCCGCCATAGCCGCACACGCCAGCCAGATCGCCCCCGACTCGTTCTTCCTGTCGATGCCGGTCGAACGGTTCGCATCGGCGTTCGGCACGGAGTGGTTCGTCGATCCCGACACACCCCGGAATGGTGGGCCCTTCCGGACCGGCCTCCTGCTCGACTGAACAGAGGCGGGAGAACAGGCACAATGGCGCCATGAGGGACCTCCACGGGGCGCTGGCCTGGGTGATCGTGCTCGGCAACGGGCTGGTCGGGGCATGGGCCCTGGCCGCCCACCGGGTGCCGGCACTGCGCGGGCGCCTGCTCTGGGTCCTGACCGGCATCGCCCAGGCAGCCGTGCTGGGACAGGCGTGGGTCGGCGCATCGGTGGCGATGCGAGAGGGGATCGACGCCGACGCGTTCCACCTCTTCTACGGCGCCACGGCGCTCCTGTCAATCGGCGTTGTCTGGGGCTACCGGCGCCAACTGGGCGACCGGGTCCACCTTCTCTACGGGGGTGTGGGCCTCTGGATCATGGGCCTCGGCATCCGGGCGATGATCCTGGGCTAGCGAACCGGCCGCTCAGGCTTCGAGGCGGTCCCGCAGGTCATCGAGCTGGCGCCGTAGTTGCGCAGGCAGGCGTTCACCCACAGCGTCGTAGTGCTCCTCGATCATGGCCACCTCGGCCCCCCAGGCGGCGGGGTCGACATCGACGAGGCGTTCCATGGCGGCGTCGTCGACGTCGATGCCCGTCCGGTCGATGGCGTCGACGGTCGGCACGAGGCCGATGGGGGTCTCGACGGCGTCGCCTCCGCCGTCGATCCGCTGGAGCACCCAGTCGAGTACCCGACAGTTCTCGCCGAACCCGGGCCACAGGAACGAGCGGTCCTCGTCACGGCGGAACCAGTTGACCCAGAACAGCTTCGGGAGCCGGTCGGAGTCGACACGCTCTCCGATCTCGAGCCAGTGGGCGAAGTAGTCGCCGACGTTGTAGCCGGTGAAGGGGAGCATGGCGAACGGGTCGAACCGCACATCGCCGGTTCTGCCGGCTGCTGCTGCTGTCTTCTCGGAGCTCATGATCGAGCCGAGGAACACACCGTGGGCCCAGTCGCGGGCCTCGGTCACCAGCGGCACGTTGGTGGCCCGGCGTCCGCCGAACAGGATCGCCGAGATCGGAACGCCGGCCGGGTCCTCCCACTCGGGGGCGATCGACGGGCACTGCGAGGCGGGCACTGTGAAGCGGGCGTTCGGGTGGGCGGCCGGGGACCCGCTGTCGGGCGCCCAGGGCTCTCCGCGCCAGTCGGTGAGGTGCTCCGGCGGCTCGTCGGTCATGCCCTCCCACCAGACGTCTCCGTCATCGGTCAGGGCGACGTTCGTGAAGATGGCGTTGGCGTGCAGCGTGACCATGGCGTTGTGGTTCGAGGCATGCGAAGTGCCCCGGGCCACTCCGAAGAAGCCCGCCTCCGGGTTGATGGCGTAGAGGCGGCCGTCGTCGCCGAACTTCATCCAGGCGATGTCGTCGCCGATCGTCTCGAC
>JACKQG010008457.1_pt1 | contig 10009 bp, 9 predicted proteins | sample 8237621 | NCBI WGS metagenome assembly JACKQG01 (sample SAMN15677084, study PRJNA649215) | marine metagenome | biome: marine; feature: Black Sea; material: saline water; isolation source: suspended particulate matter (SPM) from the Black Sea western gyre | collected 2013-06-09/2013-06-10 | depth...
GTGAAAAACAAATTATCTGGTTCTTGGAGCCGGCTGATGACAGAGGTGTTGCGTTTCTGAAAATTGAACACTACGACAAAGATGACGAAATGCGAATGTGGCTTCCGGCATTCAAAAAGATCCGCAGAATTTCATCTAAGAAAAAAGCGGACTCATTTATGGGCTCAGATATGAGTTATGAGGATATGAGCAGTCGTGAATTGAACGATTACACTTACGAAATTTCAGGTGAGGAAGAAATTGATGGAGTGTTGTGTTGGAAACTAAAATCTAAACCAAAAGAAGGGATTACTAAAACATACAGTCATCATTTAACTTGGATTTCTAAAGACAAATTATTGGCACTAAAAGAAGAATCATTTGACAAAACTGGCAAGTTATTAAAATATAAAACATTTTCTTTACAGCATATTGGAGAATATGATGTCCCAATAGAAATATTTGTAAAAAATGTGCAGAAAAATCACTCAACAAAATTAACATTTGAAAATCTTGAACTTGATATGGGTGTAAAAGATAATCTTTTTCACGAAAAGAATTTAAAGAGAGCACCAAAATAATTTAACCACGAATTTCACGAATGAACACGAAAACAACTAATAAAAACAGATAAAGGAAAACAAATGAACGAATTAAATCAAACTCAAAACATACAAAAATTAACTGATTACCAAGCGGATTCTGTTGTTAGTAAAACGCTTATCAAAAAGGAAACTGGAACAGTAACTCTGTTTGCTTTTGATAAAGGACAAGGACTTTCCGAACATACTGCCCCGTTTGATGCAATGGTGCAAATTGTTGATGGTGAAGCAGAAATACTAATTGATGGAACTCCACACATTGTTAAATCTGGTGAAATGATAATTATGCCTGCAAATAAACCACACGCACTCAAGGCAGTTGAAAAGTTCAAGATGATGCTTGTGATGATAAAAAAATAATAAAGGATATACAATGAAGAAATTTCTAATTTTACTCTTACCTGTTTTTGTCTTTGGACAATTTTCCGGTTCAATTCATCCATACGGGCAATTTAGATTATCGGATAATTCTCAGTTAAACTTGCCATTTAGATTTGCTGAATTTGAACTCAATCTACCACTCAATGATTTTGGTGAATGGGAATTTAAGTCAAATATTGCAGTAGAATATAGATGGGAAACCAATGAGCATCAATTTGATTTACGAGAAGCATATTTGATGTGGTATCCAACATTTGGTGAAGTGAAATTGGGGAAGCAAATCCATTCTTGGGGAGCGGTTGATGGTAATAATCCAACAGATAACCTGAATGCTTACGATTATTACTATATGTTTTTGCCGGGAGCCGAAAGAAAATTAGGGTCCATTTCTTCATCAGTTAAGGCATACTTTGGTGATTTGCAAATTGAGGGAGTTATAATCCCTGAGCATACGCCGAATAGAATGCCATTTGGAGAAGAAGATTTTCCGTTTGATATGCAAAAACCCCCAATAATTGAAGAAGTAGAAAATCCAATAGAATATGGTGTTCGTTTACAAACATCTGCATTTGAAAGTGACTTTTCAATTTCATATTTCAATGGATTTGATAGGGGATTTTCACAGAAATATTTTAATGCTCCTTCCCTTGAAATTGGATTTCGAAATACTGAACAATTTGGATTTGATTTTGTAACATTTATCAATGAGTTTACATTTAGAGGTGAATTTGCATACTTCATTTCTAAATACGATGATTCTGATATTGAAATTACTCTTGTAACATTGGAAGAACACGCTGAATATCTTCAATATGTCTTACAAGCCGAATGGTCAGGACCGCTTGATATTATGATTAACTCACAATTTATTGGAAGTAAAACATTTTACACAAATGGAATGACTTTTGATACTAATCAGGGGCTAATAGTAGAATTAACACCCGATAATTTTAAACACGGTATGGGAACACCATTTGCAATGTTTTCTGAGCAATCATTATTGGTTTCTGCTACGGGAAATATATTTGATAATCGGTTAGAATTGGTGGGGAGTTCAATGTTCAATCTCACAGAAAAAGGGCTGATGTTTGGAGGTAGAGTGGATTACTCACCTATAGAAAATTGGAAGATTGAACTCGGAATTACACAATTTATTGGGGAGGAAAATGATGAGAATAATTCTTTTACCAAACTTGAAGATTTTTCACAGATAAATATTGGATTAAAATACTCCTTTTAACACTTCCTTAATGTGTAAATTTGATACTTGGAAAATTTACCAAATAAACCACAAAAAGAATCTCGTTTAAGGCGATTCACTAAAAATCCACGCAAAGCTGTTTGGGAATTAGCATTGCCTATGATGTTTGGAATGGCCGTTCAGAATATTTACAATTTAGTAGATATGTTTTTTGTTGGTAAAATTGATGCAAATGGGTCTGCTATTGCAGCTTTATCTTTTAATATGCCTTTTCTGTTCTTCTCTTGGGGACTTATTTTCGGATTAGGCGCTGGTGTAACATCAGTTATATCACGATTAATTGGTGAACATGATAAAAAAGGTGCTGACAATGCTGCCGAACACACTATCCTTCTCGGTTTAATTATGAGTGCACTCATTACAACAATTGGAATTGTATTTGGTGAAAATATTTTGATTGCTATGGGAACACCAGCTCATATTCTTAAAGATGCTTATGATTATTTTTCAATAGTTGCTGGTGGTATGGTATTTATGATTATGGCAATCTTCTTTAGGTCAATTTTATCAGGTGAAGGAGATGCTAAATTTCCAATGGTGGTAATGATAATCGGCACAATAACCAATATTATTTTAGACCCAATATTTATTTTCTATTTTAATATGGGCGTTAAAGGTGCCGCAATTGCAACTGTTACCAGTCAAGCTTTAGTAACATCCATTTTTATTTTTGCTCTACTTATTAAAGACCACGCTTATCTCTCTTTTTCGCTTAGAGATTTTTCATTCAGATTTAGTATTTTAAAGAAAATATTTATTGTTGGAATACCAGCATCTTTGTCAATGGTAATTATGTCCGTTGGTTCGGGAATTTTCAATAAAATTCTAGTAGTTTATTCGGAAGATGCTGTTTCCGGCCATCAAATAGTTGGCAGGTTGGAACATTTAATTTTTATTCCCCTATCCTCTATTGCCGGTGCATTAGTTACGCTAGTTGGGATGTTTTATGGAGCAAAAAATTTCTCTGCAATCAGAAATGTAATTTTTTATGGAATGAAACGATCTATTGGAATTGCGTCATTAATTGCTATATCATTTTGGATTTTTGCTCCATTTCTTATTCAAATATTTACTGAATCAGAAAATATCATCAGATATGGTATCCAAAAATTGAAGATAACCGCTTGGACATACCCATTTATAGCAATGGGAATGACTAGCAGTCGAGTAATGCAGGGACTTGGGAAAGGTGTGCCTATGATGGTTACTACATTATTAAGAGTGTTAATCATCAGTGTTCCATTATCTTTATATTTTAAGTTTGTTTTAGACAAACCAATAGAGTATATATGGTATTCGATTATTTTTTCGACAGTTATTTCTACAAATGTTGCATTACAGTGGCTAAAGCGAACTCTCAAATTTCTGTGATTTGCACCAACTTCAGTTACAAATAGTTACAATTTACCTTTAGATAGTGTGCAATAATCTCTTGTAAACTTAGATAGAGATAAAAATGATGTTATCTCTTCAGAAGAACAAAATTCTTTTGATCCTCCTCCTAAGCGTAATAAAAAGGGACTGGCAAAATCCAGTCCTTTTTTATTTTATGACAATTTTAATTTCTTAGCTAATAAACTATCTAACCATCGAGAAGGAAGCAATCTTGGTAAAGTAGAATGCGTAAATTTATTTTTGGTGATAACATATCTTGCTTTTGGATTTTTGATTTGTAATATTTTAAGAATCAGATTGCTCACTTTTTCTGGTGGTAGCCCATTTTGTTTGCTATCTTCTATAAATTTACGGAATTCTCTGAGTGAGTTTTCATAATCTGTACCAATAAAGGGATTATTTTCTGGATCAGGTGTCTTATCCCATATTGGAGTTTTTACTGGTCCCGGTTCGACTAAAATTACATCAATTCCATATAACATAAGCTCTCTGCGGAGCGAATCTGATATTGCTTCTAATGCGTGTTTTGATGCTGAATATGGTGCAACAAACGGCAGTGCAATTTTTCCGCTCACAGAGCTGATATTGATTATTTTACCTGGGTTGTCGGATTCTTTTCGTGCACCAAGCAATTTGGAAAACGCTCTAATAACTGAAACCACACCCATCACATTTACTTCAAATTGTTTGCGAAACACTTCAGTTTCTGTTAAAAGGATTGGTCCACCGAGTGCAATTCCGGCATTGTTGATTAATCCTACAAGATTTTCATTTTTATCCAATTTTTCTTTGACCAATTCAGCATTTTCAATTATGGCTTTTTCATCCGTAACATCGAATACTAACGGCACAAATTTTTGTTTAAATTCAGATTTTAGTTTTTTGGCATCCTCTATTTTCCGAACACTCCCAAATACTTGAAAATCATTATTTATTAGAGATTCGGTTATTGCTTTACCAATACCAGTAGATACACCGGTTACAACGATTGACTTCATCATTTCCCTTTTTTGATAAAATTTACACCACTAAAATAATACTGATTGTACTATAAAAAAAAGGCGGACAAACTGCCCGCCTTCATTAAGTAATTAATTGATTGAACTAAAACGAAAATTGAGTAGTAATTTCAAATCGAGTTCGTGCATAATCTTTTTTGTCCGGAGTATTTTCAACATGATAACGAATAGTTGGGCGTATATAGAAACTACCCAAATCGGATTTATAAGCAAAGAATTTATAATGAACCCACAAATAGCCAAAATCTGTGTAATTATTTTCTTTGTATGTTACTTTTGCCAAATCATACCACGCAACCAAATTGCCTTGACCAATGTCCTTGCTAATTTTTGGTCTAATGGTATAACCAGTATATTTTTCTATATTTTCATTTTCGATATTTTGTTGTGTATATGCACCTGAGAGTGAAAAATTAAATCCAGCTAACTCTGGAAATTTGAAGTTAGCACCAATTGTCATTGGGGACGCTTCATTTTCCGGAGCAAATGTTTTCCAAAAAACGGGCTGAATTTTATGACCTGCAAACTCTATTGAATATTGTAGCCCAAGAGAATAAGTATCCATATCTTTTGAAATATTTTCAGTTACATCTTCGGTAATTTCAACTACATTTTCATCAACTGTCAGAAATGCTTCTAGTTTTCCATCAAAAATATTTTTATAGAAATTGAATCCGTGAGTTGCATCATTATTCTTAATATAAAATGGAATATCTACTACATATTTTGGATAGAAATGTAAATCTATTGTTGGATTTCCAATACTGTTGAGTGGTAGAATACCTGCAGAAAATCCGCATTTTTCACCTTTGTGCCCAAAATATAATTCCATAAAATCTACGGAAGTTCTGCTGGCTGTTGTAATTGAAGAATCAGCTGGCAAATAATCACCAGCACCAAATTTACCGTTCCAGTATGAAGGTCCGTTATGCCCTAAACTTGATTTGAAAAACCAACCATCACCAATATCTGCAGAGATATTTAATCTACCTCGATACAGATAATAGAAATCGGTCGTTTTGTTTCCATTTTCTCTATCATCTTTTATATCAATTCTTGGCCTAACTCTTGCGTGACCACTGAATTTGATTTCTGCAAATACATTGCTGATTATCATCAATGATATTGCCATTATTACTAATTTTCTCATTTATTGTTTTCTCCTATTTGTTTGAAATGAGTTACAGTTATTGTGTGTAATACTAATATAAAATCAACATTTACATTAAATCTATTGATTATCCTTGCCCAAATTTTACAGGGTTTACAGAATGCAATCAAACAGATATATTATCGATGATTAAACTGAATATGTCTTAAAAATATTTATATTTCAACTGTTGAACCAATTCCTCCTGCCATAGCTTTATCATAAATCAACTTAGCTGTTGCGGCATCTTGAATTGCAAGTCCGTTTGATTTGAAAATTGTAATTTGCTCATCATTGGAGCGAGCTGTCTTTTTGTCAGTTACAATTTCACCTAAATCTGCATGGATGTGATTTTTGGTTATTTCTCCGTTAGAAATCGGAATCATAATATCGCCGGCCTCTGCCAAACACGCTTCGTAAGAATCTGCGATCAGTAGCGATCGTTTTATTACTGTGCTATCTAACTCTCTAGCGTTTGGAGAATGACTTCCTATTCCATTTATATGAGTTCCATTTTGAACTTTGGTTCCATCGAAAATTGGTGTTGGTGAAGAAGTTGCAGTGCAAATAATGTCTGCTGATAGTAAATCATCCGGATTATCCGCAATATCAACCTGAATACTAAGTTTGGTGCTCATTAATTTTGCGAAATTCTGTGATGCTTCAGGAAATTTATCAGTTACAATTGCACGGGAAATATCACGGACTTCACACATTGCCCAGAGTTGCATCTGTGCCTGAACGCCTGCTCCGAAAACCCCTACAACCTGTTGGGAATTTTCTCTTGCCAAAAACTGAGTTGCCAGCCCACTAACTGCACCGGTTCTTACTGCTGTTAAATATCCACCATCCATTATACAAATTACTTCTCCGGTGGTCGCATCTTGCAGTAAAACTTTTCCTATGGTTGTAGGCAAATTATGTTTTTCTGGATTGTCTTTATAAACGGTAACAACTTTACAAGCAAGTGCATTCATTTCTTGTAAATATGCTGGCATATAAAGTGATAACCCATTAGGTGGAGTAATTGCAGTGCGGAGTGGCAATTTTGCAGTCCCATTGGATAATTCTACAAACGCATCTTCTAAAATATTGATGCAATCTTTCATTTCTAAAACAGAAATTACATCTTCACGATTTAAAATAAGTGGCATATAAATATCTCCTTTTTGATTATTTTAACATAAAATTGAATGTCTAAATTTAATTCAATAAACATCAATCTTGAATCGGAAATTTAACAAAAGGAAATAAAAAGGGTGACAAATTCCTATAATTAAATGAAATGCATAGACGATAGTGCGTTCTCTAAGTCATTAATGATATCATCTACATTTTCAATACCAACAGAAAGTCTGACTAATCCGTCTGTAATATTTGATTTTAATCTTTGCTTTTGACTCATTGATGCGTGGGTCATAGATGCAGGGTGCTGTATCAAGGTTTCTACTCCACCTAAACTTACCGCTAATTGACACAAATTCAGATTGTCCATAAATATTTCCCCTGCTCTTAAACCACCCTCTATTTCAAAGGCAATCATCCCGCCAGAATCTTTCATTTGTTTTTTAGCTATATTATGCTGTGGATGACTTTTTAACCCAGGATATCTTACCCATTTAATGTTCTTGTGATTTTCTAAAAATGTTGCTACAATCATAGCATTATGGCAATGGCGTTCTATGCGCAGACTTAATGTTTTCAAACCACGGTGGACTAAAAACGAATTAAATGGGTCTTGCACTCCTCCAATTTGATTTAGAGTTTTGCGGAATAATTGATAGTCATCTTCGTTATTTACTACAACTATACCTCCAACAACATCTGCATGTCCATTTAGATATTTAGTAAGACTATGCATCACTATATCTGCGCCAATGTCGAGTGGTTTCTGTAAAATTGGACTCAAAAAAGTATTATCAACAACAAGCTTAACATCTTTTGCCTTAGTGATAGCAGAAATTTTTTCAATATCAGAAATAACTAATGTTGGATTCCCCGGTGTCTCTATATAAACTACCTTAGTATTATCACGAAATGCATGCATTATTGCATTTAAATTTGATGTGTCAACAAAATCAACTTCTACGCCAAATTTTGCCATCACCGTATTTAACAGAGTGTTTGTAGGCCCATAGACTGCTTCTGAACAAATTACATGGTCTCCACTTTGCAAAAGAGTCGCAAAAATTGTGTGAATTGCTGCCATGCCACTACCGCAAGCTAAAGATTTATGTCCATTTTCTAATACTGCAACGGCATCCTCAAAAGCTTTTACGGTTGGATTCAACATTCTTGTATAAATGTAACCTTGTTCTTTGCCTGAAAAAAGTCTAGCTCCGTGATCTGCACTTTGAAATTTAAAGGTCGATGTTTGGTAAATTGGAGGTACAACAGATCCTTCAGAAATATTGCTACATCCTGCATGAACAGTTTTAGTTTCATCAGAAAACTTATTAATGTTTTTCATTGTTTTCTTTCTATTAACTAGTGATTACAGCTATGTGGTTCTCTACATCCAATTCCGCTATCTTTTACATTTCCTGTTAGCCAAGATTGTAACACACCTGTTACATCTCCAGAGCAACCACGAACTACCGAAATTCCCGCAGAATTAAGATTAATAATTGCCCCATCACCCATATTCCCAGCAAGCATAACCGTAACTCCTAAATTAGCGAGCTGTGGAATGATGTTTGATTTACATCCACATCCAGCTGGAGAATCATATCGTTGTTGTGATACAACATTTTTATTATTATCCAATTCAAATATCGTGTAATATTCGCAGTGTCCAAAATGTCCATCAATTTTTTCGTTTCGTGTTGGAATTGCTATTTTCATTTATTTAATCCTTTTATTTAATATTTATTATGGGCATATGCCCATAATAAATTACGAGTTATTTTCATAAAGTTAAAACTCTATTTTTAATTATTATCACCTGGGGAATACTCAGGATATTCAATTTCATCGTGGCATTCAGAGCAATTCGGTTCTTGGTCAAAGTCCATATCAATATGACAATCTCCGCATTCAAACTCTTCATGATCTTCACTCAAGATCAATCCCGTAACTTCGTGATTAAATGAACCGACTTCCCAATGAATATGACAATCCACGCAAACGGTTGACGGTTTAACAAAAGATTTTGCAGAACCATGGCAATCTTGGCACGCATTATTCACATGAAATTTATTTAGTTCCCAACCAGTTGAAATTTTATGATTAAATGGTGGTTGTTCTTTATTTTTATGGCAAAAATTGCAATTTTCTTTCTCTTGATGACAACTACCGCATGTTTTGGTATGCTCTATTTTTTTATGTTCGTGACCTGCTTCGTGGCAACGACAACAACTATCTCCTTTGTGGCAATCAACACATTGTTGACCAAAAATATCTGCGTGATCTGTGTGATGAAATGTAACAATTGCTCCCTCTTCGTAATCTGTTTGATACACATATTTTTCTTCAGCTTTTATTAATGGATGCGGAACACCAACAATATCTGTTTTATCAAATATGACTGTCTTGTTATCTCCATTTTTAATGAGTTGATGACAAAATACACATGCATTTTCGTGTGCCCATTCTCTGTGACAATTCAAACACTGCCTGTGATATGCGCCTTTTAATGTTGGTTTATGCAAATCACTCGATATGTTCACTGTTTCGTGGCAAGTTCGACATGCGGGAACTTTTGCATCTGTTTCTGAATAATGATGACACATAGCACATCCATCTGACATTCCCGACATAGAAGCATGAAGTTGATGTGCAAAAATCACAGGACCATATAAATTGACTAATTGATCAAGAACCACTATTTTAGGTCCTTCCTGCACAGAATGATTCCCTGTAAATTTTCCGCCATGACGAGGACACGAAACCAAGCACGGAGTTTCTTTGGTTGGCGTATTGCAATCGTGGCAGTTTTGGCAGTATTCGCTTATTGTGTGTGATTCGTTGTCAAGTGGATGTAATGGATCAATAATTTGGTTATACAACAATGAAGTTATAAATGTTACTGCAAATAATAAACTTGATAGCATTTTAATCATGTTTAGAACCTCCTAATTGATGAATAACCGGTAAATTCAACACTATAAACCTGTATGCAAGAATCAATCATGATATTCACCCAATCGTTCCTGCACACTCTGCCCCTGCCCCCCCCCCCCCCCCCCCCCCCCCCCCCCCCCCCCCCCCCCCCCCCCCCCCC
>JACKQG010008458.1_pt1 | contig 10008 bp, 12 predicted proteins | sample 8237621 | NCBI WGS metagenome assembly JACKQG01 (sample SAMN15677084, study PRJNA649215) | marine metagenome | biome: marine; feature: Black Sea; material: saline water; isolation source: suspended particulate matter (SPM) from the Black Sea western gyre | collected 2013-06-09/2013-06-10 | depth...
GGTACACACGCAAAGTATTTTTCATCTGGTGTATATCTACAGGTACCGTTTAAAATATCTCCATGTCTTGATGTGACTCGACATGTTGCATCTTTTATTTGACCAACACAAACTTCTATAGCCTCTCTTGGTGGCTTACGATCATTTTCTCGACCTTCTTTTTTAGAACAAGAGCCTTCATTTGCAAAACTCGCTGTTGCTCCAATTATACATACTATCGCTATAAACTTTTTCATCTTGTTATCCTTTTTTTTTAAGTTAACTAGATTATAAGATGCTCTTTGAAACATGGATTTAATGCAAAGTAAATGAAGGTAAATTATTTTTTATTTCTCTAAAATAATTTTAAATACATTCTGTTTATCTAAGTATTCATATTCCAGTCTCATACTATGCATCTGAAGTATGGAGTTCACTATATATAATCCAAGTCCCATTCCATGATTTTTAAACTTTGTATCATTGTGAAAAGCCTTAAAGTATTCGTGTAATGCTTTTGGAAGTTCTTCACCGTTTGAGATAATAAGAAGAGTGTTGTTTTGCTCCTTAATGAGCACTTTTGAATCATTTGAGTATTTAAGAGCATTATCAATCAGGTTTTTCAATGCCATTGCAAATAAGTCTGCATCAACGTTGATCTTTTTTGTAGAAATGTTTTCAGATACTATATTCTCAGTGTTTTCAAGCAGCAGCATATCGATAGATTTTTGCACAAGCTTTTCAATGGAGTATTTAAACATATTTGGATTGTAGTTCTTTGAAACTATTTGTTCAATCTTCGCAAAATCATCTATAAGAAAGTTGAGTTTTTCAAAGATAGTGATGATTCTATTTTTTTGCTTTTCATCATCTATAAGTTCACCTACAATTCTCCCTTTAGCGATAGGAGTTTTTAACTCATGCATGACTGTGCGTAAAAAAAGTTGTCTTGATTTTAACTGATGCTCGTTATCATTGATGTTTTTGATAATCAAATAGTAGATGAATATAAAAAGAAACACTACAAATAAAATAATAAATATATCTACATAAGTACGTTCAAATTTATTTGATGTGTCTTGCAAAAGCACTCTGAAATGGGGTGCCAATACATGTAGATAATACTTGTCTTTTACCACGAACACCTCAAAACCATGTTTTTTTATAACTTGCTTATCAGAAAACAGTAAGATTTCTATTGGATCCTTGACTTCAAGAAAACCAAGGTTTTGCAAATATTGTATGACATTTTCTTTAGATAATCTTTCGTGTTTGATATGTTGCATAAATCTTTCATAGTTTTGAATTACATTTTCACTGGCTTTTCTCTCTTGATGATGGCGAAATGGTAAAGCAGCTAAAATGAGGAGTATAAACAAAAAAGCAAATGTGATTGCTATTTTCGTTTTTAGTGATAGGGTGAGATTCATTGTGAAAGCTTATAGCCTAAACCACGAATAGAGTGTAGGTATCTAGGATTTTTAGAATCATCACCAAGCTTACTTCGAAGTCTGCCGATAATAACGTCTAAACTTTTAGAGTAAATATCACTCAAGCTTTCGCAACTCTCAACAATCTGTTCTCTAGAGACAACAGCATTTGTATTTGTAAGTAAACATAGGATAACTTCGTACTCAGCATGTGTAAGCTCTAAGTCGTTCTCTTTGAACATGATTTTTAAGCTTGATTTATCATAGGTGAAATCACTTTGAGTGATGGGTTTGTTATTCTTTTTTATTCGTCTTAAGAGACTTTGTATAACAGCATACATCTCTTTTGGGTCATAAGGTTTTGGAAGATAGTAGTCTGCTCCCATTTGTAAACCCATGATTTTATCAGTGGAGTCAGCTCTTGCACTTGAGATGATGATAGGAATATCATATTTTTTCGTCACTTCACTACAAACTTCAAGTCCATCCATTCCCGGAAGTGTTAAATCTAAAATGAGTAAATCATACGTATCCACCCCAGAACTAAGACCCAAAAAGGGGTCTTGAAAGTTTGTTATTTTTATATTGTACTTTTCTAGGTATTCACCTAAAAACAGAGAAAATTGAGGATCGTCTTCAATCATTAAAATGTTTATCATAAACGAATCCTTTAACGTGAGTTTAGAACTTATGCGTAAAAAGATATTCTATTATAATTTTGCGGTTTATTGAGTATATCGTTTAAAGAATTGACAACACTCTTTTGCGCATCTTGTTGTTCTTCACTTACATTGTATTCTTCTAGTATACTCATCACCTCGTTTTTAGCATCATCTTTTAAATTTACAATCTGATTTGTGTAATCGAGTATAGTGTTAAAAGCAGTGAATGATGATGTATCTTCATACGGTGAAGTAGAAGCAGTTGTTAAGCTGCTGGTTGTGGCTTCATCTTCTTCTGCTTCTTCTAACAAACTCTCAAGCAATTCAGTGATAGTTAAAATCTCTTCTTCTGCTGGAGGAGGAGGTGGTCCCATCGGTCTGCCACCACCACCTTTACCTACTTCAGCTAAAGTTCCAACTTCTTTTGCATCAAATCCAGATGCACTCATAGCACTCTCTAGTGCTTTAGAAGGCTCAATTCCTGCCTCTTGAAATGCTTCAACAATAGCCTTTGCATCATCTTTAGATAAAGATTGGGCATCATATTGTGAAAGTACATCTTCTATTAATGCTTTTTGCTCTGAACTAAGACTGCTGGACTTTGTTGCATTGCCGGCAGTCACTTGGTATGTTTGATTTGAACTGATTGAACTGATACTCATAATACACCCCTTATATTTTATATGATTGTATATACCCAATTTAAATGCTAATTTAATCCAAAGTAAATGAAAGTAAATATGAATATTTTTCTTTAGTTTTTATCATCTTCAAACTGTTCAATAAAATCCAAAAGTAAAGAGTTTAAACTCTCTAAAACTGCTGCATCTAAGTCACTAGCATCCACATCGATGAAATCAGTCCCCATATAGGTTATTGCAAAGGTTTGGTCTTTTGTTTTTCTAAAAGTTTGCACCTCTTCACCGAGGGCCAGCTTGATGTAAACATAATGTGATTCATCATTTTCTATATCTTCTAGTTCGAGCATTAGGGTTGGGGAATCTTGCTCTTGCGTTTTAATCGCATTTTTTTCAAGCACCTCAAGCATCGTTTCTTTTGCTTTGACTATCGTTTGAGGGTTTAAATATGCTATTTTATTCGCCACATAAATATTTGCTTTTGTAAGTCCCGTCAAGGTCCAAAATCCTCCACCCAAGAGGTGAAGATTACATATGAGTAAAAGGCTCAGTAATCGTATCATTTTGCAATCTTTAGAGTGTCTTGAGCTTTTTGTAAGTCTTTCATAAAGTCTTTTTTCTTTATATAGCCAAAGGTGTCATGAAGTATATCTTCATTAGAGGGGTTGATATAAAAGACTCTAGGTGTGTACTGGGTGGTGAATTTTTTTGGAAAAGATTCTATATCAAACTTTTTATCCACCACCAGAGTGATCACCTCTTTTTGAAGATAAGGCTTCACCAATGCGGAGTTTAATGTTTTATTTTCAAATTTTCTACACCATGGACAATAGTCGGCACCTAAAACCATAACAAGCATTTTATTCTCTTTTTTTGCTTGGCTTAAAGCTGTATTGTAATCTCTATGAAAATTCATCTCTTTTGCAAAATTATCTATATGCGCAGCAAAAAGTGTGAGTGAAAATAATAATAAAAAAAGTGTTTTCATCATTCACCCAATCCAAAAACATTCGAAAGAGTGTTGATGTAGTTGAAATAGCCGGTGATAGAAACAGCTTCTAAGATTTGAACGTCCGTATAGCCCATATCTTTAAGTGCGTCGAGTTCTTCTTTTAGGATTTTGTAACTATCTTTTTTGGATGCTTTAATACAGAAGTTTAAGAGTGCTTTTTCAGCTTCACTTGTATTTATAGAATCCACTCCTTGAAGAATCTCTTCAATTCTTTCTTCACTCACACCCAGCATTTTAGCTATGTTTTTATGTACGTCTATGCACATTTTACAGCCATTTTCTTTTGAGATGAGTAAGGCGATTGCTTCTTTAACATCATAAGAGAGACTTGTCTCATCAAGTAAATACGATTGCACCATCATATCTGTGGCATTATATATTTTTTCATCTATTGCAATGAGCTTGAATATTTCACCGAGTTGACCTGTTTTTTCTAAAATCGGTCTTGCTTTATCTTGAATCGAAGAACTCATATCTTCAAATTCCGGTAATTGTATATGTGCCATTATGTTCCTTTTTAAAAACGTTAAGTTTAACTTGTCGTTTAAAAGTATATGCTATAATTCTTAATAAAAGATTAATAAGGAATATAGGTGGAGTATAAGATATCCGAACTTGTTGCAAAAAGTGATACACCCAAATCTACAATATTATATTATATAAAAGAGGGGCTTCTTCCTCAGGCGAAAAAATTAAAATCAAATGTGCATAGATATAATGATGAGCATCTAGAACTCATTAAATATATCAAATATATGAAGAATGAGATGGGCAGCACTAATGAGCAGATTAAAGTCGCATTAGAGCAAAAAAACAATTCATTTTCCAGTTCATACACTATGCTGGAACCTCTCATGAGCACACTTAGCGGTTTAGTGGTGAATACACAGCATTATACAAAAGATGAATTCATCATCCATTTTGATATTGATGCAAAGTTGTTGGCCACATTGCTTGAAGAGGGTGTTTTGATGCCTCTAAGTGAAAATGATTACACACAAAAAGAAGCGTCAATCATCAATCTTATAGAAAATTTTATTGATGTGGGCGTAGAGTATGAGATAGTTAAAGAGTATGTCAAACAAGCGACAATACTTGCCGGGCTTGAACATAAAATGCAAAAACAGTTATGTGAAGTCAGAAATGAAGAGAATTTTTCAACCCTATGGAAAATAATGTTTGAGACCTTATTCAATACAAAAGAGTATATATTCAACCGTGCAACATATAAGGTTTTACACAAAGCTCTTAAAGAAGAAATCGGAGATAAATAGTATAAATATATCTGTGTTTTTGAAGAGTTTACTAAACTTATCGTAGAATATACAAAATCAATACAAGGTATTTACTAATGTCAGATTTACATAACAGACACGTTTATCAACCAAATCCAGAGTTTGCAAAAAATGCAAGAATCAAAAATATGGATGAGTACCATGCGCTTCAAAATAAAGCCATAGAAGATTATGAAGGTTTTTGGGCTGATGCGGCAAAAGAGAAGATTGATTGGATTGAGCCGTTTACGAATGTGATGGATGAGTCAAATTTTCCGTTTGTGAAATGGTTTGACGGTGGAAAACTTAATGTTTCTTATCAATGTATAGATCGTCATTTAAAGACTCGCGGTGAAAAGACGGCTATCCTTTTTGAAGGTGATCGCGGTGATGTTGTAAAGATCACATATAATGAACTCTCACGTAATGTGAATAAATTTGCAAACCTTTTAAAAGAAGATTTTGGTGTGAAAAAAGGTGACCGTGTGGTTGTCTATATGCCGATGATCCCTGAAGCTGCGTATGCGATGCTTGCATGTGCGAGAATCGGAGCTATTCACTCTATAGTCTTTGGCGGGTTTTCATCTGAATCATTAAAAGACAGAATCGAAGATGCTCAGGCGAAGTTGGTGATCACCGCTGATGGAGCATATAGAAAAGAAAAACCTTATCTGCTTAAGCCTGTTGTTGATGCAGCGCTTGAAGGTGAAACTCCGGTTGAAAAAGTTTTAGTTGTTGAGAGAAACAATGAAGAAGTGACTTGGGTTGAGGGGAGAGACTGCTCGTACCATGAACTCATAAAAGATAAGTCAGATGTTTGTGCTCCAGAAGTTATGGAGAGTGAGGATCCGCTGTTCTTACTTTACACTTCAGGCTCAACCGGTAAACCAAAAGGTGTGCAACACAACTCAGCAGGATATATTCTTTGGGCTCAAATGACTACGGAATGGGTTTTTGATGTAAAAGAAGAAGATGTGTTTTGGTGTACAGCAGATGTTGGTTGGATCACAGGTCATACATATATAGTGTATGGTCCGCTAGCTATGGGTGCCACAACTGTTATGTTTGAAGGTGTTATCACATATCCGGATGCCGGCCGTCCTTGGAAAATGGTTCAAGACCATAAAATCAATCAGTTTTATACAGCTCCGACTGCCATACGTGTACTTCATAAGATGGGTGATCATGAACCTTCAAACTATGATACTTCCAGCTTAAAAGTTTTGGGAACTGTTGGCGAGCCTATTGATCCTCCTGCATGGCAATGGTACTACAATGAAGTGGGGCAGGGAAAATGTGCGATTGTAGATACATACTGGCAAACAGAAACAGGAGGGCATGTGATTTCACCGCTTCCAGGTGCGACACCTATTAAACCGGCATGTGCGACATTACCGCTTCCTGGAATTATGGCGGAGATAATCGATGAAAAAGGAAACACTCCGGAGTTGGGAGAAAAAGGTTTACTATGTATCACCCGTCCTTGGCCTGCAATGATTCGTGGAGTATGGGGAGATCCAGAGCGATTTGTTAAAGCATACTTTGGAGATGTCACAAAAAATGGTAAACCGGTGTACTTCACCGGTGATGGAGCTGTATATGATAAAGACGGCTATATCACAGTGACAGGCCGCACGGATGATGTTATCAACGTTTCAGGACACAGAATGGGTACTGCTGAGGTTGAAGCTGCAATACTCAAACATGAAAATGTGGCAGAAGTCGCTGTTGTCGGGAAGCCGCATAATTTAAAAGGTGAAGGTATTTTTGCTTACATCGTTTTAAAAGAAGGTGAAGTGACAAATGAAGCTAAAGAGATTAACGAAATAATCAAAAAAGAGATAGGGAGTATCGCCTTATGTGATGATATGGTCTTTATTCCGGGACTTCCAAAAACACGTTCAGGAAAAATCATGAGACGTATCCTTCGCTCTATTGCTAAATGTGAAGCAATCACGCAAGATATATCAACACTAGAAGACCCTTCGGTTGTTGCTAAAATAGAGGCGATAGTTGCAAAATAATAACTTTTAATACTGCAGATTCCTATTTGTGGATGGATAATTCTAGTTTGTATTTAACATGCATATAAGTTTTATTAATCTATAATAATTTTAAACATATAAGAGGAATTTATAATGTATAAGAAAATCACAAACGGTGTCACGATAGGTTTTGTTCTTTTAGGATTAAGCACATGTTTAGGAGCTGCAGAAGTTGGTAACGAAGCATTAATAGAAAAGGTGAAGTATAATTATCGTTTAATAGGGACGATGAACAATCCGCCTAAAGAGGTTCAGTTAGCTGCTGTGCATAAGAACTATCGTGCTATACAATATATAAATAATCCTGATAAAGAAGTTCAATTGGCTGCCGTTAATCAAAACTACCATGCTATATCGTATATTAAAAATCCGGATAAAGAAGCTCAATTATCAGCTGTTAATCAAAACTTTTATTCTATACAGAATATTGAAAATCCGGATAAAGAAACTCAGTTATCTGCTGTAAAACAGAGTCATTATGCAATAAGGTATATTAAAAATCCAGATACAGAAGTCTTAAAATTAGCGCAAATAAAAATGCTTGAAAAGTAAGTGACTCTATTTTAATCTTTTTTTAATTTAGTTTCTTAATGCTATAATTTCACAATTTATTTTTAAAGAGATATTATGGAATTATGCGTTGCCCTCGATTTACCCACAAAACAAGAAAACTTAGAGCTTATTGAAAAGATTAAAGCCTATGATGTTTGGCTTAAAGTCGGACTAAGAACTTATATACGCGATGGTGAAGATTTTTTAAAAGCCATTAAAAAAATCAACCCGGATTTTAAAATTTTTTTAGATTTAAAGCTCTATGATATTCCAAACACTATGGCTGATGCTGCTGAATCTATCATGGGACTTGGAGTAGACATGTTTAATGTTCATGCGAGTGCAGGAAGACGTGCTATGGGTGAAGTGATGCAAAGACTTGCCAAGTATGAAAAAAGACCTATAGTTTTAGCTGTGACTGCACTGACATCTTTTTCCCAAGAGGAGTTTGGTGCGGTATATGAAAAGTCTATTGCCGCTAAAGCAGACCAGTTCGCTAAAGATGCAATGGATAGCGGTTTAGACGGTGTTGTTTGTTCCGCTTTTGAGAGTGAATCTATTAAGAAAATCACAAGTGAAGAGTTTATGACACTCACTCCGGGGATTCGTCCATTTGGCGAGGATGCAGGGGACCAAAAAAGAGTGGCTGACGTTGCTTTTGCCAAAGAAGCTTTGGTGGACTTTATAGTGGTTGGCCGTCCAATTTATAAAGATGCAAATCCAGCAGAAGTTGTAAAGAAGATATTGCAACTAATCTAACGGTTTTTTTGAACCTTTTTCATGAGGTTTATATACTGCTTTGAAGCTCTTGCAATTTTTTTCAATTTAAAGTTCTTATCTATTTTAAAAACACCATTTGCATTTATAAAAGTATCTGCTTTTATATCATTTCGTTTGCTTAGTTCCAATATTCTAAAACTGAGGTTGTCTAAGATAAGCGGCGATTTCACACCTTTTTTAAAGTAGCTTAAAACCATATGGTAACCACCGGTGTATAATTCATGCACAGTTGTAAGATAGAGTCTGTCTTTGTCAAATCCCAACTTTAAAAGACTAAAATATTTTATGATGACATAATCTTCGCAATCACCATATCCAGTCTGGAGAAACTCTTTTGGACTTGCCCAATAATCTTCTTGCTTTTGCATTACAGCGTCATACTGCGGTAAAAGCTGATTAAGATAGTTATTGAGTATATTCAATTGTTTTGTCTGATCGTAAGGTTTTAATGATTCCACCTTTTGCTGATAATCCATAGCTCTGTTTTTAGCAATTCTTCCAGACTTTTTTTCTAGGTTTATGAAATCTTTTGTTGTAAAGTGAGGATATCCATTTGCAGCTAAAAGTAAGGGAAAAAGTAAGAGTGAAATTATTTTTATCATATGCTGATTATAGTCAAAAAATATTTAATTTTAGAAACTTTTATTTAAAGAGTCACTCTTAAGCTAATTATTATGAATTTATGAATATAATCTCGTTCTTCAAATGGACGAGTGGGTGAGCGGCTGAAACCACATCCCTGCTAAGGATGCGTATGGGTAACTGTACCGAGAGTTCGAATCTCTCCTCGTCCACCACTGAAGAAATAATCAAACCTATTTTCACATTTCCATTGGCATGCCCTTTATTCACCATTTTATACATTTTGTTTTTTTTCTTCATAGTTTCTCCATAATCTCTTTATATAATTTTTCAAACAAATATAATCTGTTGAAAGTGTTGACTGAAAGAGGGGATATTTAATTGGCTGATAAAAAAGAATCATTTTATAATATCTTGGGTGAAGGCGAGTCAAATCCTTCTCCACGCCGGAGCTGCTTGAGCTCGGGTGATTCAAAAAAGCATTATTTTGACCTTTATAATCTGGCTCCCGTTGGATATTTGACACTTAGCAAAGAAGGCTTGATTCTTGAGGCCAACCGGAGGGCTTCAACACTCTTAGGTCTGAATTTACAAGCGATTGTCGGGGTGTCTCTTTCTAATTTTATTCATCAAGAAGATTTGGATATTTATCATAGATGTAAGAAAAGCTCTTTAAATAAAGCAAGGCAAAGTTCTTGTGAATTGAGAATGCTCTATGGTGACGGTGTATCATTTTGGGTGCAGCTTGATGGCAATGTTAAAGAGTCTGGCGGAATCAGAGTTTACCGGTTCACTATCACTTCTATCGCCAAGCGAAAGAAACTTCAAGAACAAGAGCGTATCGCCGCCATCGCTTTTAAGTCTCAAAACGGAATGACCATCACCGATAAGAACGGTGTGATTGAGAAGGTTAATCCCACTTTTACAGCTATCACAGGTTATAGTGAAGAGGAATCTATAGGTCAGACTATGCGAATTCTTAAATCCGAACGTCACGGGCCGCTTTTTTATCAGCGTATGTGGGAATCAATAAAAAAAACTCAACGCTGGCAGG
>JACKQG010008459.1_pt1 | contig 10007 bp, 10 predicted proteins | sample 8237621 | NCBI WGS metagenome assembly JACKQG01 (sample SAMN15677084, study PRJNA649215) | marine metagenome | biome: marine; feature: Black Sea; material: saline water; isolation source: suspended particulate matter (SPM) from the Black Sea western gyre | collected 2013-06-09/2013-06-10 | depth...
GAATAGGAAGTATCTAACTGGACAAGAATATCTAACGGGGCAAGCACGAACTAATCGGTCTCGGCCCGTCTTGGCTCGGCCAAGCCGAGACAGGCGCCCAGACGGACACGAACAAAATTTTATTCATAAAATTAAATCTTTTTTCCGTTCTCCGTTTTCCCTTTTCCGTTTCTTATTTGTTATCTAATTTTCTTTTATGGTTTGAAACAGGATTACAAATCCTGTTAGAATCTGAATCTGGAAAAATATTTGGATTTTGGATTTTGGATTTTGAAATTTGAAATTTATTTGATATTTGTTATTTGGATTTTGGAATTTATTTGTTATTTGTCATTTGTAATTTGAAATTTGCTTTTTTTCCGTTTTCCGTTTTCCGTTTTCCGTTTTCCGCTTTCCCTTTATACTCATAAATATTTACTCTTTTCTCATAAACAGTTCTTTTACCATTTTATAAAAAAGTGGAATTGGAAATCCCATTACATTAAAAAAACAACCTTCAATTCTTTTGATAAACTGGCTACCAAAGCCTTGAATTCCATAAGCTCCGGCTTTATCCATTGGTTCATTTGTGAGTATGTATTCTTCAATATCTTGTTCAGAAATTTGGTTGAAATATACTTTTGTTTTTTCAATTTTTGATATTGTAGTTTCCTTAAAGCAAATAGAAATTCCAGTCAATACAATATGACAGTTACTTGAAATGGTTCGTAAAAATTCTTTAGCTTCATTATAATTTTTTGGTTTTCCAATTATCTTATTGTCAATTAGGATTATTGTATCAGCTCCAATCACAAAAGAATTAAGGTTATTTTTGAAAACTTTATCAGCCTTTTTCATTGAATAGTATTTAACAAAATCATCTGAAGGCATTCCATTTTCAACTTCTTTTATATTAGCAGATATCTGACGAAACTTAAGTCCTAATTGTTTTAAAAGAAATGCTCTTCTTGGAGATTGAGAAGCCAGAATAATATCTTCGTTTCTTAAAAGATTATGAAGCATTTATTTTTCAAAAATTATAAATTGTTTACTAACTTACTCGTTTACTAATTAACGGTTTCGGTGTTTGTGAAGTTGGCATAAGCCAATTTGTGCAAGCGTAAGCTTGCCACAAACATCGTGTTATCGGAAGTTGCGCCTTGGTTTCATTTTTTTCAACCGCTTGTAAGCTTCTATTACTGCTTCTTTAATTTGTGTTGATTTTACTTCGTATCCATTAAAATCAGATATATTTTCTCGGTTTACGTGCAGTTGTCCCTCTCCTATATTTCCTCTATGTTGCCCTTTTGAAAAATACTTGTTCTTTTTCACTTCGTTTGAATTCAAAACCCAATATCTAATTTTATCGCGCCAAATTGCAATCCAGAGAAACACATCGGCGCATTTTGTCTTAATTTGTTGAAAATTCATATCAAATGGTCTATCGGAGTCAAAAGACAACGCTTTGATGTATAGCGGTTCGTCTGGTTTCTCAAAATCCACTGCTCTTGATGCTTTGATTTCTACACGGATACCGTGAGATTTATTTTTTTTGTCCATCCAATCTAACCAAAAATCATATTCACCCGAATACTTCGGATCTAATTTCTTGTTTGGTCTTTGGAAATCGGGAACAAGTTCTTTCAAGTGCCCAAATGCCCATTTATCTCCAAACCCTCTTGGTGCAGAAATCTCAAATATGTAGAGATACAAATTCCTATCTATATAAGAATTTCTTAAGTCATAGTATTCATCAAGTGTAAGTTTATTAGCAGCAAGCAAATGCGAAATGACATACTCATATTCACTAAATGGGTAAACAGATACAAGATTTTCTAAAGTAGCACGAAAATTGTCAGCATTCTCCAGCTTTTCAATTAACTTATCTAATTCCCTTTTTAACTCTTGCATATTGCCTCCTTATTTTTTGCGTTGTCAGAAATATCAAACAGAGTTTTTTGTAATACTCCTTTTGGTCTTATTTTCTCATCATTTTCTATTCCCAATTTTACCTTAACTTCAGGGAAAGGATTTCTAAATTGCCAACCGGTTTTTCCGGTTCCCCTTAAATGTTCGAATCTTCTTATTGTAATTTCTGCAAAGATAGGATCAATGTCTATAGTAAAACATTTCCTTCTTAACTTCTCAGCAGCAAGAAGAGTTGTCCCTGAGTGAGCAAAGAAGTCCACTACCAAATCGCCTTTTTTTGAACAAGATAATATAATTTTCTCTATTGCTTTAAGCGGTTTTTGTGCATAACAACCTGGGACATTTTCTTCCATTCTATAAAATACTTGTTGAACATCAACCCATACATTTCCTGGTCGGATAGTATTAGATTTACTACGCTCTAAATTTTCCTTTACCTCTCCATTCACATTTTTATAATAACCTCGTAATATTTTGGGTATCTCGGTATATTGAGTTTCAAAATCAGGATTGCCTTTTATGTAATAAAGCAACTCTTGCCTCACGGCCATCCAGTTTTTTTGTGTACCATAGCCTCGCTGATTTCTCATAGTAATAAAACTTCTTGTCTTCAAGTCATTAAATTCTCTCATCATAATCATAAAATCTGGTAAAGGCTGAAATCCTTGGTTCTGGTCAGCTCCTAACCAGATATAAAAATGGGCATCACTCTTTAATATTCTAACTATATTTTGGACCCATTGTTTGCTCCACTTTATATAATTTTCTACTGAGATTTTGCTTAAATTATTAGTATTACTATTTCCCACAATAACATTATAAGGTGGGTCTTGAATTGCTAATGTAGCCTTATTATTACCCATTAATCTTGTAGTATCATTCTCGTCAGTGGCATCGAGACAACCTATTTTATGTCCACGAACAGAGTCTTCCCAAATTTCTCCATATTTCAAGCGACAATGAGGTAGAAGTAATTTCCTTACTTTTTCATTATTATCGATTCTTGGTATTCTTTCTTTGCCCATGTTAGCCTCCTCTTAAAGGCACAATTTCCGATAACTAATTCACTAATCCATCTATAATATTTGATAATATCGTTTCTATTTCTTCAAAATTACATAGTATCTTTTTACCAGTTTTTCTAATTTTGAATTCTACCATTTCTTGATAGAAATTTTTCTTGCCTACAATTATTTGAATAGGAATTCCTATCAGGTCTGCATCTTTAAATTTAAAACCAGCTCTAACATCCCTATCATCATAAATAATTTCAATATTTAAGTTTTGAATCATCTCATAAATATTATCACAAAACTCGGTAATATCTTCATCTGTAGGCACAAGGTTTATTAATTCAACCTGAAAAGGTGTTATAGAAATAGGCCAGATTATACCTTTTTCATCATAACTCTGTTCAATAGCGGCTGCCATTGTGCGAGTAATCCCAATTCCATAACAACCCATTTGAAACGGAATTGTCTCTCCAGTTTCTGAAGTATATGTGGCATTCATTGCTTTGCTGTATTTATCACCAAGTTGAAATATTTGTCCAACTTCAATTCCTCGAAAAGAAGACATCTTCTTCCCACATTTAGGACATTTATCACCTTCTTCTGCAAGTGTAAAATCTGAATATTTAGTTATATTAGCATCTCTTGATAGATTTACATTTATGTAGTGATAATCATGCTCATCTGCACCTGTAACCATATTCTTCATTTCTTTTAGATTATTGTCAGCATATATTTTAATATTTTTAGAACCAACTGGACCGACAAAACCGGCTGTAGAGTGAGTAAAGCGTGCAATCTCATCTTCTGTTGCAAAATCTAATTTTGAAGATTGCAAGAAATTTGCCACCTTAACATTATTTATTTCTCTATCTCCGCGAATCAAGATAGCTATAAACTCATTATTTGATTTATAGATAATTGTTTTAATAAGACGGTTTTGGTTCACATTCAAGAAATTACTTACCTCTTCCACAGATTTTTTGTTTGGCGTATAAACTTTTTCAAGTTTTGCTATTTTTTCGTTTGCATTACTTTTCAAGGGAGCGATTTTACAGTTTTCCTTTGTTGCAGCATATCCGCATTTACAGTGTGATACTTCTGATTCCCCTGTTTCTGCAAGGACCATAAATTCATGTGATAGTGAACCACCAATAGCTCCAACATCAGCTTCCACTGCAACAGTTTTCAAGCCACATCTTTCAAAAATACGAGTATAAACATTATACATATCTTCATAAGTTTTTAGCAAGCTTTCTTTATCTTTATGGAAGCTATATGCATCTTTCATAATGAATTCCCGAGCACGCATTACCCCAAAACGAGGACGAATCTCATCACGGAATTTTGTCTGGATTTGATATAAAATGAGTGGTAACTCTTTATATGACTTTATGTCATTTTTCGCAATGAGAGTAATTACTTCTTCGTGTGTAGGGCCCAAAGCGAATTCTCTATTGTGACGGTCTTTCAAACGCATCAATTCAGGTCCATACACTTTCCATCTTCCAGAAAATTCCCATATTTCTTTTGGTTGTATAACTGGCATAAGGAGTTCTTCACAACCAATATTATTTAACTCCTCTCTTACAATATTCTCAATTTTATTAATAACAAACTTTGCTAAGGGTAGATAAGAATATATGCCAGCACCTAATTTTCTCAACATTCCACTACGAATCATTAGTCTATGACTGGGAATTTCAGCTTCTGCTGGATTCTCTTTAAGAGTGGGAATAAATGCCTTGGAAAAACGCATTAATACCTCCAAAAATAATTATAAACAACTATCTTTTTGGGTTAAGAAGAATGTCAAGAAATGTAATGCCTATTAGTTTACTATCTATTGTAAAAAATTTATGAGGACAAATTATAGAATTATAAGGAAAATTCTTTTTTTAGGAAATAAGTAAATAAGTTTACTCTATAAATCCCTAAAAGGGTAAAATTTTGTTAATTAATATCATCTACAGTTGCTTTAATAGCATTTATAATCTGTGTATATCCTGTACATCTGCAGAGATTTCCTGAAATCGCAATTCTTATTTCCTCTTCTGTTGGATGATGATTATTCATAAGGAGAGCCGTAGCACTCATAATCATACCTGGTGTGCAGAAACCGCATTGAATTGCTCCATATGTTATGAAATTTTTTTGTAGTTTAGACAATTCTTCATTTTTTTGGATACCTTCAATTGTAATAACTTCTTTCCCCTCTACTTGACCTACAAGCATTATACATGAACATACTGCTTTACCGTCAACAATAACTGTGCATGCTCCACATTCGCCAATTCCACAACCCTCCTTTGTGCCTGTTAAATTAAAATCATCTCTAATTAAATCTATCAGTCGTTTATTCGGTTCAACTAATTTTTCAACAAATTTACCATTGAGTTTAAATCCAATCTTAATCTTATTCATACTAGCTTGAGAGATTTTTATTTTGAAATTATTTTTAGATGTATCTATCTATTTTATCTAACAAAGCTTGTTTTTGACTTACTCCAATTATTTGGTCCATTGGCTTACCATCTTTGAAAATAAGCATTGTGGGAATGCTCATAATACTGAATTTTTGAGCAATTGCCTGTTCAGTTTGCACATCACATTTTGCAATAGTTACTTTTTCCTTATCAACTTCATTTGCCAGTTCTTCAATAAGTGGACCCATAACTATACAAGGCATACACCATTCTGCCCAGAAATCTACTAAAACAAGCTTTCCTGAGTTAATAACCTCATCAAAATTTTCTAGTGTTAATTTTTTTGCCATACTTACTCCTGATTTATCTTATTTAAACTCTTTTTTAATTCGTATTTTCAGTATAATGTCCAGCATTGATTGCTGCTCTGGCTCCCGAACCGATAGCAGTTGCAATCTGTTTAACAGTATCAATGGTTGCATCTCCGGCAGCAAAGATACCAGATACATTTGTGTTTTGATTCTTATCAATAATAATGTATCCATTTTTATCTCTTTGAACAAGTCCTTCTAAAAATTCAGTATTTGGATTTAATCCTACATAGATAAAAACACCTGAAATTTCTATTTCTTCTACTTTGAGGGTTGTGTTATCATTTATTGTAATACCAGTTGCGCTTTTACCATCACCATTGATACTCTGTAATGCACTGTTAAGATGAAAGTTAACATTCTCATATTCTTTAATTTTATCAAGTAATACTTTTTCAGCAGTAGGTTTGGGAAGAAATTCAACAAACTCAATTTTCTTCACAAATCTTAAGAGAAACAACCCTTCTTGAATACCAGAATTTCCACATCCAATTACTGCAATCTTTTTATCTTTATAAAAGAAACCGTCACAGGTAGCACAATATGAGACACCGCGCCCTTTATATTTCTTCTCGCCTGGTATGTTTAATAATTTAGGCTTAGTTCCTACTGCTACTATTACTGCTTTGGTTTGAATCTTTCCAGAATTTGTAACGAGTATTTTATATTTACCTTTCTGTAATTGGTTGGTTTTCTCTATTTTAATAACTTTATCATAAATAATTTCAGTTCCGAATTTCTTTGCTTGTTTTTCCATATTTTCGGTTAATTTCAATCCTGAAGTACCATCTGGAAAACCAGGGTAATTTTCGATTAGGTCTGTTGAAGCTGCTTCTCCACCTATTACTCCACTTTCAATTATACAAGTTTTAAATCCTGCACGACTGGAGTAAATACCAGCAGTAAGTCCAGCAGGACCTCCGCCGATGATGATTACATCATATTTTTCGTGTGTTTTTTGTTCATTCATCATTTAGAAACTCATTGTTCAGAATTCTTTATTCATTTATCATCTTATTCCTAGCAATCTATCTAATTTAGATTTATCAAATCCAATTACCGGACGATTGTTAACTAAAGTTACAGGTATACCCTGCTGCCCAGTTCTTCTAACAATATCTCTTGCAGCAGATGAATTTTTAGTAACATCAACTTCTGTAAATCTAATTCTCTTCTGCTGAAGATAACTTTTTACTCTTTTACACCAAGAACAATATGGTGATGTAAATACAATTACTTTTGGAAATGGATTAGACATTTTATTAGTTTTTTTTATTGATTATTAAATTTTATTAAAAAGGTTGTTTACTTCCTTTTCAATTGTTAAGAAAACTTTTAAAATTTTAGTTTGTTTTTCCCGCATCTCCTGATTCCAATCTATCCGATTTTTAACCATTTCAGATGAAGGAACATATTGAAATCCATTTTTCAAAATCTCTACCTCACTTGCATAAAGTGCTGCAAGTTTACTGATTATTTCACTATCAACATCAAATCTTTCAATATTATCCAAAAGATATTGCTTAGCATTATCCCTTGCCAACATCAGACTAAAGTAGATCCACCAATTTGCCAGATTTGTTTCTTCAAAGCCTTTATCATCAATTTCATCAAAGTATTTTTCATCTTGTAAGGCATTAATCCATTCATGGATAGCTTTTATCCCTGAGAAGTAATTATCATATTTTTCTGTATTATATAATTCTTTAGCAAGTAAAAGAGAATTTTTGTATTGAGGGGTAATATCAACTTTTTGTTTATCAGTAATAACATAGATTACCCATGGCATTTTTTTTGCAATCTCATATCCTTTCGTTTTATCAAAATATGTTCTGCAGAAGAATTCTTTTCCATCTTTTTGATAACCAGTAACAATTCCCCATTCAGGAATTTCAATTAAATCAATAGCAATTACAGGCCATCCAGAATCAATACTCTTCATCATAATTTTACGAATCTCATCTTCGGTTATTGCTGATTCCTTCATATCCTCATTCATAAACTCAGTTGCCATATGATAGACATTAAAATTATATCCTAATTTTTTAAGAATTTCAGCTCCAACATCTTTCCCACAGGTCGCATCAGGGGAGCTTGGGCACCAACCATCAAAGAATTGCAATCTAAAAGCATAGCCAGAAAGTCCAGAAATATCTTCATAACTAATATTCTGACCAAATTTTTCATCTATCCTATGAAGAGCACATAAAAAGGAATTATCCATATTCATTCCCCAACTTAATTTGTCAATTCCTTCAATAATAACTGCATCATCATCAATTTTATGCTCAGGCACAATTTCTTTAAGATAGGCTCCAATTTGACCTTTTGGAATTGTTAATGTGATTTCGTTGTCACCGCGCTGTAAAACGATTTCTACTTCAGGAGTTGTAATAGATTCTTTAAGAACTCCTAAATCTTTAATACTACTGACCTTTTTTCCATTATACATTATAACTATGTCACCAATTTGTGCACCTGCTTTTTTTAAATTAGAACCTTCAATAAAATTAGTAATTTCTAATCCTAAAACATTATTACTTTTTATACTTTCTGGTTCGTCACTAAGAAGAGTCTCTTCAAGATGTGCTGTGAGTTCACTAATGTAACCAAAACTTAATAAAAGCAGTAAAGTCCAAATTATGAAAGTAGCTCTATTTTTCATTTTTCTTATCTCCTTAATTTTTTTATCGTTCAAAAAATAATAAAATAATAATGTCAATTTTTTAAGAAATAAATATCAAAAAGCCTGTCCGCGATCACGAACAGGCTTCAATCATTATCAGGACTTATTTAATTTCAATTTTCTTTTTTACTTCAATCTCTTTTGTCTTTGGAAATGTTATCTTTAAGATACCTTTCTCAAAACTGGCAGTAACATCTTTTTCTTTAATATCTTTTGGCAAGGTAAATGAACGGGAGAACTCACCGTAAGACCTTTCGTTGCGATAATAATTTTCTTCATCAATAGTCTTATCCTTTTCAACTTTACCACTTACCGTTAGAGTATCTCCGTCCAGTTCAATTGAAATATCTTTTTTAGATAATCCGGGGAGTTCAAAATCCATATGAATCTCTCTTTCCTTTTCATAAACATCTACAGGAATTCGGTATTCCCAACGGTCAAGGAAATGCGGCATAAAATCCTGCTCAAAGAACTTATCCATAAGACTTTTTAAAGGTCGGTATCTGATAATAGCCATTTTATCCTCCTATAAATTTATTTTTTTTGACTGGATTTTTTTCAGTCTAAATAAAATATAAATAAAAAAAAAGAGATGTCAAGAAATATTTAGCACTCTAGCGAGGAGAGTGCTAAATATTTAATTTTTACTTTATTTTTTCTAGCTATTCCGAAGGTTTTAAAGCATTCGGCAAGTTATAATGCAGATATCATATAAAACTTTTCAAGTTTTTTATGTTATGAAATATGTAACAGGGATACCACCAAAATTTTATTATAAACTTCAGCAATAGCCTATAAATTAAATTACTGTGGATGATTTGAGTTGGAAATTTGATTATACAAGAAACCCACAAATTCATTTGTGGGATTAAAAGTTAAAAGAGGTTTATAACTGTTTCAACAGTTTCTCTAAATAAATAGAAAACCATTCAGGCTACGGCGCCCAGACGAGTGAAATGGTTAATAGAAGTGCATTTGTTCTATTTTCCCACGAATAAATTCGTGGGCTTCTTTTAATTATTTTCTTTGTTTATTAAAATAAATCGATTTGTCTGAAATTTTTTGGGGTATACATGTTTTATGAAATATGTAACAATTGACAAAAAAATTACACCTCTATTATATACCACAAAAACTTAAATAACTTATATGGAGGTAGAAATGAAGAAGATATTATTCTTTTCATTGATATTTTTATTTAACATATTATTATATTCTTCAGAAAATTTAACAAATTCACAATTAAAAATTTTAACACCTGAGGAAAAGGAATGGTTTTCCAGGAATCCAGAAAGCTTACCGCATTGGATGACTGAAGAAGAGAAGCTAAGAATTGATGAAATTGGTAAAGATTTTGAGGAAACAGACCCTCCACCTTTACCAGTAAGGCAACCAGCAGAATTTGAACCTATGGAAGGAGTTCTTATCAGGTATCCACTTGGTATATCTACATCTATCATAGCAGAGATGGCAGAAGATGTTATTGTTTATTGTGTTGTTACTTCAAGCCAACAATCAAGTGCTTATAATACATTCTCAAATGCAGGTGTTAATATGGATAATGTACAATTTATTAATTGCCAGACAGATTCATACTGGATTAGAG
>JACKQG010008460.1_pt1 | contig 10006 bp, 7 predicted proteins | sample 8237621 | NCBI WGS metagenome assembly JACKQG01 (sample SAMN15677084, study PRJNA649215) | marine metagenome | biome: marine; feature: Black Sea; material: saline water; isolation source: suspended particulate matter (SPM) from the Black Sea western gyre | collected 2013-06-09/2013-06-10 | depth...
GGACGCGCTCCTGGGCGGGGGGGGCGGGCACGCGGAGGGCGGCGGGGGCGACGGCCCCCCCGGCCGCGGCGCTGGCCTGGTGGGCGAGCGGGGGCGTGGCGACGATGTCGCCGATGGCGTAGAGACCCGGCACGGCCGTCTCCATCAGGCCGTCGGTCTGCACGAAGCCGCGGCGGTCCATCACGGCGTCGACCGTATCCAGGCCCAGGTCCTCGGTCACGGGACGGCGGCCGGCCGCCACCAGCAGCGTCTCGGCCTCGACGACGAGCTCCTCGCCCGTCTCCACGTCGGTCAGCTTCACGCTCACGCCGCCGGCGCCCGCCGTGACCTCGGAGGCACGATGGCCCGCGTGGATCTTGACGCCCTTGCGCCCCAGCACGCGGGCCAGTTCGGCCGAGCAGTCGGCGTCCTCCAGGGGGACGATGCGCGCGAGCATCTCCACCAGGGTCACCTGGCAGCCGAAGGCGTTCATGACGTCGGCGAACTCCACGCCCACCGCGCCCGCGCCCAGGATCACCATGGACGCCGGCACCTCCGCGATCTCCAGCAGATGGTCGCTGGTCAGGATGCGCTCGCCGTCGGGCTCCATACCGGGGATGCGCATCGTCGTGGATCCGGTGGCCAGGATCACCTTGGCGGCGGCGATCTCCAGCGGCTCCTCCCCCTCGCGCTCGACGACCACGCGGCCGGGACCGTCGAGACGCCCGTGGCCGCGCACCACCTCGACGCCGCTCTTGTCCACCAGGGAGGCCACGCCGAGGCTCACCTTCTTGACAACCATGTCCTTGCGCTGGAGCACCTTGTCCCAGGCGAAGGCCGCCTCGCCGACGGTCACGCCGAAGGTGCGCGCCCCCTTGCGGCACAGCTCCCAGGTCCGCGCCGACTGGATCAGGGCCTTGGTCGGTATGCAGCCCCGCAGGCCGCAGGTGCCGCCGAGCCGGTCGTCCTTCTCCACCAGCACGGTGTCGAGTCCGTACTGTGCGCCGCGCACGGCCGCCACGTAACCGCCGGGGCCGGCGCCGATCACCACGAGGTCGCAGGTGCGTTGGGTCATGTCACGCTCCGGGGATGGGGTTCGCGGGAATCATAGGGGACCGGCGACGCGATTGCCAGCGCCGGGCCGCATCGTCGATTGACGCCTCCTGTGCCGCCTCCTATCATTCGTGGACACCGTCATCGATCGACCGCGCGGTCGGAAATCCCGCCCGCGGTCTTGCCGGCAGGTCCCATAGTTTTCGGGAGGACCCATGAAGATAGCTGTCTGCGTGAAACAGGTACCCGACTCGGAGACCCGGATCACCATGTCCGGGCCGGCCGCCGAGCTGGACGACTCCGGCTTCACCCGGGTGCTGAACCCCTACGACGCCTACGCCGTCGAGGAGGCGGTCCAGATCAAGGAGCGCCTGGGCGACGACTGCGAGATCACCGCCATCACCATCGGTCCCGACCGGGTCATGGAATCCATCAAGAAGGATTGCCTGGCCGTGGGTTGCGACAAGGCCATCCGCGTGAACGAGCCCGCGCTGGAAAACGCCGAGCCCATGCAGATCGCCAAGGTGCTGGCCGCGGTGATCAAGCGCGACGGCTACGATCTGATCCTGGCCGGCAAGCAGGCCATCGACGACGACGCGGGACAGGTCCCGCTGATGCTCGCCGAGTACCTGGACTGCGGCCACGCCGCGGTGGTCAACAAGCTGGCGACGGGCGACGGCAACTTCACCGCCACGCGCGAGATCGAGGGCGGCGCCGAGATCGTCACCGGCGGGCTGCCCGCGGTGATCACCTGCCAGAAGGGCCTGAACGAGCCCCGGCTGCCGAGCCTGCCCAACATCATGAAGGCCGGCGCCAAGCCGCAGGAGACCCTCACCTGCGCGGACCTGGGGATCGAGGTCCCCGCCGCCATGAGCACGGTCACCACCTACACGCCTCCCGCGCCCCGCGCAGAGTGCAAGATCATCGAGAACGACGATCCCGCCGCCGCCGCCAAGGAACTGGTGCGGTTGCTGCGCGAGGAAGCCAAGGTCATCTGACAGGGAGAACCGACAATGCCGAACATCGCAGTCTTCAGAGAGCAGCGCGACGGCCAGATCAAAACAGTGGCCTGGCAGATGATGTCCAAGGCCCGCGCCATCGTCGACGCGGCCGGCGGCGAGGTGTGGGGCGTGCTGCTGGGCGAGGCGGACGCCGCCCCGGCCGGCCGGTACGGCGCCCACAAGCTCTTCACAGCCACGGGCGACCACTTCGCCAAGTACAACAGCGAGGCCTGGAGCCGGGCCCTAGGCACTTTCTGCACGTCCCAAAAGCCCGATCTGATACTCATGGGCTCGACAGCTCTGGGCAAGGACCTCGGTCCGCGCCTGGCCGCACGCCTCGACTGCGCCTGCCTGAGCGACAGCGTGGGCCTGGAGTTCGACGGCGGCTTCAAGATCCGCCGGCCCATCTTCGCGGGCAAGTGCTACACCGACGTCACGTTCTCCTCGGCGACCGCCGTGGTGGGCATCCGCCCCAACGCCTTCACACTGGGTGAGGCAGCCGAGGGCGGCGGCGGCGCGGCCGCGGCCGAGAGCTTCGACCCGGGCCTGGACGGCTTCGCCCCCAAGGCCGTCGTCAGCGAGGTGCAGGCGGCCGCCGCGGGACGCATCGAGCTGACCGAGGCCGAGCGCATCGTCTCGGGCGGACGCGGCATCAAGGCAGCCGAGAACTACAAGCTGATCGAGGAGACCGCCGCCGCCCTGGGCGCCGCGGCGGGCGCCAGCCGCGCCATCGTCGACGCCGGCTGGGTCGACCACTCCCACCAGGTGGGCCAGACCGGCAAGACGGTCTCGCCCAACCTCTACGTGGCGGCCGGCATCAGCGGCGCCATCCAGCACCTGGCGGGCATGAGCTCGAGCAAGTGCATCGTGGCCATCAACAAGGACGCCAACGCGCCCATCTTCAAGGCGGCCGACTACGGCATCGTGGCGGACCTGTTCCAGGTGCTGCCGGCGTTCAAGGAGGCGGTGGAGGCGCTGGACTAGCGATCGCGGCGCGGCAGCGAACCACCCGGCCGAGGTGATCTGAACAGGGATGGGTCTGTCCATGAACAACGCCCGGGCCGATGACACCTCCACACGGCGGTGGCTGACGGTCATGGTCTCCCTGCAAGTCCTGACGCGACTGCCCTACCTCTTCCGCGGCTACGGCGGTGACGACGACGCCTGGCGGATCGCCCGGGCGGCCCACGAGTTCCTCCGGGGGGGCGTATACACGCCGTCGCGCCCCCCGGGGTATCCCCTCTTCGAGGGCGTCAACGCGCTGCTGGTCCCCCTCGGGAAATGGTATCTGTCCAACGGCGCCACGCTGCTGGTGTCGCTCGGGGCTTTCCTCGTCTTCCACAGAATCATCCGGACTCTCAAGCTCGAGCATTGGAAGCTCCTGCTCGTCCTCTTCGCCTTCTTCCCCCTGTTCTGGACCAACGCGGCGAACACCATGGACTACGTCTGGGCGCTGCTCTGCGTCCTCGGCGGCTTCCTGCAGTTGCTGAAGGGGCGTCACGTCCTCGCGGGCGTGCTGGTGGGTCTGGCCGTCGGGTTCAGGCTGTCGAGCTGCCTCTTCGTGCTCCCCTTTGCGGCTTACCTACTGGCCGAACGGGACACGCGTCGGGCACTGATCTTCACGGGGGTCGCGACATTCTGCGGTCTGATCGCCTTCGCCCCCCCGCTCCTGCAATCGGGCACGGCGGCCTTTTCCTACTTCAAGCCGCAGAGCTTCGAGGCGACGCACATCCCCTACTACATGGTCTCCGCGCTGGGCCTGGTGCCTGCGCTGATCGTGGCCCTGGGGCTCGCACGACACAGGCACGGGCTTTGGCGGGATCTGCGGGACGGCGACGGCGTGGTGCTCGCCTGCGTGGTCTCGGTCCTGACCGTCGCGGCCCTGTTCTGCCTGGTGCCCCACGACCGGGCCTACCTGCTGCCGCTCTTCCCTTTTCTCTTCATATTGCTGGGACGTTATCTGGATCGGAAATGGCTGGCCGCCTTCGTGGTCTTCGCCCTCGTCTTCGGGTTCGTGAAGATCGAGGTGAAGGACGACCGGTCGGCCGACGTGGTGCGCATCCGTCCCCATCTCGCGACGGGACCGGTCGTCAACAGCTTCCGGCACCTGGATGAGCAGATGGAGCTTCGCGACGCTCTGGCGCCCTACCTCGCCCACGAGTTCGCGCCGGACGAGAAGGGTGTGCTGGTTTCGGGATTCGTGCTGGGCTTGGCGCAGCTCGTTGACAATCCGGCCTTCTCGCGCGTCGAGCTGCCCGGCATCGGGACAGACGTCTACGCCCTCGCGGACAGCGAGACCCTGGTCATGTCGGAGACGATGGACGCCGCGGCCTACGCCTACTTCACGGCGAACGGCTACCGCATGGTGTTCGTGGAGGGAGCGCTCCGGTACGCCCGGAACGCTTACGGTTTCGAGGTAGATGCCGCGTCGAGCGAGGTCGTCCAGGCGTCCGACATCCTGGCGATCGCGGACGGGACGCAGGACTGAGGCGAAACCAGCCCGACTACGCGTCCAACCGCCCCTGCACCGCCCCCACCGCCGCATCCGCCTCGTCCACCAGCTGCTGCAGGATCGTCCGCATGGGCTGGATCTCGTGCACCAACCCCACCGACTGACCCGCCATCAGCGAGCCCTTGTCCACGTCGCCGTCGATGGCGCCTTCGCGCAGGCTGCCCACCCAGTATTTCTCCACCTCGTACTGGGCCTCGACGCGGTTGAGGTCGCCGGCGGCCAGTTTTTCGAGGAGCTCCATCTGCAGGTCGCCGAACTTCTCCATGGCCTTGTTCCGCAGGGCGCGGACCGCGACCACGGGGAGCTTGGAGCTGTACTGGGGCGTGGAAATGGCTTCGCGGGCACGGGCCTTGATGAAGGCCTGCTTGAAGTTGGGGTGGGCCTGGCATTCCTCGGCCACCACGAAACGGGTGCCGAGCTGGGCGCCGGCGGCGCCCATCAGGCAGAGGTGGCCGATCATGGCGCCGTGGGCGATGCCGCCGGCCACGAAGATGGGGAGCTGGTCGGCGTAGTCGAAGAGGATGTCCTGGAGCAGGACGGTCGTCGAGACGTGGCCGATGTGGCCACCCGCCTCGCTGCCCTCGAGCACCAGGGCGTCGGCGCCGAAACGGATCATGCGCTTGGCCATCGAGGCGGTCGAGGCGAAGCAGATCACCTTGGCGCCGCTGTCCCTGGCCTGCTGCACCTCGCTCTGGCGCGGGATCGAGCCGGCGAAGACGATGTGGCTCATCTTCTTGTCGCAGCAGATCGCTAGGTGGTCCCTGTAGTTGGGGGCGATGACGATGATGTTGGCCGAAAACGGCCGGTCGGTGAGCGAACGGGTCTCGTCGATCACGTCGGCGAACATCTCCGGGGGCATGTTGCCGCCGGCCAGCGAGGCGAAGCCGCCCATGTTGCCGACCGTGGACACCAGCTGCGGATCGGAGATCCAGGTCATGGCGCCGCACATGATGGGCACCTCGCAGCCCAGGAAGTCCTGGCCCGTGGACCAGAGCTTGTCGAGACGGGGAGTCGATCTGACCGGGTCGTAGTTCGCCATCACAGCCTCCGCTTGCGGAAAAAACCGCCCCCCGGATCGAGGGGCGGACATATCATACTTCGTTGATCCTGATTGGCAACATCAATTCAGTTCAGCCGGCCAGGTTGCGCTCCACCAGCTCGGCCAGGTCGAGGGCCTTCATCTGCTCGCCGCGCTCGGTCTCCTTGATGCCGTCGCCGATCATGGTCAGGCAGAAGGGACAGGCGGTGCAGACCTCCGCGGCGCCGGTGGCGGCGGCCTCGTCCACGCGGTTGTGGTTGATGCGCGAGCCCTCGGACTCCTCCATCCACATGCGGGCGCCGCCCGCGCCGCAGCAGAAGCCCTCGCGACCGTGGCGGGGCATCTCCACGCGCTCGAGACCCAGGGCGTCGACCACGGCCCGCGGCGCCTCGTAGACGTCGTTGTGGCGGCCCAGGTAGCAGCTGTCGTGGTAGGTGGTCTTGGGACCAGCACCCGGCTTGACCTTCAGCTTGCCCGCGCGGATCAGCTCGTCGAGCAGCTGCGCGTGGTGCATCACGTCCGTCGCCGCCCAGTCGAACTGGGGGTACTCGTTGCGGATCATGCTGAAGCAGTGCGGGCAGGCGGTGACCACCTTGCGCACCTCGTACTTCTTGAAGGCGTCGACGTTCTGCTGGGCCTGCATCTGGAACAGGTATTCGTGGCCCGAGCGCCGCGCCGGATCCCCGCAGCAGCCCTCCTCGGTGCCCAGTACGGCGAAGTCCACGCCGGCTTTCAGCAGCAGGCGGCACAGCGCGCGCAGCACGTCCTTGTTGCGGTCGTCGAAGGAGCCCGCACAGCCCGCGAAGAGCAGGTATTCGGCGCTGCCCTTGTCGCGCAGCTTGGGGACCCCGAGATCGGCGAGCCAGTCCTCGCGCCCCGCGGCGCCCACGTTCCAGGGGTTGCTGTTGGTTTCGAGACCCTTGATCGCCGTGGCGAACTCGGTCGGCATGCGGGCTTCCATCATCATCAGGTGGCGGCGCATGTCCACGACGTGGTCGATGTGCTCGATGGACACCGGGCAAACAGTCTGGCAGTAGCCGCAGGTGGTGCAGGCCCACAGCACCTCGTCGGCGATGACGCCGCCGGCCAGGGGCTCGCGCACGATGGCCGCCGCTGCCGCCGCCGCCGCCGCCGTGCGCCCCGCGTGCTTCTGCTTGCCCACGAACTCGAGCGGTTTCGCGAGCCGGTAGAGTTCGTCGCGCTGGTCGGTGATCAGCTCGCGGGGGCGCAGGGCCTTGCCGGTGGTGGCGGTCGGGCAGTGGACGGTGCAGCGCCCGCACTCGGTGCAGGTGTACATGTCGAGCAGGCGGCGCCAGCTATGGTCCTCCAGCTTGCCGACGCCGAAGCTCTCGCGCCCCTCGAACTCCATGCGCTGCACCACCACCGGCGGCTCCAGCTTCATGGTGAAGACGTTGAACAGGGCGGTCAGCACGTGGAAGTGCTTGCCGAAGGGCAGGTAGTTCAGGAACGCCATCAACAGCAGGATGTGCACCCAGTACATCCAGACGTACCAGGTGTGGGCCGTCGCCTGGGACCAGCCGACCCAGCCGCTCAGGGCCGAGCCGACGAAGGCCCAGCCCATCTCCGGATGCCCGGGGCGCAGCACGAAGAGGGCCGCGTCGCCCAGCAGGTCGGTGGCCATCAGGGCGCCGATCCACAGCAGGATGGCGACCCCCTCCAGGTTCAGATGCAGACGCGCCGGGCGCACGAAGACGCGCCGCCAGACGGCGAAGAGCACCGCGACGAGCACGATCACCTCGAAGAGGTCCTTGATCAGGGCGTAGGCCAGGCCCAGCGCGCCGCCCAACAGCGGCAGGTGGAAATCGGCGTCGTAGCCGCGGCCGACCAGCGTGCAGGTGCGCGTGAAGACCACCAGGAAGCCGAAGAAGATCCACAGATGCGTCCAGCCGGCGGTGCGCTCGTAGAGCAGGCGTTGCTGTCCGAAACCGATCACCAGCAGGTTGCGCAGGCGCGCGCCGAGGTTCCCCCCGCGCGGGTCGCCCTCGGCGGCCTTGAGCAGCCACATGCGCCCGGCCAGGGTGTCGACGAAGAAGGCGACCGACATCAGCATCAGCACGGTCATCAAGACGGGATTCATGGATCCATCCTTTGCGGTGCCAAATCGTTAACAATCTCTTGTCGCGGAACATAACAACGGGCGGGCCGGCGGGGAAGCCGAATTTGCCGGGCTAGGGCTGGACAGGCCGCGCCGCTCCCGGTACATTCTGCGGGCTGACGAACAACGGCGGGATCCGGTGGGCGGACCCGTTTTTTTTGGCCGGGGAGGCTGTCATGAACGATTCCGGGACGACCCCCTTCGCCGACGGCATGACGGACGAGCGCGTGACCGAGATCCTGCGCGGCATGAAGCGCGTGGCGGTGGTCGGCATCTCCGACAAGCCCGAACGGGCGAGCCACGGCATCACCAAGTTCCTGGCGGGACTGGGACTCGAGGTCCACGGCGTCAATCCCATGCTCGAAGAGGTCCTGGGGGTCAAGGTCCACCCCACTCTGGCCGATGTACCGGGACCGATCGACGTGGTGGACGTCTTCCGCCGCAGCGACGCCGTGCAGCCCATCGTGGACGAGGCCGTGGCCGCCGGCGCCAAGGCCGTCTGGATGCAGGAGGGCGTCGTCAACGAGGCGGCGGCGCGGACCGCCCGCGACGCCGGTCTGGACGTCATCATGGACCGCTGCATCTACAAGGAATGGCTGCGTCTGCTCAACGGCTGAGCGGACGCCGGAGAGGTCGAGCATGGAAAAGGCACTGATCACCGGCGCCAACGGTTTCGTGGGGTGCTGGCTGGTCGAGGATCTGCTGCGAAGCGGTTGCGAGGTGCTGGGCGTGGGCCGCGTACCCGATGCCGCCTCTCCCCCGGCCCGGCTGGGCGGCTTCTCGCTGGACGGGATCGGCGGCGACGGCACGGCCGTCTACGCGGGCGAAGCCGGCGCCTGGCGCTTCCGGGACCTGGATCTCACCGCCGACGGCGCGGCCGCGGATCTGCTCGCGGAAGTCCGGCCCGACGCGGTCTATCACCTGGCCGCACAGAGCTCCGCCGCGCTCTCCTTCGAACGCCCGCAGCTGACCTTCGACGTGAACGTCACGGGTTCGCTGCGCCTGCTGGAAGCCGTGCGCGCCCTGCCCGCGAAGGATCGCCCCCTGCTGCTGGCGGTCGGGTCGTCCGAGGAGTACGGCCCCACGGACGCCCGCGCGCCGCTGGACGAGTCGGCGCCCCTGAATCCCATCTCGCCCTACGGCGTGTCGAAGGTGACCCAGACGCTGCTCTGCCGGCAGTACGCGCGGTCGTTCGACCTGCCGGTGGTGATGGCGCGCCCCTTCGCCCACACCGGGCCGGGCCAGTCCCCGGTTTTCGCCTACCCCTCCTTCGCCCGACAGATCATCGCGGTGGAGCGCGGCGAGCAGGAGCCCGTGCTGCGCGTCGGGGACCTGTCGCCCCTGCGCGACTATCTGCACGTACGGGACGTCGTCCGCGCCTACCGCCTGCTGCGCGAGAAAGGTGTGCCCGGCGAGATCTACAACATCGCCTCGGGCAAGGGCCTGTCCATGCAAAACGGGCTGGACATCCTGCTCGCGGCGTCCGACTCTGAGATCGGGATCGAGCCCGATCCCGCACGATTCCGACCCTCGAACGTCCCCTACATGGTGGGCGATAGCGACAAGCTCGAGCGCGCCACCGGCTGGCGTCCGGCCGGCACGCTCGCAGACACACTGCGTGAACTGCTGCAGTGGACCAGGGAGACTGCCGAATGAGCCGCATCTGCATGATCGGAACCGGTTACGTGGGCCTGGTGTCGGGCGCCTGCCTGGCCGACTTCGGCCACGAGGTCTGGTGCGTGGACATCAACAAGCAGCGCATCGACGACCTGCACGCGGGGAAGATGCCCATCTACGAGCCCAACCTGGACCGCCTGGTCGCCAAGAACGTCGGCGGCGAACGGCTCTTCTTCACCACCTCGCTGGCCGAGGCCATGGAGAAGACCGACGTCATCTTCATCGCCGTGCAGACGCCCATGTCCGACACCGGCGAGGCCGACCTCACCTACGTGCTGCAGGTGGCCGAGGAAGTCGGCCGGCTGATGAAGAAGTACTACGTGGTGGTGACCAAGAGCACCGTCCCGGTGGGCACGTCGCGCAAGGTGAAGCGCGCCATCCGCGACGCGCAGCCGGAAGCGATCCCCTTCGACATGGCCAGCAACCCCGAGTTCCTGCGCGAGGGATCGAGCATCGAGGACTTCATGCGCCCCGACCGCGTGGTCATCGGCACCGAGAGCGAGCAGGCCGAGAAGATCATGCGCGAGATCTACCGCCCCCTCTACCTGCTCGAGACGCCCATCGTGCACGGCAGCATCGAGCCGGCGGCGCTGATCAAGTACGCCCGCAACGCGTCTCTGGCCGTGAAG
>JACKQG010006213.1_pt1 | contig 10004 bp, 7 predicted proteins | sample 8237621 | NCBI WGS metagenome assembly JACKQG01 (sample SAMN15677084, study PRJNA649215) | marine metagenome | biome: marine; feature: Black Sea; material: saline water; isolation source: suspended particulate matter (SPM) from the Black Sea western gyre | collected 2013-06-09/2013-06-10 | depth...
TCAGCGGTTAATATACGAATTACTTCATTGATGGTCTCCTCTTCCAGATCAGTCCTTTTCACTAGCTCTTTCACATCCAGATCGAGAACACTTTTGGCCGTATCGCAACCAATCGTCTTCAATTCATCGATGATCCACTGGTCAATCTCATCAGAGAAATCCTGAAGTTCAACATCCTCTGTTTCTGTATCCGTATCACGATAAACATCAATTTCATAACCACTCAGCTTCCCGGCCAGTTTGATGTTATAGCCACCTTTCCCGATTGCGAGGGAGACCTGATCGGACTTCATAAACACATCTGCTTTTTTATTCTCTTCCTCGATAGTGATTGAGGATACCTTTGCCGGACTCAGGGCGCGTTGGATAAAGAGTGATGGATTGGTGGTGAAATTGATTACATCGATGTTCTCATTCTTCAGTTCTCTGACAATGCCATGAATACGTGAACCTTTCATTCCCACGCAAGCACCCACCGGATCTATGCGGTCGTCGTAAGACTCCACAGCGATTTTGGCCCGCTCACCAGGAACTCTGACGATTTTTCTGATGCTGATCAGTCCGTCATACACCTCGGGTACTTCTGCTTCGAACAACCGTTCAAGAAACACTTCCGAGGTTCTGGAGAGTATGATGAATGGCGTATTATTTTTCATCTCTACCTTGGAGACCACGGCCCGGATAGTATCTCCTTTGCGGTAAAAATCAGAGGGAATCTGTTCTGATTTTGGAAGGATCAATTCGATGTTTTCGTCATCCAGGACCAGGATCTCTTTTTTCCAGACCTGGTATACTTCACCTGCAATGATTTCCCCGATCTTCTCTTTGTATTTCAGGAAAATATTGTTTTTCTCATACTCCTGGATCTTTGAGATCAGGTTCTGACGGATGGAGAGGATTTCGCGGCGGCCAAACCCTTCCAGTTGGATCTCTTCTGAAAGCTCTTCTCCGGGTTCAAAGTCAGGTTCGATTTTTATTGCCTCTGAGAGAGGAACTTCCGTATATTCGTCTTCAAGCTTATCATCATCCACGATGGTCCGGTACCTCCAGATTTCCAGGTCCCCTTTGTCGATATTTACGATGATGTCGAAATTGTCAGCAGTGCCAAACCGCTTTATCAACATATGCTTGAATACATCTTCAAGGATGATCATCATCGTCTCCCTGTCTATATTCTTGAATTCTTTGAATTCCGAGAAGGTTTCGACTAAATTCAGTTGTTCCATTTCATGTGTTTAAATTTTACTTTCAATTGTCACATGGAATATCCATTGCAATCATTTGCAGTTAGTATGAACGACGTTTGTATGGATATTTCATATCGGTTATTAGGTCATTAAGTCAACAGTTCCTTGTGGGTTTATCACTTAAAGGATAGTTTTACTTTTGCTTCCTTGATTTCACTAAAGATGATTCCAGTATTTGGTTTTTTTGGTTGCTTTTTCCCTGAAATATGTTCAAGCTCTATGGAATTCGCATCTGCATGAATCAGTTTTCCAGAAAGCAGAATCCCTTCATTCGTTTTTACTTCCATTTCCCGGCCCACATGTTTCAGAAACTGACGTGGCAGCATGATAGGTTTATCTGCTCCCGCAGATGAGACGGTCAGGTCATAGTCTTCCTGATCACGATCGATTCTCGATCCAATAAATTTTGACAGTTCACGGCAGTCGTGGATATTGACACCGCGATCTCCATCAATGAAGACTGAGATCCTGTTTACAGGCTTCACGATAACATCAACCAGGAACTTCTCGGTATCCCGGTAATGTTCGTTGATTAATCCTTCAACCTGATTCTCTGAGATCATCACCTCTTTTTTGAACAATAAAAGAGGGGACGTTCAGTCCCCTCAACTCAATACTTTCAAAATCAGGTGCAAAGATACAACAATAATTAATGTTTTGCCAGTTTCGAAGAAAATTAATTACAATGGAATGTTCCCGTGTTTGCGGGGTGGCCCCGATTTTGTTTTTGTCTGTGTCATCTCCAGAGCCTGGATCAGACGAAAACGGGTATCCTTCGGGTGGATAATCTCATCGATATAACCCAACGCCGCAGCTTTATAAGGGCTGGCGAAGGTATTTTTATAATCTTCAACGGCTTGCTTTCTCTCTTCGGCAGAGAGGTTATCTTTTTTATAGAGGATGTTTACCGCTGCTTCCGGGCCCATCACAGCAATTTCAGCCGTTGGGTATGCAAAATTAACATCTCCTCCAATGTGTTTGCTCGACAACACATCATATGCACCGCCGTAAGCTTTCCGGGTGATCAGTGTGATCTTAGGTATGGTCGCTTCGCAATAAGCATAGAGTAATTTAGCTCCGTGTTTGATGATGCCTCCAAACTCCTGTGTAGTGCCGGGCAGGAATCCGGGAACGTCGACGAAGGTGATGACCGGGATATTGAAGGCATCACAAAATCTAACAAATCGGGCCCCTTTCATCGATGACTGGATATCGAGTACACCGGCTAGGTGGGCAGGTTGGTTTGCTACGATCCCCACAGACCGGCCGTCGAATCGACCGAATCCGATAATTATATTCCGGGCAAAGTGGGGGTGGATCTCGAAAAAATTATTGTGATCGACTACTGTGGTAATCAACTCTTTCATGTCGTATGGCTTATTCGGATCATCCGGAACGATGCTGGAAAGTTTGTCATCTGATCGCCGGATATCATCGGTACAGGGCCGAATTGGGGCTTCTTCCATATTGTTGGATGGAAGGAAACTGATCAATTCCCGGATCATCACCATGGCTTGCTCATCATCCTCGGCGATGAGGTGGGCTACACCACTTTTCGAGTTGTGTGTCATGGCACCTCCCAGGTCGTTCATCGTCACCTCTTCATGTGTCACTGCCTTGATCACATCCGGACCGGTTACGAACATATAGCTGGTATCTTTCACCATGCATATAAAGTCGGTGAGGGCAGGGGAGTAAACCGCTCCGCCAGCACAGGGTCCCAGGATCGCTGATATCTGTGGAATGACGCCGGAGCATTTGGTATTCCGGTAGAAGATATCAGCATACCCTGCGAGGCTCTCCACCCCCTCCTGGATACGGGCGCCTCCAGAGTCGTTCAGTCCGATGACCGGAGCTCCCATATGAAGAGCCAGATCCATGATCTTGAGTATTTTATCGGCATTTGCCCGACTCAGAGTTCCGCCAAAGACGGTAAAATCCTGAGCAAAAACATACACCAGCCGGCCGTCGATCTTGCCATAACCAGCTACAACACCATCACCCAATATTTTCTGTTGTTCCATGCTAAAATCGGTACAGCGATGGGTGACAAACTTGTCCTTTTCCACAAAAGAACCCGGATCGAGTAGTAATTGAATCCGTTCACGGGCAGTTAGCCGCCCTTTTTTATGTTGTTTCTCTATTCTTTCAATGCCACCACCAAGTTCAGCTATCTTACTCTTGTTATCAAACTGGTTCAGTTTATCTTCAAGTGTTGTCATCTCTTCTTGTTTTAATTATTCGATAATTACCAGGGGTTCATGCCCTTCTACCGTATCTCCCTCTTTTACCCTGATCTCTTTGATAAGGCGATCTTTTTTTACCTTATATTCACTCTCCATTTTCATGGCGGATACTACCACTACAGTATCTCCTGCCTTTATGCGGTCACCTTCACTGACAAGGATTTTTACGACTTTACCCGGCATCGGACTGGAAATGATTGAGTCATCGTCACCATGATCGGCATGACGGCTTTTTTGATATTTTGCCTCCGCATCGATGATTTCGGCATTATAAGAGTATCGATTGGTATTGATGAAATACTTTTTCGGATCGCCTTCTTCGATCAGTTCGATGTTGTAAGATTTCCCATCTAACAGCATCAGGTAGACACCCTGTTCCACCATGATGATGCGGGAATCATACTCTTTATCATCAACCAAAATGCGAAAATGGTTTCCCTCGGATTCGAGGAGTTTCACTTTTGCTAAGCGGTCATCTAAACTTATTTCAAGTGATGTCATATCTGTTTATTGAAATGAGTGTTGAATCAAGTAAAAAGATTTTTCTTTCGGCCGGTTATTTTCCAATCTGCCGAATCATTTTTCGCAATCACCTTTGTTTCAAATTGACTAAGTTTCCTGAGGTAATCGGCAAAGATAACCATGATGGCTCTGTCTTCATTCGCCGGATCTCCCTGCTGAGGTCCGACCAGGTATTCCTGATTTTGTTCGATGAATTGTGTATTGTACTTGCCCTCTTTAAATGCCATGCAGTCCATGATTCTCTCCAGGAACCGGATATTTGTTTTTACACCAGTGATTTTGTATTCATAGAGTGCTCGTTTCATCCGTGCAATCGTTCCTTCACGTGTTCGCGACCAGCAGACAACTTTGGAGATCATCGGGTCGTAATGGATCGGAATCTCATACCCTTCATAAATGTATCCGTCACATCTGACACCGAGTCCTTTTGGCTCTGTAATATGGGCGATCTTTCCCGGACTTGGCATGAAGTTGTTATCCGGATCTTCTGCGTAAATCCGGCATTCAATTGCATGGCCGTCCTGGCAGAGATCTTCCTGTTGAAGCCGGAGAGGCTCCCCGCTGGCGATCCGGATCATCTCTTTAACCAGGTCGACGCCAACAACACGTTCTGTAATCGGATGTTCCACCTGCAACCGGGTATTCATCTCCAGGAAAAAGTAGTTCTGGTCTTCATCAACGATAAACTCAATGGTGCCGGCTCCGGAGTAATTCACCGCTTTGGTGGCAGCCACTGCAGTTTTTCCCATGGCTTCCCGTACATCCGGTGTGATCAGCGGAGAGGGAGTCTCTTCAATAATCTTTTGATGTCTACGCTGGACAGAACACTCCCGTTCAAAAAGATGGATCACGTTTCCATGGTTATCGGCCAGCACCTGGAATTCGATATGGTGAGGCGATTCAATATATTTCTCAATGTAGACCGAATCATCACCAAAAGCAGTGGCAGCTTCTGACCGCGCCATCCGGATCGCACTTTCAACCTCTTCCTCTTTTTTGACAAGGCGCATCCCTTTTCCCCCGCCACCGGAAGAGGCTTTGATCATCACCGGGAGTCCTATTTCCCGAATCACTTCAATCGCTTTTACATCTTCTCTGATTGGTTCGGTAGTTCCCGGAACAACCGGCACACCAGCAGCAATCATGGTTTTCCGAGCAGTAATTTTGTCTCCCATCGAGCGGATTGCATCCGGTCCCGGGCCAATAAAAATGATATTGTGATCCCGGCATTTTTGCGAAAAGGTAGCATTTTCAGATAAGAATCCATAGCCCGGATGGATCGCTTCTGCGCCACAATTTTTTGCCACTTCCAGGATCTTATCCATGTTCAGGTAGCTTTCGGTAGAAGGGGATGGGCCTATATAGCAAGCTTCATCTGCATATCTGACGTGCATAGAGGCCTCATCGGCATCAGAATAGACTGCTACAGTGATAATTCCCATTTCACGACAGGAGCGAATAACACGGACAGCAATTTCTCCTCTGTTGGCAATTAAAACTTTCTTGATCATAGAAAAAAAATGTCACTTTCACTTTTGCAGTGCAAGGGTAGTAAATAATCACTATCTTTACTATTAAAAAATGTTAAAAAACTACTTTAATCACAGCGTATGAAAAAGATTATTATGTTACTAGCAGGGATAATGATTCTCTAATTTTCCTGCAGCAAAAAAGAAAAAGAGGCCATTGATTGTGTAGCCGAACTTACCTTCGCTACGCTATCTTATACGGTTAATGAGAACAATCCAAAAGAGATTACCATTACGCTTGAATACGGTGGCGAATTCACGGCAACGATTGTCTGGGAGTTTGCCGATGGAACTTCCGAAACGACTGCAGGCAAGACAGTTACACACGTTTACGCCGATCCAGGGAATTATGAAGTAAAGGCAAACATCACACTTTCGGCAGAGGATAAATTGAGTTGCAGCGTCAGCAAAAAGAAGTATATTGACGTTCTGTGATTCAGGTAAATAAGATTACTTCTTATCCCTTCCGGGACAACATGGCAAGTCGAACTGATTATCCGGATCACTGAAATTTGCTTCAGCACAATCGTTTGGATCACAACAGGTATGGCAGGCTCTTTTTATTGACCTGAAACTCAGCAGTTCAACCTCAGGGGCTAAAAAATCCTTTTCTGCTGGTTCTTCTTTCATTAAATCTGTACTGAGATATTTTTTATTATCATCAGAGAATATGGTTACCACAACTTTGTTTGCCCCTATTTCATTCTGGATTTTTAATGCTCCCAGAAAATTTGCTCCTGAAGAGATCCCCACTCCAATACCCAGAAAAGCAAGTTTTTGTGACATGATAATCGCATCCCCGTCGTCAATGGCGATAACTTTGTCAAGTTCATTAAGCTTGACAATAGAAGGGATAAATTCATCGGAAATACCCTGAATACGGTGTTTGCCAACTTTATGCCCGGTTGATAGAGTCGGTGAATTCGACGGTTCAAGCGGATGAAGATAGATTTCGGGATTCATCTGTCTCAAGTATTTCCCGGCCCCCATAATGGTGCCTCCCGTTCCGACACCGGCAATAAAAGCTGCCGGGATCAGACCACGATAATGCAGCTGCGTCCAAATTTCAGGTCCGGTAGTTGTGAAATGTGCCTGTACATTATCTTCATTTGAGAATTGCCTGGGAAGAAATGAGTTCTCTTCCTTTTCGGCCTGTTCTTCTGCTTTGCTGATACTACCGAGGAACCCACCTTCTTTGCGACTTACCAGGATAATTTCAGCGCCGAAGCTTTTAATTATATTGATCCGTTCGGCGCTCATCCAGTCAGGCATATAAATAGTAACCCGATGTTTAAGCGCTCTGGCTATGGCGGAGATTGAGATCCCCGTATTTCCACTCGTTGCTTCAATTATGCAATGTCCGGGAGCTAATGAACCTCTCTTGTAGGCCTCCTTCAAAATATGAAATGCCATACGATCCTTGATGCTCCCAGTCATATTTAGATTCTCTGCTTTCGCGTAGATTACTCTCTTTTCGCCTTTATATAACAACTCGATTGCCAGCAACGGAGTGTTGCCAATCAGGTTTGAAAGTCCTTCAATATTCTTTCCGTAATCAGTCGTCATCATATCGGTTTCAGGAATTAATCAGAGATGTATTGAGTTCGTTGGAACATTCGCTTTGCGCTTGCTAAAATATGAAAATTCTGCATGCAACGGATGCCGGTTATCAGGATTCAGCAGTCGGCGATTTTACTTTAGCCAGGAACTTACCTGTTTTCGAATCAGGGTAAGCCAGTATCTCTTCCACTGTTCCCTGAGCGACCACTTTCCCGCCCTGATCACCCCCATCGGGTCCCAGGTCTATAAGCCAGTCGGCATGCAGGATCAGTTCCGGGTTATGTTCAATCATAACCAACGTATGACCCTGGTCTGCGAGCTCATCAAGAAGGGTGATCAGGGCGGGAAGATCAGCGGCGTGCAAACCGGATGAGGGCTCATCAAAGAGAAACATGATTGATCCTTGTCCGGGTGTTATCAGCTCTTTTGCCAGGGTAAGCCGCTGAGATTCTCCTGCGGAGAGAGAGGAGAGCGGTTGTCCGAGTCGTAGATATCCCAGACCGATCTGCGAAAAGAGCTTCATCGGGCCGGCTATCTTTTCCTGGTCTTCGAAAAAACGTTCCGCTTCCTGAAAGGAGAGTTGCAACACGTCTGCAATCGTTTTCTTCCGATAGGCACACTGCAGGATCACCTCTTGATAGCGTGTCCCGGAACAAGTCTCACAAGGAATCTTGATGTCGGCCATGAAATCCATACTGATCCTGAGTTCGCCCGACCCATTGCAGGTTTCACATCTTCCATCCGGTGAAATGAATGAGAAGTGGCTCTTTTTCAAACCCATCTCCAGTGCTTTGTCAGATCTTGTAAAGAGATTCCTGATGTGGTCGAAAATCCCGCTGTAGGTTACAGGGGTACCCCGGTTATCGCCAAACTGCCTCTTTTGCCTGACAGCGACCACCTCTTTGAAGTGGTGGAAACCGCTTATCGCCTTACATCCCTGAGGCGAATGTTGCTCCCAGGATGCATAGAGTACATCATATAGAAGAGTTGATTTTCCGCTTCCTGATACACCGGTGATAGCGATAATGCCATTGCTGGGGATGTTAACCGACAGATGATCAAGGTTATGCATTGTAGCGTCAGCTATTTGGATGCCGGATGTTAGTTGCCTGATGTTTGAGGTGACTTTGAGTCCTTGTCGTTTAAGGTATTTCCCGGTGACTGACCGCGGATCTTTCACCAGATCTTCAAGCGTTCCTGAAGAGATAATCTCACCTCCATCTTTACCCGCTCCCGGGCCGAGGTCGAGAATAAAATCAGCTTGCCTGATCACTTCGGGATCGTGTTCCACCATCACGATCGTATTTCCGGACTTCTGTAGCTGTTTTATCCTGTTAAGCAGGGGTTCTGTATCAGAAGGATGGAGTCCTGCAGTTGGCTCATCCAGGATGTACGTGATGCCGTTCAAGCCGGAGCCCATTTGTCCGGAAAGTTTGACCCGCTGGAATTCACCTCCGGAGAGTGTTTCTACCGGCCGGTTCAGGGAAAGGTAGTTCAATCCCATCTCAACCAGCATTTTCAGACGATGCTGCAGTTCATTGATGAGGAGCAAGGCAGCTTTTTGGTTCTGTTCCGGGAACTGATCCAACAGGTTAGGCAGTAATGGAACAAGCTGATTAACAGGTAAACCGGCTAACGTGGAAATCGGATATCCATTCAACCGGTAAGCAAGTGCTTTGTTCGATAACCGGCTTCCGTGACATGTCAGGCACCCGATCTCTTTCATCACGGATTTCATCTCTTCTCCCCGGTGATCGGCATGCTTTCGTTTGTATTCGTTTTCGACAAGTGCTGCCAGCCCGATCCACTTCCCTTTGAAGTGGTGTTCACCTGTTCGCTCCTTTCGTCTGAAACGCCAGGTAATATCATAGACTTCTTCTCCGGAACCTTCAAGAGCCAACTGTTTTGCCTCTTCCGATAACTCCGCCCAGGGATTAGAGAAATCAATATCATGCCGGGCTCCAACCGCATTCAGTGTAGAAATATACTGTCCGTGGGATTCTCCATAGAATCGTCCTGTTCTGGTGCCATCCATGGCGCCATCAGAAAGTGGTTTTTCTGGATTTGTAATTAGTTTTTCCGGGTTACATACCCACATTGTTCCCAGTCCATCACAATCAACACAAGCTCCCTGCTGGTTGTTGAATGAGAAGAGAGTGCTCAGGACAGGATCCGGGATCCGGGATCCGGGATCCGGGATCGCGAATCGCGAATCACGAATTGCGTATCTTGCATACAGCAGTCGTAAAATGTCATAAATTCCGGTAAAGGTTCCGACAGTCGACCGGGGATTGCTACCCGGATTGCGCTGGTCCACAGCAAAAGTAGGAGTGAGGCCTGAGACCTCGTCAAAATCAGGTTTCTCTTTGATTCCTATCTGTGCCCGGGCATAGGCTGAGAAGCTCTCCAGGTATCGGTTTTGCCCTTCTGCATAGATCGTATCAAACGCTAAAGAGGATTTTCCACTACCTGAAACTCCTGTAATGACTGTGATCTTCTCATGCGGGATCCGGACCGTTATCCGTTTCAGGTTGTTTGTTGTGATGCCTGAGAATGTGATATGGTGAGGTGGTGAGCTGGTAAAGTGGTGAGGTGGTGAGGTGGTGAACTGGTGCATTTGCGCCTTTGTCCATTTGTGCCTTTTCAGTGCTTGGCCGGTTGGGGATTTCCGGGTGTTCATTATCTCCTCCGGATAACCTGTCGCAACAACTGTTCCGCCCTCTTTCCCGCTGCCGGGCCCTAAGTCCACTATATGGTCAGCAGCCAGGATGAGTTCGGGATGATGCTCTATGATAATCACTGTATTTTGTTGCTGTATAAGCTCCTGTAATGCCTCGAACAGATTGACGACATCGGCATTGTGAAGTCCGGTTGTCGGCTCATCCAGGAGATAGAGTGTT